>Ga0116227_10000943_pt1 | contig 61630 bp, 43 predicted proteins | sample S1TSphgellanicum_FD_89693 | JGI IMG/M metagenome (GOLD analysis project Ga0116227, IMG submission 89693) | Host-associated microbial communities from peat moss isolated from Minnesota, USA - S1T2_Fb - Sphagnum magellanicum MG | ecosystem: Host-associated > Plants > Peat moss > Unclassified... | reverse complement strand
AGGGGCAAATAGCATCATTTTGCAACAATACTTCCAACCCTTTGAGCAGATTTGTTGAGGTTGATGGATTCTCAAACATGTCTGCTATGTACTATCAGGTATACACTATATACCATAGTAGCCTAGCAGGTTCAACAATTTGATGCAGAATATTTAATGAAAAATTCCTAAAGATTTTTGCATAACCATTAAACTTTTGTTAAGCTCTACTTTTTACTTATTATGTACACCTTAGTAAAAATTCAAAATTGCTGAAATTTTTTTACTCATAATTAGTTATGTTGGGGTAGGAGGGGTGGGGGTGGAGGTTTAGGGAGGGGCAGCCTTGGGTGAACCAGCACCCACGTTGGTAACTAAGTACCGTGGTAAAAATCTCAAAACCCATTTTAATTATTTATAAATATTACAAATATCCTATGCTTAGACTAAATCAGGGTCTCTGAGTTCAAATGTAACATTTTTGGGGCTTGATATGGCTACTAAGAGGCCTCACTCAAAAAATCAATGTGTGTGCTGTTGGTTCACCCTGGCCAACCAGCCAGCACCCACACTGGTACCATGGTAAAAATCCTGGTTTTTTTTTAGGTTGCTTCTAACCATGGTAAGCATCCCATTCTAAAAGACTAAATCAAAGTTTCTGAGTCCAAATTTAACATTTTCCAGGTTGTATATGGACACTAAAAGGCCTAACTCAAGAAGAGGTGAAGGTAACCACCAGTGTGGGTGCTGGTTCACCCTGGGCAGGAGGCATAAATAAAGCATCTTTTGGGGTAGGGTGGGAGCCTTAATAATGAAGTCCAAGACAACCTGAAGTTCAAAGCTATTGGGTGGGTCCAGACTCCAGACTATGTAAAGGGAAAAACGGTGAACTTATTGGCCTCATGAACTGAAGCCGAAAAGAAAAAGAAGCACTTAATTAAACCAATTTAGGGACCACAAAAGTACATAAAAGCAAAGTACTTAGAAGGGGAGGGTTCTTCTACGCTTGGAGTTATATTGGGTTTATCTGTCCCTTGCGTTAGTTGATATGCTTCATGCGATTGGTGGAGGTTTCGATACTTAGGGGTTCACTTTCCTCTTGTGGGTCACGTCTTTTGGGCTGTTTGCTTGCCTGGGCTTTGGATCAGGCCCCTTTTTTCTTTTTCTCTCCTTTTCTTGGGTGCTTCCTTTTTATAAAGGTTGGCAGGGTTTCTGCACTTTGAAACATGCTGACATAGAAAGGAGAGAAGAGAGAAGAGAGAGAGAGGGAGTGAGGAAGGGGGGCCACAAACGTCAAAGTGTTTCAAAGTATCCAGCCATGTGTCATCATGCAGTTATGAACCACACTGAGGTACAAAAAGCACATGAGTTCGTGATGTGTTGGCTGTCTTGGGATTGGCTAGTAAGCAGCTGGAAGCTTATCGGTACCAGCAATCCTGTTGCATCAAAGCTCTGTCTGGTGTCTAGTGTACTCAACAAAACCAACCTACCCACCCACCCTACTTAGTACTTACCCAACTTGGTCATAAGAAGAGATCTGTGTGATCTTTTGCACTGTCACCCAACCGACTCTTTTTCAGAGGTCTCTGGTGCCTCGTGTCCACATGCTTCTCACCCACTTAAAACAGAGCTATGCACTTCAAAACCAGTGGTGTGCAGGTGAACCTCCTGCCTGCCAATGAGCTTGACTTGAGGGTGCCAACACTGTGTGAGGTGGTATCTTCTGAAGCAAGTTCTGCTTCAGAAAGAAAGCAAAAAAATCAAAATCAAACTCATTGCTTGGCACTGGACAGAAGTATTACTCCCATGGAATTGGGCTAATGCTACAGTTGTTTCTAAAGTATCACAGCTGAAATTTGGACAAGGTAACTGGCAACAGGCGACTTGTTACCAAAATATCTAAGGCTTGGGATTGCCCACGTATTTCTGGTAACAAGCAGCCTCTAGCTGATTACTGGACATAGCCAACGTCCTTTACATCCATAGTCTGCCCAGCATGTGGATGTGGATCATTTCTCATCCATTCACACAATGGAAATATCTAAACCCTTTTCGTCCACACACATCAAATGAGATAAAAATGAGATAAAACTGATGTGATATAACTGGGGCAGGCCATGGATGTCCAATCAACAAGAGACATGTTAGCATTTCAACCCCTAAGGGCTGGTTATAGAATAGATAACTGATGAGGGTGCTCAAGTTACCAGACATAATTGAATGTACGGGAGCACCGAGCTTACAAGTTATGCGACAGAGAAGAGGATGAGTTATGAGGTCCAGCCAGCCAGTGACTAGGAACAGGCAAAAAGATATTCCGAATGTGTGAAATTTTCAGAAAGAAGCAAAATATGTAATATGACTGGGGAGTTCTTATCCACCAGCATGCTGCCATGTTAATGAGACAACCCTTATGATCGATTATGAGCTGAAACCCTCTTCCACATATATCTGTGTTTGCTAGAATTGTGAAAATTCATTACCATTAAGGTCTGGAGTGGCAGATTATGTCATTTTCTTGACCACATTATATGGCATAATCTTTCAATGATAATCATACATGCATATTAGTGACCAAATATGTCTGTTGAACTTAATTTTTTTCTAAATTGTTGAATCTGCCACCCCAGACCTTAATGGAATGGAATGGAATGGTCTCAACCTTGCCCATTATGTCTCCCTAATATGCATTGCTACAACATCAAAATTGCCAATCTGCCCAAAAGTGTGGTGTACCTAAACTACCTAAGAGCCCTCAAAAGTTTAATCCACATGTTCTACCCAAATGAAATAATGCAGTTTAATGGATCAAATTTAGAGTCTCACTAGGTGAAATATTCAGAGCATTTAACATTGATGGCTTTACCTCTTCAAATAAGAGAGATGTTTTATGTGAACAAAGTTCTTGTGATCCCTCCATCTTATGGTATGCACACAATTATTTGTCCTTATCTGTAATTGAAGACAAATTGTAATGGAAAGGTGTATTTCTTGACCCTAGAACTGTAATTCAACCCATGTACATGGACAAGTAAACATTTTTAAATCCTTGGAATTGAATTCCAAACACTGTCAACATGAGATGGACATGGTATTGGAATTGCTAATTGCAAGAAAACTCTTGATAAACTAGAGGCAACACTGTGTGTTGAACTCTTGATTGTGACCAGGCATCAACAAAGGTGAGCATGACTAAGACCCAGGGTGTTAAGAAATTAATCCAGAGGTCGGGTTCTCAGGGTTAGGGGTCTAGGGTCTAAAGTAGCTAAAGTTTAAAGCTAGGTCCGAGTTGGTTAGGGTTTAGGGTGGCTAGATTAGGGTTAAGGTTTGCAGGCCGCTGCTAATCTGCACCACCCACATGTTTAGAGGAGGATGGCTTCTTGCTAGCATAAAAAGCTAACCTTAATTGAAAGCAAATAGTATAACAACTTTTTAATAACATGTGGATATAAAACATGGGCTAATTGCAAAGAAATTTTAAAAGAAATAAACAGCTCGTCGTCAAGAGGATGCAACCAACCAGAAAAAGAAAAGAAAAGAAAAGAAAAGACAATTTGCGTTGACAAGTGCAATTTTAACTTTCTTGTCACCTCCACAATTTAAAAAACTTGATATTTATGTGTAAAAACTGGTCAAATGATTGTAAAATTGGTTATAAGTTGCCTTCAAATTAGCTAATGGAGTCAATTGAGACCAATTTTGAATTAGAAGAAAAATAATGTTCATTTGAACACAAATGATTTACTTATTTTTCTTGTATATTTATGCAATGTGTTTATTTGATTCTTTTTGTATTTATCAATGTAATTTTCTATCAAATTACTGAATTCCCTGAATTAAAATTTTTCATATGAATTAATTGACTTTTAATCAATAGTTGTGCTTTAGAGAAACGGTTGTAGATACTTGACCACCATGAAAAAAGTGAAAATTAGTTATGTGAAAACCGCCATCACTTTCATTTTGAAGTTTTGATGCCACGGTCTAGTGGTTGAAATTTTGATTTTGATTTTTTCAATAATTGGTCTACACTAGTTCCCTTAAACCTATCAAAAGGACCTGCCTCAATGGTTCCCTCAAGAAAGTGAGAACCGCCAAACACTAGTAAGAAAAGTATTACAACTTTAGGATTGTAATTCAACTGAAGTTTAATAAGATTATTAGGTTTTTTCCTTTAGGCAGGGATGATTACTTTTGAACTCAAGTTTTATCCTTTCTTTTGAAACCTCTTGCTAGAACTTCATGTGAGGATAAATTTCCTCATTTTATATTTCATGGTCTTATCACATCTCATATTGATATCCTCTTATAATCCTTTGTTATCATGGTCTCCATAAGGGTTTTGTTGATTGTGAGTCCAAGGAAAACATCAATATGTAAAAGATATTTATACTCATGACTCATCATCTATCTACTAAAAAATAAGGACACACCTGAATGGATTTATGTTGAAAATTTTCAAGTACCAAACCTACATTTTGATACCCTTGTTTATGTCCTCCAAATATGTCTTGGGACATGACATCTCCTTCCAACAATTTGTGTGTACATTAAACTGCAAATCTCCTTAATTGCTTAACCTTAATTGCTTGGCCAACTTTGAAATATGTGACCAAGCCTAGGGCCTCCACCCCAAATGGGTTATAACTAGATTCAAACCGCCTAAAGTTAGTTGACACTTTTTTAATCATATTTTAATGATTGTTTATTTAGTGCACCAATAGATCAAAGCTCCAGTCCCAAAGTAGATCATAGCATTCAGATCCCCAATTCATTACCTAAAATTTGTGTAAACACCTAAGGATTAAGTTTTAATTCCTAACGCTAAATACTAAGTTCTAACACCCCTCAAAACGGTCTTCCAAAACATCTTAACCTAAGGGCCTTAGGATGGGTTGTAGAGTATTTAGAATGCAAAGGATTAGGCTACCACCAAAATCTATTTACTCTTTTTTTATCAAAACCCTAACATCATCCATTAGGACGGTAGACATGAGGTTATGTTTGGCAACCGGCTCAAGGTTGTTGATTATTGAAAATTCCTTCGGTGCTATCACACCTCAACTATTTCCAATAACCAAAGATCTCTCACCAACCATCTAGTCCATAATGCAACAATTGTCCAAAATGGCATTCTCTTTATACCCATCAAAGTGAAGGAGCACTACCAATTTTTTACATACCTTGGTTGGGGAAAAAATGGGGCACATAGGCCATTATCAAGGTGCTGATTTCCTTTGTATAATAGTTTTGTGTTTGGTCCCTAGTTTTTTTTTTTGCTTTTTCCAATCCCCAATTGGGCTGACTTTGGAGATAGCTGCAAACTGGGCATGGGATGAAAAAAACAGAGAACCAGAAAGAGGTGCAAACTGGGGATGATTTTAAGGGTTAATTTAAATTTTAATGGGCTAAAACAGAAAGAAAGAAAAATTGGATGATGGATGTTGGGCTCCAGATGAATGAGTCAATATATGAATAAATGAATGAATGAAGAAGAGTTCTCTTACCAATTCCAGCCAATAAAGAACAAACCAGGTTTCATTTTTTTACTGCTCACTTGTCTTTTACTTTTGCCCTTTCACAGAGTACCTTCTCATTTACTCCCCACGAGCACCATCTCCGTTTTGATTATAGCAGAATTTAATTACCACGGTACCATTCAAAGTAGCCATTACGGCATCGCCTGGAATGTCTGGTAACCCGTGACCAAATCAGCCGCTGCGTGTACACCGCAGGGAAATTACGCACCAGAATCCAGCACTCCCGAGTAACCTGGAATGACTGGTAACCCCGTGCCCAAAACAGTCACCAAATCAGCCACCACATAGATCACACGACAATTACGGATAAAAATCTAGCGCTATGGAGTCACCTGGAATGTCCGCTAACACGGCGCCCAAATTAGTCGTCACTCGCCTGAGTAAACCAAAGGACGATTACGGACCAGAATCCAGCACTGACGAATCGCTTGGAATGTCTGGTTACCCCGCGACCTAAGCAGACCGCTGCAAAAACCACAGGACAATTACGGACTGGAATTCAGTACTCTCGGGCCTTCGCGCCGCGCTCTTTGCTGTTGTCGTTGTTGTCGTCGTTGCGTTTCGTCCTCTGCCGCTTGCGAATGCTTCTTTTGGTGTCGCTGCTTTCTTTTCCCCCTTTTTTTGCGCTGTTGTGATTGTGCTATCCGGGGCCTTGTGGGTGGATTTGGTTGGGGGTTTTTCTGAACTTGTGATTGTTTGATGGGTTTGTGTTTAGGAGCCCTTTACAGTCGCTTTTCAATCGCAAAAGATCGAGGAAGACGAACAGGATCGAGCACGGTGGGTTTTTTTATTTTGTGTTTGTTTTTGGCTTCAGCTTTCCACTCAAGCAGTGGGTGTTGTTGGGATTTGTTTGTTTTCTGGGCATTCTGCAAACAGAGGTTGTTGTTAATCGCGAAGGATGGAGATTTGTTCCAGGCTTTTCGGATTAAAGCTTTCAGGGGGTGGTATCCAGATGTGTCGATGCTGCGTTGGAGAAGATTTATGAAGCTTTCGATGCAAGTTTGAACCCTTTGCACTCCTCTTTTGCAGCGTTTTTTTTTGGAGGGGGTTTCTGGGGTTGGGTTTTCAGCAGTCTGGTTACGTTGCACCGATTCAGCTCTCTTAGAGACAGGTGGCTCTGACCAAGATTGTTGAAGGCGAGGGTGGGTGCGGATTTAGAGACGTCGTCGCAGAGATCCGGATATCTTAGACATTGACCCTAACACACCCAGTTCCTGCTCTTGCAACAAGGCCAGCGTTGTGGGTCGTCCCAAATCCGTAAGAATCTTCACACCTTCTGGTCTTCAGACTCCGTTCCTTGGATGCATAACACTGGTCTCTGCAGAACTCATCGCAATAGAGATTCGCACTTGAGGAGCATATCTAGCTTCTTCTTCTTCTTCGGACAGCGAGCAAATTCCAGGACCTCTGAAACTTGCAAATCTCTCATCCCTTTCGGTTTCCTTCGTGTACTGTTCCGCAATAACGCCATAGCCAAGTGCTCACCGCGCTGACTCCGTGCCAGGTGCAGCAGCACTACTCGAGCTTCTACAATGAACCTCGGCTCCGCAGCAGCAGAAACCGTTGCAACACCACGAACGTAAGCAGTTGTTTGCAGAAACATGCAGATCACGGTAGACAAAACCAAAACCATGGAGCTGGGATTTTCGTCAATTGCAGCAGAAGCGGTAGGGAACATGCGACAGAGAATCTGTGTTCCACCCAGCACTTCAGAGGAAGAGCTCAACTCTGCATTGCTACGAGCTGCAAGCAAGGGACGCGATCGGCTTCTGAATGTGCTCATCGATGCAGGAGCAACGAACCTAGTGGGCGCCATGACTTGTGCAGGCTGGTCTGGTCACATACACGTAGTGGATGCGCTTGTGAAGCGGGCGGAGTCCGTTGCATTCGGCGCTGCTTTTGTGGGTGCACTCGTCGGTCTCCGCAAAGAGATGCTGGATCACGTAGTTCAAATCGCGGATGCAGAAGGTCTGGACAGATGCTTGCTAATGGGAGCTGCTCGCATTTGGAGCTGCACAAGCGAAGAGGAAGTGAACTTTCTTCTCTACGCCCTAGAAAGCGTTGCAACAGCCGGCGCTCGCAACTTCCAGCGAGCGTTGCAAATCAGTTGTTGCGATGCGGTCATGGAGTACTGGAACGGGAGCTTGTTCGATTCCAAAGCCAAGGTGTTGCAACGGTTGATCATGCTGGGCTCTAGCCGCATGACGGCAGAGTACTTCGGTCGCATCCTCTTGACCATCTGCGTGACTTTCTTGTGCAAATTGCTGAGGAACTGCAGCCGCGGATCTCTTTCTTCTCTATCTTCCAATCCTACTTCTTCTTCTTCTTGTTCTTCTTCTACTACTACAGATCTTCTTCAGTGGAGCAGCAGCAGCAGCTCACAGAATCAGCAGCAACCATCTTCTGACCTCCGTTTAATTCTCCCCTCTCTGAGAAAGTCACAACCCTCGTTTCCTGAAGAGATTGTGCAAGATATGCTCAAGGTCTTGTCTGTGGTGTGCAAAAGTGGAGCAGCGGAGCTCATCAGCCCACGGTTGATGAGTCTCGCGACTTCCAGCAGCGATGATATCGAGTCCTTGCTTCAAGTCTCGCCTTGCCATCATCATCATCACCAACAACAACAAGACTGCAGTAAGAAGAAGAGGCAGGCAGGAGGAAGCAGCAGCTATAGTGGTAGTGGTGGTGCCGGCATTTGCGCTTCCTGCAGTTGTCAGTGGCCTTTGAAGCTGATGAAGTACTTGCTTGTAGAATGCGGGATTCGACATCTGAGTCCGACTGTGATTGTGCTTTCCGTTTTCCAAGCAGCGCGCTTGAATGTGTTGCTTCCCGTGGTGCAATGCTTTCTGGAACATGGAGATTGTGTGCATGCATCTTCTGCGTACTTGGACATGGCGGTGACGTTTGGGCAAACGGCAGCGATACGGTACCTTCTGGGAGTCACGCCGAGGGTGCTCACAAAGGCGGAGATCACCCAAGTCGTGAGAGATGCGGCTTCCAATACACGGGGTCCGCCTCGAGGTCCGGAAGGAGTACTGTTTGTCTTGCATTCCAACTTCCTCGATGATGTTGAAGCGACTCTCGCGGAAGCGACGGCGTTGGCCGAGTTGCCAGAAACGGATTGTGCCGTGAAGAAGCGGCTCAAGGAAGAATGGTCACAGCAAGCTTTTGAAGCTGGGATGCGAGCAGGGCAGCTTCATCTCTTGAACTGGGTGCTTGTCAAAGAGCGTGGTCGCTCTTGTCTTCGTGTGGGAGAATTGCCTCTTGAAATTCAGTTAGCCATCGTTTATCTCCCTCTGTATAAGAGCTGCTGCCGAGCTCCTGGTTGCTTGCTGTCGCAACGACAGCGCGGAGAGCTGGTAGCTGCTGTGAGTCAGTTGCAGCAGCATGGCAGAGGAAACAAGCCTTCTGCTGTTGTTAGTGAAGCAAGCCTGCTGGGTGCAGATAAACTCACATTGTTGAGGTTTCTTGAGGATCGCTTGCCAGATTGGTGCAGAGACGCTGATCATGTTCGATCCAAGAATGATGCAGAGTCTCTTGGCAATCTATTCCACAAAGTGTGAAGAACCCTGGGTCTGGCTTGCAACTGGAATTCCATGAATTCCTGATCGTCAGTATGTGCAGCTGCTGCAAAAGAGAAAGAGTCGAGTGTGCACTCATGAAATTTCCAGGCACACAGAACTTAAGAATTGGAAACTGCTGCAGGTTAGGTTTCACAATGACATTCCTCCAAGCTTGACCACTGCAACCCACCCTCAACCCCAATCAGATATGTAAATTGATTTATTGAGTTGGGTGTTGGTAATATGGTGCAAGAGTGGATGGTGATGTATCTCACCTCCAACCTGAGAAGCTCCTCACCTGCAAAATAGGTTTTTCAGTGTATAAACAACTACTGTCTTTCTTGGTGACTGCAGATTGTGGTGCTAGTTATTGACAGTCAATCTCAGTCCCTGTCTTCAATCATTGTCATCTTATTAGTGGCAGTTCTGCATGTGCAACATGATCCAATACATCCCTAAGGCTGAAAGAGCAGTCAGAGATTGCAGATCTGAGCCTTGTGAGAAAGGCTGGTACTGGCTTATACTGCTTGCATCCATGTCTTTGGCAATAGAGAATGTTCAAGATCCATACTTCTGTACAATAGCTGAAGGAATGACAGCAAACCAGAGGAGAAGTGGAAAATATGTGGACAAGCTTGGAATTTGGTGTGACGGATGACCCATGTTCCATTGAAGCTCAGTTTTGCAGCAATGGGTTAGGCTTGAGGTTTATGCTGCTCCTCCACCATCCCAGTTTGTCTAGAATTAGCATGATCGTCACTGGGTTGGCAAGTGGACCTTTCATTATGTAGTGATCAACTGTACTGTGATCCTTGGAATTATTCCCTTGCATTTTAAGTCCTTGAACTAGTTGAAGCAGCTGTCCGCAAGTTTTTCGGATGTATGACAGTGTATGTCCTGTACTTCCCTCAACAATCTGGAACTGAAAAAGGTGAATGAACTAATGTATCAGCCTGAGCTCTTGCTGCAATTCAAGTTTTGACAATCATTGGCGTGAGGCTTCTACAGTACTTCAGTGCTTGTGGTTTGCAGGCTTGCCCAAAATATTTTTCCTGTCTGTTGGTTCAAGTACTCTTTCCAGCTCCTGGAAATGATCAAATGCAAGGTGTGAAAAGTGGTGATGATCTGCAGTCAGATCAACTGGATGGTCCACATTCCTGTCTTGGTCTTGTTCCATTTAAGTTGGGATGGGATTTTGGAAAAATGATGGCTTTGTGCTTTAGGTTTTTCAAGGTGGAGTTGGTCTGAAAAACTCCACCTGACAATTTCAATGTGTAACTGTAATGACAGAGGTTTTATCTACTATAACTTTATTGCAAAATCTAGATATGTGATGGAAGAAGTTTTGTTTTCTATATCACTCCATTGCAGAATCCAGATGTGCTGAAGTCACTGAAGAAAACCATTGAGATTGTATGCTGTAATGTCAGCAGGAACTATGGCAAATTCCTGAGCTGTTGTAATACAAATAAGAAAACATCATTGAATTAGGTTGCTTTCTTGTTGCTGGCTTCAGAGTTCAGTTTTTAAAAATGCTCATGTCTCTTGTGGAATGTATGCAGTTGCTTATGTTTGAGGAGATGGCTTGCACAGTGGAACATGCAAGTTATGTTTATAAAAGTGGGTGTGATTGTTTTATCCTGTCTCTCACCACATTTTTGAAGTGGTATTGTTTGGCACACATATATCTGTCTTGTTCTCTCTCTCTCTCTCTCTGTCTTGCCATGCAAATTGTTTGATTCTCAGGGTTGTCAATGTTTTGTCACTTGCTGTTAGAACTTTTGAGGAAGAAGGTTTTTTTGCATTATGTTCCACTCATCGTTTGTCAAGACAAATTCAAGACAAAACTGAAATTTTCTCTTTAGTGCACACAAACATTGTGGAGTCAGGTATGACAGTAAAGGTCTTGGTATGAATCTGTGTGGAACAGGAATGTTTGACAGTTTGCTTGATGCTATATATTAACTATTTGCAGTGTTCATTTTGTGCAAATAGGGGATGCAAATAGTCAACAGAAAATTGAAAGCTCAAGCAATGCCACCACTGAGAAGAACTCACTAGTTTCAGGTGGTAAACAGTGAGTGATCAGTCAACCTTGCACACTGTTGAACTGGTTTATCAGTCCCTGATCAGTAAGTACCTGGTACTCTTTCTTGTGTGAATTTTGCCAAGATAGTATGTGATCTTATTGAATTGGGTTTTACAGTTTACCTACTTGATGAATTGCTTGTCTTCAATGACTTCCTTCGTTTTGGAGTTGTGTAGTGAACACAGTCTCTTCCCCAAATCCTGAGTAAAAAAAGAAGTTTACAGCCTAATGCTTCATGTTGTATGTTTGGTAAGGTCACAGTTGCTAAACTCCACAATCTAAATCTTATAGTAGAACTAAGACTGCAAGTTGAGATCAAACCAAGATGAACAGAGTGTCTCCATTTCTTTGCACTGGTATCTATAATTTCAAGTTTTCATGTTCTCATTCAATTGGGCCTTCATCTTCTCTGACTAGTAATACAGATTCTTGGTAGGCTGAAAGGGTTGGATTAGACATAAACAGTGCCAGCTTCCTGCAAAGCAAAGTTTTCAATGGGCTATTTGAATGTGCCATGTTTTTTTGATACCTGAAGAGCATGGTGATTTGTTCATCTTCTTTTCTTGTGAGTCTGGTAACTTTTTGAGTACTCATAAGGTTATGAACACACTCATTCTTGTCTTATTTTTGTTTTGATTTTGCTGGAACTGACATAATGGGTCTTGAAAGTCTAGTATAGAGTTCTACTCTTCAATTACACATGTGTCTTCTTTCTTGTTCTGACTTTTGTGATGTGTGTGTAGGGCATCATGTTGAACAATATTTGTGCATCAATTATGCTCCCACATTTGGCGTAAATGTCAGGATGGGCATTATTGTCAAGAAGTCTTTTGATATCCTCCCCCTAGTAAAGGAAAGGGGTTTAATTTTCTACTTCACAGGTAATCATGGCTCTTTCAATGTCCAAGTCTGCCCTAGTCAACTAATATCATTGTGCATCAAGTCTTCAAATGGAAGTGAACAGATGCATAGAGCTCCATTAGCATAGCACTCCATTGCCTTATCAGATGTCCCACAGCATATTTTGCTCACAATTTGCTAAAAGATTTTGGGAAGCTGAGGAATGCAGTGATAGCAGCACATTGCTCTTAAATGAGATGACGACAATCATCCTTCAAACAATTCTTTCAAATTAGAAAGGAAAATAACATTGTTGGGGAATCTTTTGCAACAAAGTAGCCAAAATACTCTTTCTTATGCATCAAGTTGTGAAATCATGTTCCTTGGAATTTTTAGGAGAGCTGTTTGTTGTTATGTCCAAATTTTCAGATGAGAAGATTGAAGATTTTATACTTTATGTTGCAGGATTGAATTCTAACCACTTAGAAAATGATCATCCATTTTGTCAGTCAATGATGAAACATGAACCAATTCATATATGTCTAATGGCATGGTCTACATGGAAGTTTCATGCTTGGTCATGTTGGAAAATGAGGTGGCATCAAACAGTGTTTTTGGCCAAATGAGTTACACGGAAAATATCATTGCTAGGTTTGTTGAATGAACTAGGGTTTGGCCTTATGATCTAGCAGTGTCCATATTTAATGGGGTTATATGAAAAGGAGTGTAAATCTGCAATCAATCAAGGAATCCTTCTCAATAATCAATTCTTGCAAATTTTTAGTCATGTAGGCCAAATAAGTTGTACTATATGTGTGTAACACAAAGAAATCCTTTGTTGTTGGAAGGACTTCAATTGTGTATCAAAAAAGGTGTTAGGGTTGAAAATGTTTGTGGTGTTACACTTCTTGCAGACCTTTTGCTACTATTATTGAACCTTAGGCAACACTTCTAATTGCAAACAATACACACCCACTAGATTGAACTATGATGTCCCACTCAACCTTCAAACAAACCCCATTTTCACAACACACATCTTGTAACTTAGTATGTGGTTGGGGGTCCCAATCTAATTAAGTTAGGTTTAGTCTAGATTCATGTTAGTTTTCTTTCAAACCAATTGATTTTTCTTTTGCCATGTGGTTTGGAAAAGATATTTGTAACTGTATTTGGTAAATATATCATAACTTTTAACCTTGGGTTCATGATGAAAGTTGGGGCCACAAGAACGGATATAGGTTGAAAAAATGTCACAAGTTTCAAGCGCATTCCAACAAATGTGTGAAAGTGCAAAAAAGTGAATCCCCAACATTTCTAAATGACAATCCTTTGAGTTGGAGTTTCAAAGTGTTTTGAATCTTTGAAACAAAAATACAAATGAAAAATATTGTTCAAATTAATGTTTTATATCATTGAAAAGTTTAAAATGTAAATATTGAAAGTGGGCTTGCATTTTCCATTTGGAGATTTGAAGTTGAAGTTATTGTCAAAAGCAAAATTGAAAATAAAATTGACAATTTGATTCATAACCATTAAAACCAAGGGAAAACATATCAAATGAACTTTGATTGAATCATGTAATATGATGTTGGAAATATCTTTTCGAAGGTTCCTAATTTGCCCTTGGAAACTTTTCAATCAAAATTTGTATGTGTGAGTTATGAATTCACAAAATAATGAGACTCATAACCTAACAATTTTTGTATTTGAGACTTTAATCATTTAGATGTGGCCCCTACCACTAATCACAAAATATATAATTGGAAAGTGATGTTTCCTCCCAAGGGCCCTATGAATCAGCCTTTCATTTATTATAAAAACAATTTTACTTAATACCAATTAATTTTAATAATGTAACCTCCTTCTAGCAAGACACAAATTTGTGTTTGTAAAATGGGAATTGATCACACAAGTGATTGATTTGTTTCATTTCTTGCCTTTGATTTTAATATTCAAATTATTTTGGACCTAACATTTTGGTGTTTGCTACCCCTTTTGGTTAAGTACCCAAATGTTCTTTTGTCAAGGATGTTAATTAAAAGGTTTCATTTCCTTAGTTCCTTTGACCTAAGGGCATAAACACACTACACGTGACCCAAAATTGTTGTTAGAATTTTTTTTTTTACAATTAATATTTTTTTGTAATGTGTGGACATCACATCTTGGATTACTTTTGTTTGTTTAAAATATATTTGACTAGTTTTAAATGTAAGCTAGTCAATTTTAAATATTAAAAAAATTATAGAACATGAGCATATGGAATATATTTTTAACAAAATAATATGTGTCACATGATATGAAAAATACATATATATTTCAAAATTAAGGTTTTGGGTGGAATTTTTTTGATAATTTTTTTTTGTGATGAATGATTAATATACATTAATTGAATCTAAGGGCATTTATAAATTCAAAAATTTTGGTTGAGAATCCTTTCAAAAAATGTGTTTTGTTTTAACACTAGTAGAATAATACCAATGTAATAATTAAAAAAAAAAGAAAAAACCACTACCATATGAAAGAGGAGGAAATTTTATAAATGGGCATTGCATTATTTATTCAATTTTCTTTTGTCTAGTTATGTTTCATAAATCACAAACATGAAACATTATGGTCATTGAAAAATTTATGTTAGGTATCATGAATACATTGATTTTATCCAATCCTCTTTATTTAGTTGTTGGATCAAAATGAACTTTAATTCAAAATAAACTTTGGGTTTCAAAATGTTATCCTACACATTCTAAAGTTGTTGCTTGTGACTAAGATTGCCAAATGATGTCATCAAGATTTTTGTTTACTATGTACTATGATGTATTTGTTAATTATACATCACTTTTTTTGGACAAAAGTGAGTCACCCATAGTGTGTTTTCACCTTAAACTTTCATTTTTTTCTAATGTTTCCTTGTAAATAATAGGTCTTTTGCACCCAACTTCATTTGGACCCTTTGGTTTATAATTTCCCTACCAAGGTTTATCGCAATAATCCTACCCCTAATATTTTACACAACATTAAGTTTCACAAGACTTGAATGATTTGTGCCATTACAATCAATGATGTGGGATTGGAAATGCATATATAATAAATGGGATTTATAACTTATTTTGAATTCTTGGCTAGTAATTAAATTTACTCAAATTTTGCCCCTAAATTATTGTTGTTGAAATATTACTTCCTTATTTCATCATTCAACCCTATCATAGGTCTTCCATCTAGTCCTTATCATGAGGTTTTTTGTTGTTAAACCTTTGCATTAACTTCTATTTCTTGATTTTCTTAGGTTGTCAAAGTTTTTTGAATCAAGTCAATTCCCTTTACAATATATTGTGTTCTCAATAGGTAATTTGCAATATTAAATCCAAGGTGAAACAACATTCCTTGTGATGATGGGGCCAAATAATATTCTTCAACATATTGGTGTTCACACTTGAATTAAATAAATTGTTTTTAACGTTTGGTTCTTATTTAGATTTTCCAACTGAACCTTCCAAAGATTTTTCCAATTTCACTTCACATCCAACTCCCTTGATTGACTTTTGAAATTCTTGTTGTTTTACAATAAACAAAAAGAAAAAAACAAAGAGAACACACAAAAAAACTAAAAAACTAGAGCTTGAGGCTAAATGATAAGCAACAAAATAAATATGAAAATTATTGAAAGACCTCCCCCCTCTTTCATTGCTTCACAAATGCACCTTTGAGCATAAACACATGCAAAATGAAAAAATGAAAAGAACATAGAAAGGTCAAAGGTTAGAACTTGAAGTGAGAACTTGAACTTACTACTTGAATTATTTTTTGACAATTCACACCTTCTCTTTAAAAAAAAACAAGATTGTGCACCTTAAACAAAATGTGAATGAAAATAGATGTGAAAAATGAAAACTTGAAGCCACATACTTTTTTTTAGTATGTTAATAGATGCATGCTCCATGTCCCCTGAAGCTTGATCTTCATCTCCAATAGTCTCCATTAGCCAATAAGTTGCATTCATGTAACATCATTGTACATTTTGACAACACATTGTGAATGTTGCAAAGGCAAAAAAGTGGCAACTACAAAAAGTGAAGGAGATTGGAAACAACAAAACATCAAACAACTATAAGCAAATACTAAAACTACAAAAAACACAACCTAACCTTAACCGTACTCAAGACTCTACCAAATATTCAAAGTGTATATGGTAGGGTTTTTGGTAAACACCATGTATTTTTCTTTCCCTTTGGATTAGTCTATTTACAAATATTTAACTCCATAAAAGTTTTGGTTATGAGCTGAAGGTAAGTAACAACTTTCAAAAATAATTGGGTAGGAAGCGAGTTTAGGTTTGGCTTGAATTAGTTGACGAAAATTGTTTGAAATGGAATTTTAAAAAAATCCCACCTCACATTTCTTGTCATCTTTCGTTTGAAAATTATTGTTTGTCAAAATTTTAATTTATCACATACTTATGGCCATGACCCTAAAAAATCCCATTTGTGATATAATAATTATCAAACTCTTCACACAATTCACAGCCCTATTCCAATCATATGGAACTACAATATTTAACAAATAATGCAAATTTCATAAATATTACAAATCATTTCAATCATTTTTTGAATGTATTTGCATTTTTTAATATGTTGTAACATATATTCTTTTTGTGCAAATATACTTCAACAAAATGTCATATGAAACAAAAAATTATAGTTTTTTTATTGTTTGATTCCTTGTGTTTTGACCTACCATGAAATATGCAAAAAATTGTGAAAATCCTTTTTAACAATGACATAATTGAAGTTTAAATATGGTATCCCTGAATGCAATACAACGTGACAACAATCTTAGCCTCCCCATAGTGTGCTTTCGCCCATATGTGCATATATTTGGTCTAATACCCAATTAATATTTAACAAAGATCCAAATACATGTCCAACATCGGTTCAAGCGAAGATGGCTTCTGCATGAGCATAAAACTTGAACTTAGAACTTTGAGCTTGTAACTTAATGTGATTTTAATCCACCTACATGGATGAATGTGTCCATAAATGAATGAATTCATATGGATGAATGTCATTTTTACATGGATGAATTTCATTTATGAGTTGGATTAAATAAATGAATGAATGAATGAAATTCATCCATGATTAGAAGATAAATAAATTAAAAATTATTAATATCCATCTTCATTTGTTGTTCATATATTAATATTCCAAACTTGAATGTCATTTAATAATGATGGATAATGTGATTATAGGGAAAAATATGATGATGGGACCAAAATAATTTTAAAAAATTTGTTTAAAAAATCATTTTTATCAACAATGTTAAACAACTAAAAAAATGTTGTCATAGGATTAATGTTAACCCCCCACCCCCCCATTATTTTCAACAACATTATATATGTATTTTGTGAAAAATTAAAGCACCTTGAAAATAAAATAAAAATAAAAAACAATCCTATTATCATTTATGATAGTAGGTTGTTTGTAGGAAATTAATTAAAGTGCTTGAAACTTAATTTTAGTTTATTTAAAAAACCCATTGTCATCAATGATAGTTAGGTAGGTAGTTTAAATAATTTTGAAGCAATCAAAACCCATCATTGTCAACAACAATAGTTAAATTTGACAAAAGTTGTGGCACTGGTATAAGTGAAATTTAAATTCTTGTAAAATATTTCACACTATTGTAACAACATATTTGCATTTCACATGCATATGTTCATTATTTTTGTCTTAAGTCTCAACAAACTTAACACTACCATTCATTCCAACATCAAATTCATGGTTATTGCATATAACTAAAATTTGCATTTCATAATACATTATAGAAAACTCCAAAAACAAGATTACAATTCATTTCATCATAATCTAATACTATAGAAAATTCACACAAAAGATGAATATAAAATTCAATGTAGAAGTATGTGCTTCTTTGTATTACTGAAACCTTTTTCAAAATTATAACATAGTTTCATGTTTTGTTAAAAAAATCCAAAAAAACACTTAAAATATATGTTATCTCCAACACAGTCTGTGGTTTTTTACTACAAGTATTTACAACTCTTCTTCCTTTTCTCCAAAAAAGTTATATCACATCATTTTTCTCCCATGTTCCCTAGAACTCTAACCTTTAATTATCCCAAGTTACATCATCATGATCAAAATAACAAGAATTCAAAATTCAAACCAACAAAGCTCCCTAATCAGTCCCTATCCTAATGGCCTTGTTCATCCAAAATCACATATTCATCTTACCCCCTTAATAGGCACCCTCAAAGAATAATGGAAAAGAATCCCCCATTGTTTTTCACAATACTTATAAATAGGTTTGAAAGGAGTTGTGGCACCTTTGGAAAGGAAAAAAAAACTCATTGGAGTCAATGTCACTAAGTTAATTTGCCTGAAGAAAAAAAAAAAAAACATTGTATTTATTTAATTTTAAAACAATGACCATAAGGTGGATGTTAGCATGATAATAGTAGTATAAGTTAGGACATATTGAAAATAATGGCATTTAAAACCATAGCCATCAAATATATTTATATGTAATTTACATTATATTATTCAACAAACATTATATCATATAAAACTAAATTATGTTTTATGAAACTCTAATTAATTAAAACTAGGGGAATTTTTTTTTTTGATAAGAACTTAATGATTAAATAAAACATTCATCCATAAATTTGATGGAAGTTATATATATTAAACATATAAATTCAATTAAATTTTCCATCCATACATTAAATGAATGAAAAAAATCATTCATCCATAATGAGGATGAATGCTTACATTCATCCCCATGTTTGCTTATAGGTTTACTTATATAACATTCATTTTGTGGTTAAATTCTTGGGTTTTACTTGCATGTGTATAGGGGAAAATGCATTTCACCATCCCAAGTTCCAACTTTAGGCTCTAAGATCAAGCTTTAGACTCAAGTAACAAGTACTAACTTATAAAATTTTCAATTTTAGTGAAAATGATAACATTGGAACTAATATATGATAAATGGGTTTAGGGTCCACTAGTAGGCTTGTCTCATCAAAATAAATTTTAGTTTGAAACCTATTCTAGATGAAATGGAACTTGGTGTTTTTTCACAATCTATTCTTTTACACCATAATCTTTAATTAAAAACTTTTCAAGCTTGTGATTGGCCTTCCCCTCATCTTTCACAATGTATAATTTTATTTTATTTTTTTAAATTTTACACACATCATCCAGACAAAGAATAATTATGGATTTTCATCTACAAAAAGGAAGGTTATATGCATTTTCATCCATTTACAAAAAAAGTTATGAAATTGTTCATCCATCCACATGAAGGCTATGAAATTTCAAATTTCTGAACATAAGGTTATGTTTTGTTATTAGCTCAAGCCGAATGTCCTCTCCGTACTGCTTACCTAATCCATAGTCACAAATGATGAAAGTGACAAGCATATTTTCAATACCTTGTGCACAAATTTGCATTCAATTATCTTCAATTCAATTTTTTAAATCTAATTAAATTTTGAATTGGATTTGAATGCCATTCAATGTTTTGAAATTGAAATTGAATTAAATTTGAGTTCAATTCCATTCTATTTGCATGTGATGACATTCGATATCATTCAAATATAACTTAACTTTCACAAGTGTAACTCAGTTATTTTGGTCGATTCATTGTCACTCATAAGGTAGATACGCCTATCATCAAACACATATGGTAAGGTTTCTCACCATTTTTGCAAGAGGGCCCTATTGTTCATGGCGTCCAAAGAGTAAATGGAGTCCTCCTTTTGGTGTATTTGTCACACTAAAATCAGCAAAAACAAACTAGAGGCTAGAAAGTTATGACCTCCTGAAATAGGGGGGTTGCTTTTACAAAAAATTCTTGATGGAAAAGCTCATAGCCTATTTTTGAACTCCTCAAAAAATTAGGCTACTATGTTACTATGTTGCATTTCGAGTTACAAGATGATTTGTACAGCTTAAGATGTGATGATTTCAGAGCAATTTAAATAGCTCAATTTGAAAAAAAATGAGAAATTTATGCACGGATGAAATAAGAGTGGTCAAAATGAAGAAAAATGAAAAAAAGCACATTTTACAATTGAAAAAGCATATTTTTTCTACTGCTCTTTTTTTGGTGTTCCTTTGGGTTTGCATTTCAAAGATGATTTGCAGAGCTTGAGAAGGCGCTCCTATAACATTTTAAATCACTCAAAAAGGAGAAAATTTGAGAAAAATCTGCCAAAGTGTTCAGTGATAGGCGCATCTATCCTATTGTGCAGCAATGCAGAACCCAAGTTTATAAAAGCCATTTAAGATATTTAAAACACTAGATCTATATGTGTGATTACAGGAGACACCAATTAGGTCTTAAGCATAACGAGGTGTCGAGATCGAGAGGTTGGCACTGGACACTTGTGGCAGACGAACGAGATCTTGAACGAGAGGCTGAAATGCACGCCACTCCCTTCCGGGCCGTCGTCGTCGTCGGCTGTCGCGCGGCCGAACAGAAATTGACCCAAGTTCCGCTCTCGTTGCGGATTTACGCCCGCCTTTACGCAAACTTTTGTCGCGATATCCCACGAAACGCGCGAGCGAGCGGGCGAGCGACCGGTATCAAGCGATCAAAGATTGTGTGTGTTCTTTCGAGTTAAATCTCTGTACCCGTTTGTGCACTCGGCAGTGACTGATGGCGGATTCGGAGGCAAGGGGAGCTGAGTTTGAGAAGAAGGCGGACAAGAAGCTGGGTGGATGGTCTGTCTTTGGCGGCAAGTATGACGATGCTGCTGATCTTCTCGAGAAAGCTGCAAATAGTTACAAACTTGCCAAATCATGTAAGCAATTTGTGCGTGCTTTTTGTTTGTGATTCTTTCTTTTTTCCTTCCCTTTAGGGTTTGATTCTGGGCTTTTTCCTTTGTTCTTAGGTTTCTTCTTATCCATCTTTGCAAGCCTCGTTGTTTAGGTTTGGTTTTTTCTTGGCGGTTTTGTCATTGTTGATGCCGCAGGGAATAGGGCTGCAAATGTTTATATCAAGCTTGCAAACTGCCAATTGAAGGTATAAAATGCTTTCCTTGTGCATGCATCATGAGGTGTTGTGTTTTGGATTGCAGTTTCTAGGGTTACGTCCACGAATGATCGTTTCTTTTGTTTGGGGATTGCAGTTTTTAGGTTTAAGAGATGGTTTAGTCCAATGAACTTGCTTTCTTGAGGTTTATCTATGTGTAATGTATGTTCTTGTGATTGTTGAGAGCAGCTGGACAGCAAGCATGAAGCTGCTTCAGCATATGTTGATGCAGCAAATTGTTATAAGAAGTCACAGCCTCAAGGTCAGTGTGCCACAGATTTGCAGAACATAAGTTGGATTGTATTTTATCTGTGTCTTAAGGTTTGAGCAATTATTCTTTAATCAGCTATGAAAGTGTTTTGTTGTGACAATCAGAAAATAAGCTGTTTTGGTTCTTTACATCTAGACTTTCTGGCTGTGTTTATTCCATGGGAATTCTTTGTGTCATGCAGAGGCAGTGCGGATGTTGAACTTGGCTATCAACATGTTTGAGGACATTGGACGTCTTTCTATGGCTGCCAAACATTACAAGGTACTGTGAGGTTGTTATACTGTATGTTGGACATTTCTGATTCCTTCAAAAACTCTGGAGTTCAGATGAATCTCAATCTTTTCTGCTAGTTTATGCATGGTTTACTGACCAGTTTTGAGGCACACTGTTTACCTCACAGATATTGGCATTCTATGGTTCAGGATATTGCAGACATTTATGAGAAGGAGGAAAATGTTCAGAGGGCAATGGAGTATTATGAGAAGGCTGCTGAGCTTTATTCTGGTGAGGGTATTGACAGCACTGCCAACCAATGCAAGATAAAGGTTGCCCAGTTTGCTGCACAGCTTGAACAGTACATTTCTGTTCCCTCCTTAGTACCGTCTTTATAGCTTCTCTTGTCTGTGCTGCTATTTGAGTGGGTTTGGCATGAAGAACTTGTTGTATGCCATGTAAGCAACCTGAATTTGCTGGTCTGGAGGATTCCTTGCATTGTTCTTTTTTTGTGTTGTTGCTGTTCCAATGGTATACACAACTGACTTCTTCTTCAATTCTATTTTTTGGGTTTTTACATTGCAAGCATGGATGGAGACTTAGGTTTGGGAATGGTGAAATTTTGGCCAGATACAATAAGGCAATTGCAATTTATGAGGATGTGGCGAAGCAATCCATGAGCAATAATCTGTTGAAGTATAGTGTGAAAGGTTACCTTCTCAATGCTGGCCTCTGCCAGATTTGTGGAAAAGATGTTGTGGCTATCAACAATGCACTTGAGAAGTATCAGGTCTGTTTCTACCAGTCCTGCCTTCTGGATGCTTTTGATTACTCAGCTGAAGGCAAGAAAAGTAAATTGCAATTTTGATTGCTGTCTGTGCTTACTGTGGTGCAGGAGCTGGATCCAACCTTTTCAAGCACACGGGAGTTCAAGTTTTTGATGGTGTGGTTGCATCAATCTATTCTTCTTTCCATATTTTGTGAAACAGTTTTCTCCAGCAGATTTTGTATCTCGTGGAGAAGGATATTCTTGCTCGCCATTTGGATTTTTCCTGAAGGAATGACAATGTTAGAGCAACTTACTTTGTGAGGATGTTTTATGTAACCTGTGGATGTGGTTGGTGATTCAGGATTTAGCAAGTGCTATTGATGAGGTGGATGTTGTTAAGTTCACAGACATTGTGAAGGAATATGACAGCATGAGTCGCATTGTAAGTTCTCTTCCTGTCATGAGAACTCATTTGTATGTGTTTTCCTTAAGGTGACTGGAGCTTAAGTTGGGAATCTGGTGTTCACAGCTCTTTTCTGCTAGTGGATACTTACCCAAGTTCAGCTCTTTAAGAATGCTGTATTCATTGATAGAGACTCCAAAGTTTGTGAGCAAATGGTGAAGGATGTTTGTATCCTTGCAATGGGTCATAGGCACTCTATATAGGAAGAAAAAAGCACTGCCCAGTATACTACTTCATGGGCACAGATGTGCAGTATCATAGTTGATTATGTTTCCTCCCCTTAACATGATGGTGGGCACCAGATATTGATTTCAGATCTCCATTTGCATGATAACAGGATCAATGGAAAACCACACTCCTGTTGCGTGCGAAGAATGCGTTGAAATTGAAGGAGGTTGAGGAACCTGATTTATTATAGCTTGTCCTTGAAATGCCTGCAAGCCAACTGCATTCTCTACCATCCACGTGACGCAGAGTTTGACAGTTCAGTTACAGTACAACATTATTGGCATAGCTTGTTTGTGTCTCTTTTTATTGCTTCAAGGTTTGATCTAGTCACTGTTTATGTGGGTCATATCAAACATCTGCAAAATTTTAAGGCATTATCTGTTAAGATTTGGCCTCTTGGCCATAATTGTAGATATTTTCACGTCTAGCACGCATGGAGGATCTTGAGGTTTGTTATGATGTAACAGATCGCCTTCGAAAGAGCTTTTGATTCCCAAGTTGAGATTCATGCACCTGTTCTGGAAGGTGCTTGTAGTTGGTGGCTAGAACCTTGATGCTCTTTACCAGATCTCCCTTTCAGCAGAGGTCTAAACTAAACCTTGTAGGTGTTCTTTTCTTTCCTTTTTTTGCCAATTGAAAGGCCATTGACAACTGTTCTGTTTTAACTCTAGTTAGATCTGCCAGACAGTGGTCTGCTGCTGATGGTTGGAAAGTCTTGAAGTTTGTATTTGCTGTGGTGGTGCCCTACAAGTTTTATAAAGGCACTTTGTATGAGAGTCTTGGCAAGTGGCACCTGTGAATTACAATTGTTTCGTCTTCAGAGAAAGCAGAATTTGTTTGAATTTGTATGCTTATGGCTCTTGTATGGCTTCTGCCTCTTACATTTCTAACATGCCATCCGGCTTTTCTGATAGGTATTCAAATCCTGTGTTTTGTAGGTGATTAGTTGAAGTAAAGTGTCTCTGAAATATATAGCACATTTGATTGTATGTTTTATGTTTGTCTTTGATCAGCATACCAGACATTATGCAAGTAAAAGTTGCCCTTTATGCACAATTGAACTGTAAAATTCTTGAGTTGCTAGCTGACTGCACATAGTGAGCATCATGACATACTGACGTGGTTTTTTCCTGGGTAGATTGTGGGATATTGCAGAATGCAGAATTGGCACAGAGCCCAATCCCAAACTTCCTGTTTTCTTTTGACATGAGTTTGGATTGCTAACTGGTTGAATATGTTTGTCAAGCTTATTTTAGGTTGTCAGCTAGGAGCATGGCAACAGCTTCACCAGCCAAATATCTGGTTGCCAACTATTGCTGGAATTGTCTACAAGAGACTGGCAACAATGGAGACCATCTGATCTGCACCAAACTGTCTTACATCCATCAGGTCTACAACAGAGGAAATGGTTCACAGATCTTTCTTCAAGGACTGGTAAAAGTGACCAATCTCAATTGTCCACCCTTTTGAGTGGAATCCCCACCCGCTAATTTGTTCAATTGAAGGGGGAATCAGTCCAACTTCTGATATTACCATGTGTACATACAATAAGGTTGAAAATAATGGTGTTAAGACCATTTCTCTTCACCATGCAGAGAGAAACTCATTGTTAAATGTTCTGTGACAACACTCTTGTTCTATTAGATACTCTCAAAGTCTTTGACTTGGGCTTCTGTAACCTTCTTCTTGGAACCTCTTTTGCAGCTCTGTGCTGGCAGGATGTATTTGTGCATCTGCTAGCCAGAGAGTCCCAGAGGTGCAAAAGAGTTTAGCAGGATGTATTTTGTACCTCTGCTCTAACCTTTGCCACTGTTTTTGTGGATCTTTACAACGGATTGGCTGTCCTTTTCTATGAAAGTAACATGCAGAGATCTCCTGTTGGCTGTAAAATTGTTCATTGACCCTTCTAGAATTCTTTATAAAGTTCTTTTCAAGGTGCATTTAATTGTAACTATTGAGAAATTCTGAGTACTTAAGAAGATATTATTTATAAAAACGCAGCCCAAAATACCTGGACATGAGTTTTATCCAATGTTCCAAAAAAAAAGTCATCATGATTCAATTTGTTAAATCCCATGATCCATTAAATGCATTTTCCATAATATCCTTGTATTCAGACATTTTCTTTACATACAATCAAAGGTGATGTAGTTTTTATGCATTGTTCATAGATTGAATACATGTCTCTCAAGTGCTATGGGTCCAAAGCAGGTGTTGAATCAGTACTTCTTGTATAGAACTCTAATGGAATAATATGTGGTTGTTCCTCAGGTTCTTATTTAATTACAAAAGAGGAAGAAGGGAAAACTTTTAACCTGCCGACAAGATTTGAGTGATTGGTTTTCCACAACAATAGCATTTGGTAAGGCCAGTGTCTCCTTTAGTCATCTTTATAGTTGCCATTACAAAAGAGGAATTTAGTTCTCATCCCCACCCTAGGTACTGGCATTGTTTATGGTGGTTGGCTCAGTTGTTAAGTGGGTTACACTAGATAACATGAAGGCATGGATGAATGATGAATTGAATTAATATGCAATTGCAAGGTAGCCAGCCAAAACTCCCACCCATTTGAGCTATTGATGATGATGTAATTTGGACACAACGTGTTGACTTTTGCAATGTACTATGGTCGCATGTGATTATTTCGTAAGTTGATGTTACAAAGATAAATGGTTAACTTTGGGATGTACCATGGTCACATGTGATTGTGTAAAATTGCAAATGGACTCATTATACATTTTTGGTTCAAATTTATTCTAACAATTTGATTCTGTCTGTTTGTTGCTTTCAGAAAAAGGATGATAAAGCTCCAAATCCATTTTTTTCTTCAACATTGGTGAGGATCTGTTGCTTCAATTCCAAATGTCATCAGTTCTAGGTGAGAACTTTGGGCTTTTAAGTTGTTTTTTCTTGTTTTGGTTCAAGCAGCAATAGTGTTTTCCTTCAACTTTTTTCCCTTGTCATTGAGTAAAGCTCCAATAGTGGTTTTTTTCTTCACCAATAAAGCTGAGGGTTTTTTCACATTACATTATAATGAGATGGTTGTTATTTTTTCTAAGGATGAGATGGTGTTCTTTGAAAGGCTATTGGAAAGTAAAGATGTGCAATGAGTCTTGTATGAATTTTATGATGGTTTTAGCAAATAACATTTTTTAAAGAAAGTTATGATCAAGGGAATATGATTGGCAAGTTAGCAATGGTGTATATTCCATAGAAACACATCCTTATTGAAATTGTACAACTTATTAGCTTATAGCAATAAGTTGGTTGTAAATGCACCTTTGCATTCAAATCCACCATTAGAGCCCTTTGAGAACCAGGGAATAAATCTAAAAGGGCTTTTGCATGTTACTTCAAAAGGTGAATGTGTTTCATCAATGTTCTTCATTAGTTGACCAAATTTGTTGAAGTTTGGCCTCTGAAGTTTAAGTTTAAAGATAAAGTTTGATTAATTTATAAAAAACTTATCAAACCTTGTGATAATGGACTATATTATCACCAACTTTCACACACCAATTTTTATACCATGATGTCAGATTTAACTTAAAAAAATTAGGGATGTCCTTGGCAAATTTAACACTAAAAAAATTATCATAATGTTTGATGTGATGAATAATTGATAATATATTATAACTCCTTGGGGATGTTGTCAACCTTGGAGGGATATGAGTTTTTATCATTGAAATAAACACAAATGAATTATACTTCTGCTTTTCACCTTCATTCATGACATAAATGAAATTGTGTGATATGTATAGTTAATTATAATTCTTTTCCTTTAAAACACAATTTAAAACTATTCTACTTAAATAGTCTTTATTCATGTTCTAAGGATGTGTCTTTATGTTTACATATTATTTGTTTACATCAATGGATCATTAGCACATGTGATCCATGTTACTTATGCCCCATATCTTGGTATAGATTATTGTTTTTTATGTGGGTTATCTAGCATTAAACATCCTTTCCCAAAGGTGATTATTTGATTATTTTTATATAAAAAAAAGTGTTGTGTTATGTCAACTTAAAATTGGATGACAACTATGTTTCCCATGTTGGAGTAACTATTTTTTTAGTTGATAAATGATTTTAGGTATTTACTTATCATTGGCTCATAAATTATGGGTATAATGATATTTATGAAATATTATTTAATTGTCATATTTTGTGGATTTAATTTTAAAAATTAGATTTAATCACAAATGTTTATTCAATTTAGGTGAAATGGGTTGGCCATAACTTTACTAAGAAAATTTAGAATTAAAATTATATGTGCATGCGTCATTAGGTTATGAATCATTTATAGGTACCCAAATAGTTTGATCAAAATGAGAGATATTAAAAAAATTATGCAACATAAGAATTGATTGATATCATGAAATCAATTTTCAAGGTCATTGCTAATCAATTACAATTAAAAGAAAATTGGTAGCATTTAAGAAGACTTCAATTTTCAAGAAATCTTCATATATGGTCTAGAATTGATTTGTTAAATTTTGTGTCCGTATGATTTTCATATTTTTGTTTCAATCATGAATAATGATTTTTTTTATACCAAAAACAATTTTTTATAACATGCATATTGGGAAATATGGGATTAATTGGGGCCAATATGCCATCATGTGAACCACCTTTCAACCCAAATTGTTAACACATGATGAATTAATTATTTTAAATTATCATCAACATTTTTTATGCATTGAGATTTTAATGTTTTAAGTTGTAAATTGTAATATATGATGGTGATGTTAATAAATTTTCATAAAACCTTGAGGTTGCATAATTCAATTTGATTGTTAAAACTCGTTTTGACAATTGTTCATGTTTTTAAAAAATGTATATGGTTAATTTAAAAACATTTGGCATATGATGAAAAATCATGAAATAATGAAAATATGATTTGAAAATTTTGAAAAATGATTCTAACTTCATTTATAGTAACTTGTTGATTACAACCTTGTGCACAAATATCAAATTCCATCATTTTCACATTTAATAACAATCGTGTTTCTATTATCACAATTTCAATTATCATATTATGGAAAATACAATTTATTTTCTTTTTGACATTTTCTATTTCAATTAAAGATTGTTGATCATCGAAAAGTGTATTTTTTTCAAAATTGTTATGGATTAGTCTTGGAGAATTACAAATTTGAATTTTTTTTCTAACTAATTATTTTTATACAAATATATTCTTCTCATTCATCATAGTTCAAATTCATTAACAAAAGGGATTCAAAGTAGTAAGATGAATAATAATAATAATAGTTGACATCAAATTACAAGTCATTGAAATAACATAAAAAAAGAAGATGCATTGTGAGAAAATAAGAAAGGTGTCAACGAGGAATAAAAAATAAAAAAAAAGTTGGAAAAGAAATGAAATAAATTAAGAAATTGAAAGAAAAAAATTGTCGAAACTAAACGTTTCATAATAAGATAATTTTTTAAAAAATAATTATCAATTGTTAAAAATAGTTCAAAACTATCATGGACAACAAATTACAAAGGAGTTTTTAATTTATATATATATATATATAAAGTTTTTGTAATTTAAAAAATATCAATGAAAAATAATGTTGAAATTTTTTAAGTTTTAAAAAAGTTTCCAAAAATATTAATGAATAATATATTTGGAGGTTTTTATTATAAATTTTAGTATAAGTTTCTAAAAAAATTCAAATTTTTTTTTAAAAGAATATGGTGAGGAAGTCTTAGAAAGTTTCAAAAAGATTCATGAAAAATAAGTTTAAAATTAGCAAAAGTTTATAGAATAATTTTTAAAAGTCAAACAATTTTTTCTAAAAGCTTCTAAAAGACATGGTTGATAAATTGTTTTGGAAAACATGGTCAATAGAAAAAATTTAGAATGCCTTTTAATATAAACTTGCAAAATGTTTACTTTATAAAACCTTACAAAAATGTTGATGATTTTTTAAAAGATTCTATTGGGTAGTATAAGAAAAATCAAGAGAATACCACCCTTCAATCTCACCAATGCAAGTTATGACATTTATACTTTTAATTCATCCCATGTTAAGCTTGCATCATGCCTTATTTAAATAATAAAATTATCTAGTTCTTGTTCATTATCAAGTTCCTTATTTGGTAAATCTTTTAATTTTCTCATACAAGATTAGAACCCATTTGAAAAAAAAATACAAATTGACAATTTTATATGTTAAGATCTATTCATTTTGCAATTCATAATGATGATGTTGTATTGGTAAGAGATTAAACATATATATAATTGTGAATGTGACCAACAAATCATCATCATAAAAGAACAATTTTAAAAAATGAGAACATTTATATTCACTTATGGTTTGTAAAACTTTTATAATTTCATCCACAAATTTTAACTTGATTTTTAAAGAAATGATAATTCATTAAATCAAACTTATATTAAAAACAAGTTGGTGATAGTAAATTATAACAATAGTATCAACAACAAATGTGTTAGTGTTAAAATAGAGAGAATGAATGATTTCATAATCAAATATTCAAATACAAATTTCACTTAAGTGTTTATAAGTCAATGATATAACAAAATGAAATTTAAAATCAAGTTCTTTTCATGCATTCACATGTGTTCATTCTTTTAATCAATAATATTTATTTCCAATGATTAATAATGATGTCATTCAAAGTAATAAAACATCAATTCAAAATATTTTGAATGATAATTTTTTTGTAAATCATTCAACAAAATAATATTTGATAATATCATTAATAAACATTTAGACCACAAACGTAATATAAATCACCCTAAAGTGTCGCACATATGATGCATCAAGACATTTTATTGATTCATTTCAAAATAAATAATATTAAAAAAATTGTTTATAATTCTTAGCATGAAACAAAGGTTGTAACATTATGAGATTTATCTTAAGCATAAGGAAAAATATTTAAGGTTGTAGGGAAACACATTATATAAGAGTTGAGCTTTGTTACAAAGCTTGTAATGAACATTTTCATAAACCATTCGACATGGGTTATTGAATTCCTAAAAATTTAAGTAAATTAAGTGATATAATGGTTGACATAAAAAATTTAAAAATAATATTAAGTAATTTAATCATATCATCCTTTGAGATATTAACATGGTCAAAGTGGTACACACTTTTTGTTTTTGGGTGTTTTTTTCATTTTTTCCAGATATATTTTTAATCTTGTTTACTGTGATTATGCATGCACAAATAGTTTTTTAAAAATGAGATGTGATTATTTTATAGGAATCTAAAATGATTCAAATGAATGTATTAAAAAAAATTTCACTTATAAATAATATCATTGAATTTATGGTTAAATTTAAAGATGCTAATAAATTAATTATAATGTGAAAATGATTAACAACTAATGATGAATTAACTATGAACAACAAGTTCACAACTTTTGAGAATAATGGATTCAATTGATTAACAACCATTGGGAAACCATGTTAATTTAAGTTGAATAAATGAAAACTTTAAAACTTACTTGATATTGACAATTATTTTGATAGAATTAAAATTCCATCATTTAACAAAAAAAATTAGAACTTAATATTGGTGGGCATTTAAATTTTCATAGTAATTGTGATATTACTTTTTTTTAATTATATATTTTTGTTATTAAAATTTTACCAAGATAAATTGACATTAAGTTATTACATCATCCTTCATTTTAAATCAATTTAATTAAGGTTTTCTACTTTGCTATCCTAACTAAAGGTCTCAACAAATTATTATTTTTGAAATATCAACATAAAATAACCACTCATTTAAACAAATCAAACTAAGGATAACATAAAATTAAGGGCAATATGTGGGTTCAACTTACAAACAAACAAACTTTTGTAAATTATTAAACCATCATTCTTGTCATTTTCAAGGTCAATGATAAAAAATGATCATATTAATCATTAATTCAATTATATTACTATATAAGATATAATCACATTAATCATTAATTTGACTTCACCATCCAAAAAATTTAAAGGAAAATTCAAAATAATTATCATAACACACAAAGTTTCCTCAAATAACAATTCAATGGAATGAAAAAATTTCCTTAACATTCAATTAGATTTTATTTTGAGTGAATTATGAAAAGAAAATTTTAATTTTATTTATAAGCAACATGTTTAATCACACTCCCTCCTTGCTCCTTAACCCAAACCTCAAATATAAATGCAAAGAACACCATATTTGATAATAAAAGAGTTCCACAATTAATGTTCTAAATTTTTCATTTTAATCTTCAACAAGCTTAAATAAATGTCTAAAGAAGTTAATTTTTACCCAAAAATATGTACTACAATCTTTTAAGGTTATAGTGTGAATGGGGAGGTGTTAATTTGCACATCCTCTTCTTACATCATTTGAAAACAGAAAAACTAGATAGACAAAAGATAATTGTATAAATGTCAAAAACTACTCCCTATTTTTTTTATTATCATGCACATGAATGCCCTATGACTTGTGAATATTTTTACAAGTGATAGCTATGGTGTTATGAATTTGTAAGATGTTAGGGATTAACAAAATGTGTTTCTTTTTTTTTAATGTGGATGTGAACGATGCCAACAATGGATAGAAGTTTGTGATGGCTAAAAAAAACATGTTTCCAACGCTAAACATCCTCTTTTATTTCTATTTTTTTTTAATGATTTGGAAGGTGGTTTGTTATAAGTTATGCATTCATCTTGGGAAGAATGCCCAAAGTTAGTGTCTAGTAATTTTAAATAAATCTTGAATTTTGTTGCATAATTTTTTTAAATCTATGATGTTAGTCACTATAAGCTCTATAAGGACATTTGATGAAAAGGTTGAAAGGTTTTAGGGGGTTTGATTGGTTGGTTTATTTGTGGCTCATTCCATTCAAACTTAGTATACTTAGGTTGTGTTTTGCATTACTATACATGGGGGGGTCAACTACATATTCACTTGGGAGTTTTTAGCATTATGTTTATTGATTGGGAAAAGATTTAGGGAATTTGAAGATCAATAAGTAATTTGTCATTGAATTAAAATGTTTTTTTATTCACACCATTTCCAATTTTGGTTCAATATTGTATGTCAATTCGGTTCAGTAAGGGTAAAATGTGAAAAATTTGAGGGCATTATGTAAATATGTTGTTTAAATGGCTATAACAAAAGATCATGATAGCTTGGTAAAGAGGGGGTTTGGAGTATGTTAATCCATCAATGTCAATAATTTTAATGTTGGTTTTTAGTTTGGTATGACCTCAAAAAGGGGACTAGACAATGGTTATAACAATCCTCAATCTATATGGCTCCTATATGAATGAACAAAAATATATTTATTGTTATTTCTTAAAGTGGTTCCAAGTTTATGTATGCCCTTTTTTTGTTGCAATTTCCTATGCAAATATTAACATTGTTCAACTTAGTAACACCACCTCTTGGCAAATGCACAAAAAATGTGAAATATTTCATAAACATTTTCATTACAAAGCATACAAGATATTTCACAATGAATTTGGGTTGGGAATAAATGTATCACATTATCAACATTCATTATGAGAAAATCATGTTCGTTGCAACGCTATTTAGTTGTAATCTAGTTTTATTAGACATTTTTTAGTTGCAATGGATACAATTTTCTCATAATGATTATGGAAATTACTCAAAAATTTAGTAAATTAAAAGTATGAATTATTATGTTGCATTGAGTCCATGGTCAAAAATTATCCCCAAATTAATCTTCTTATTCAAATAGAGATCATGTCAAGATGTTCAATGAACGATCACAATTACATTGCACCAAAAAAACATTTTAGCAAAAATATCAAAACAATGATTATTAAATCACCAAGGATAAAATGAATAATTGAAGATCTAAGATGGCAATAAGTTTGGGTTAATTCAACATCACACAAGTTCCTTGTTGCAAACTTAACTAGAATATCCAACAATTTTTTATTTCACATTCACAAATATTCATTAAGATCCAATATTGGATCTCATGCATCAAAATGTTCAAACACCACAAGTTCAATTGCATCCAACATAAATTCTAACATATAATTTTTACTAATGAGTTAAAACTTTATAAACAAGTTTAACATCTTTTTGCACACCAAAAATTGGTTCAAAACATTAAGATAGAAGTAAAGGTAGTTTCTTGAATCTTGTTGGTCTTTAATTATGCCTTGTTCACTTGATTGTCATTTTCTTCCCGGTTGAAGTTCTATTAATGTTGTAAACTTTTAGACACATGTGTTCACTAATGTTTTAAAACTATTTGAAATTTCAAGGCCATCCAAAGATGGATCTTGGAATATTGTTGGAATTGAATGCTAAGGGTCTAGAAGTTCTTGCACAATTTGGGACCTCCTTAGACTTAAACTAACCTCAATTTTGTTATGTCAACTCAAATCAAAAGCTATCAAGCTTGAATACACTATTATCACATAGGAAATTCATCATCCAAGTATCTTCCATTTTTTTCATTCCTTGTTCCATCTCTTATTGAAGATTGTGATTTCAATTTTTTCCATTCACACAACACCCCTTCTCCCATGGAGCTCCTTGTTGTTTAAGAATGTGCTTCTTTTCCTTGGTTAATGGACGTGAAGGAATCTCATCCTTGCTTTTTCCTCCAATCATTTGCTTCATTCCATTGCATGAACCAATGAGGATTAAAAAAATTCATCATTTTTCTTTCCCCTCCAATCATGTTAAGATGAAAACCTTCACATCTAATGATCGATCAAGCCCATCCTTCATCCTCATTTAGTTTACCATTTTTAAAGATTTAAGGGTGAGGAAGCCCCACCATAGAAAAAAATTCATCCTACATCCATTTATCTTTCATTGAGATAGCCAACTCCTACTTTAAAAGATGTTACCTTCATAGTTCAAATTCACTAATTTTCCCCTTAATTTTTCTACCCCATTGACTTTCGTATTGTTTCATAAAATTTTGGCAACCCCTTTTCAATTAGGGAAGATAGTTGGGCAAATCATCCAAGCTCCTATTTTCAAGGCACCTAATGTTTTTTTAAAACACTCTTTAAAGTAGTGGGGTTTTATGTCAATTAAACCTTTTAAAACAATGGAAAAATGACTTTTCAACCACTCCCACCTATTATCAATAATTTTGGATGATTAAATCACAATAAATAATAAAAAATAGTCCCATTAATTGATATTATAATTATTTCTTTAACAACAGGTAAACATAGGTAGGTAGGTTAAGTAGGTAGGTACCTATACCTACCTATCATCAATCCCAACTCACCCCAATACCTCTAAATATGTACCCTTACATAATATACCTTTAGTATACCCCTAATAAACTTTAATATACAACTAGGGGCTTTAGATCCATGTCATCATTGTTATTAATATTTGATTATATTTGCAATAGATTTGTGATATGTGATGGGCTAGGTTGATGAAAAATCACTCACAATTCATTCACTTGGAAAGATTAGTTACCATTAATTGCACCTCAAGTTGTAAATATGACCAATGGAAGAAAAAACAACCAATTGTACTTGTAGTTGACAAGTTTCAAATAATTGCAAAATGCATGGTTGCATTTTAGAGGATTTTTTCTTGTGAAAAGAAGCTAGCCCCTACAATAACTTTCCTTCCACAATTTGTTTTTTTATTAAACAATTTTCATCTTTATTTGGAGTTCTATTTTTTGTTTTGTAAATACGGTACATACATTTAAAATAGTATTAAGAGGTAGGCCTCTTCAACCACCCAAAATTTTCACATCCAAATAACCATTAGATTTTATAATTGTTTACATTCCATTTGATCTAAAGTAGTTATTTTGATCATGATTTGGCTATCATTATACACACCTCACCCATTATAGACTAAATATATTAGGATATAACTTCATTTCCATCGTTTCATTTTCTACTTGTATTTTTTCCCATCTTTTTGTATTTTGCTTCACATTTTGTTGATTAAGTTATGGTGAATAAGACTTTTGTGTCTCAACAACTTCAATCACATAGGTGAACAATGAATAGCTCCATGAATCCTCCTTGGATTTGAATTTGATTCCATAGGGGCTCCATCTTGAGGAAAACTAAACAAGTCAAAAGTGAGCATTCAATTTGATTGATATGAACACCGTCACCACTCGCACTACCTTCTAGCCACCAATATTCATACCTTAGTGATTTATCTAAAATTTAAATTAAACCAACCACTACTATTTGTTTTTACATGCAATCCTTATTTAATGTACCAAGGACTATGTTGAATGTAATAAATTCATACACCCCCTTGACTTTGAAAAATTATTGCATGAGCTCCAAGCTTAAAAATTTAATGATCTAGAATGTATAATGTTTTTATACTTGTGAATTTGCATCTCAATGATTTTTGTGTAATTACAAGATCTTTCATGAGTCATTTAGTGAATAGTTCAATGTCAATTGGGGGTTTAAACTTTGAATGTCTTTTATCCAATGTAAAATTTAACCATTAATTTTGATCTTTTTTATGGCCATGTATTGATGATTATGAGAGCATGATATTGAAAAGAACTTGAATATATGTTTTAATTTGGTTATCTATTATAGTTTTTAAAAAATATTTGAATGTGTTTTTTACCACCAAAGCTACATAATTTGAATTTTTCTTCAAAAACAAAATGTTTTTTTGTTGTGCAAGAGAGGCAAGGTTTCATTTTCAAGAAGATTGGACATGTTTTATGTGGGATTACTTATATATATGGTGAATTTGGATTATTGTATTTTAAAATGATGTTGAAGAAAGGTATGTTTGGTTTTAACATATAATATATAATTGAGAGTTTCAAAACAAAATAAAAAACTTGAGATGTCTATTTTTGTTGAAATGTACACATTTGATTTATTTAAAGAATAATTATCTTATAAATACATAAATAATTACATTTTTTTTGAAAATTCATGGAAACACATGTGGATTAAACTTTTGAAAATGACATTATTATCCTTTTATGAGAATTAGTCAAAACATGGAAACCATTTTTTCAACATGATAAAACCTAGTCATTAGAAAGCACCTAGGCTTTGTATTCACTAGTTCTTTGTAGTTTGACTACACCCACCAATTTGCCTTCAAAGATCTTTTCTTATAATAATCTTGCATTTTTATTATAATCACCTACCATGTTCATTTAATCCAACAACTAATTCTATAAAGACTTAATGGGTTTCAGGAATTTTTTTAAGAACTCCAAGGCATTGGAAGAACCACTAAAGAAACATTAATCTTGTATTACGTCAAATTATATTGAACATCTAGAAATTCCAACTTGTCATTATTAACTAAGAAGGGTGCAAAGTTTTCCTAAGATAATCAAAGCTTAATGTGATTGAGTAATTTTTTGCACCTTAACCCACTAAAAATGTATCAATGAGATGATAAAACAATAAAAAGACGATTATGAATCTATAAAATAAACATTTGTGCAATGTTTGACAAAAACATTTGTAGTTAAAAGGGATGGAATATTGAGGGAAACTAAATCGTGACTTGAACCTTCATGGTATGGGTAGATGAATGCAACATGAATATGCAAATGTTGTACTCATAAGGCAAGACTAAATGTTTATATATTAAACAAGCTCTTCAAAGAAGCATTTGAAGTTTGGACAACTTGATTTTGAAGGTGCAATTGACCAAAGTCTTTAAATTCACCTCCAACTATCTAGGTGGTTTTCTATGATATTAATAGTGGGAATGAGATGGTCACATTTGCGACTAATGGGTAATAGCAATTTTTCTTCAATAAGAGTGCAAAGTGTTTCTCAAAACATACTTATGCAATATTTGCAATTTAAGAGACTTATCATTCTTCCCAAAGGTTTTAGAATTCACATACATTACAACATTGAGCTTTTACAACAATAATTCATCAAGGTGGAATCTTGAGCTTTTACAACAAATGAAAATGTAGCCTTTATCAATTATTGAACATCTACAAGGAACAAATCAACTAATAGGGGGTGCAATTGAAGGTGGCTATGATAATAATTGTTTACATAAACTTATAATTCTCATGGTGGAGGTTAGTTGGTGGTTGTTAAGGGGTGAAATTGCAACCCCTGATCATTACCGTCCTCTAGGGGGTAAGACCAGGGGGCAAGGTCAACACCTTATTAATCCACAAAAAAACCACCCTCACTAACTTACTTTACTACAACTACTCAAGTAGTAAGTAAGACATCATACTAAGAGGAAGGAGGTAGGTAAGGGTTTACTACTTAAAATTAGACCTACCCTTTTATAAGTAATTTAAACCAAGGGGTAATAGGAAGAAAGTAGAAAGGGGAGACATGAAAATTTATCAAAACATGAAAGTAACTACTTTCCTTAATTCTACAATATTTGCAACACTCTTGGATGGTGTCTCAGGGGTTTGCAAACCTTCTACTACTACTATCCTTACTCTTTTGGCCATGTAGGTCTTCTGGTGATTTAACATGTCACCTATAGCACTTCATGCAATCTTTCCTTTGCTTTTTACCATCTATAACTCGTTGCTTTCCTTCATAGCCATTGCTTACCACTTATAAAGGAACCTTTCAGTTTGCAAATGACTTTTTGTTGATCTTCCTTCCCATTGCATTCTACCATCAAGGACTAGCTATTACCTTTTAGTGGCGGTTAATAGCTTGGCTATCTAGAGATTACCAAAGGTTAAGCCTTGTTACTCTTTATCCTAAAAAAAATACATAACTACTAACTTAGTGAAGCATCTCGCTTGTAAATGATCAACTACTTTACCTTCCTCACTCATTAGAATAACAATACATCACAAGAGACATGAATCCTTCAACCATATTCCATTAAAATCACACTCCAAGTACATACATATTTCTTCATTCCTTTCATCCTTTTCCATGAAAGTCCTACATTCCCAAGTTATTCACCACTCCCCCAAATATTGAATGAATTTTTCCATCCTCCCCCACTTCCCTTAGTCCTTCTTTCCCACATACCACACACAAGGCCCACATTAACCCCTAGAAAATAAGGCCCTTATCCTATTTCCTTCTTAAAAATCTCCTAGATGATTGGGTGGATTACCCCTAACCACTCACTAATCAGAGCTACATAATCCCACTAGCTTCACCCCTTGGGTAAGGGATAGTAAATCTACCACTAGTAATTAGTAGTAACTAAGAGACCTATGGAACTAATTAGTCTAGAGATTTTTACTTGTTAATAGTGGTTTTCTCCTAGTAAAGGTATATTGTGCCCCTAATGATGTGGCCATTAATGTCTTCCAATCACCACATTTTACCAAATGCAACTTGCCACCATAACCAACATTGATTCATTCTAAACCAAATTAGACAAAAACAACAACAATTTTAATCTCCTTAAATGAACATTGAATATTTCCCAAAAACTTGTGACCATTATATTGTCCAAGTTTTAAAAAATGAAACACGGGTCCCAAAAAGCATAATCAACATACAATGTTGCAGAGACAAGAATAATGATAGTGCAACAAAATTTCTTAGTTGAAGTTCTTGATTGAAGACATCTAAGAAATATAGGGCATTGCTACATTTACCCATACTTAGAATTTTACAACAATATAACCTAAACCTAAGTTTTTTTGAATTGTAGATGCACATAGATTGTTGAACATTTATAAAAACCACCAATTTGTAGCCAACTTGACTTCAGATTAATGAAAAATTTATTGGAATTGAAATTGAAGGATAATAACATATTTAAAATATGTATATATTGCAAGTCTTGAATTATGATACTCAAATTATAATCTACTTGCTTTGTCAAGTTCTTTTTATTGCTTTAACTAGTCCAATGACTTTTGTTTATTATTTGGCAAAGGTAAATGGAGCTCTAGCATTTTTTGAAGCCCACCTTTTGGCTCTTGCACAACAAAATTACTATAATATTTCATTACACTAGATTTCAAAAATAAAATTGTTTTTTTTATAACTATAAGTTCAATGATGGATATCATAAAATTTTCACCTTCTACTTTGCTTTAGGTTGCATTTGATACATTCAATACTTCATTATAGTCCTAAACATCTAGGTTAACACATTTGTTTTACAAAAAAAATTAATATAGATTTCAATTGTGTGATGTCAATAACAATTGAAGGATCAAATGCCCCACTCAATGACAAGACCAATGGGTTTAATGGGACAAAATATTTGAGGCATTTCTAATTGTCCATAATGTTGCCACATCAGTTTGGACAAGATGTCAATCCTTGGACACAAGCAAAGTAGAAATCTTAATGGTCATAACTTTTCACAATGAAACGATGATACATGTAATTAAAGACAAGATGGTAAACAAAGGGCACATATAAAACAATGTAATAAACACAATTATTTTGTATTTCAAGTTTAATGGCAATTGGATGATTGAAATACAAGCTACATTGCACTTAAATTTCATTTGGGCATTGGAGATGCTTGAATTTAAAGCTCATTAGTATAAACCCCATAAATATTTTCTATAAGTTATACTCTGGGGTAAATTGAAGGTACATTGATTTTGTCACCAATCGCATCACTACTAGCCAAATTTGAATTTCATAACAATCAGATGGGGTTGAACTTTGTGTCAATGTATATTGCATGTAAATGGAAAATGAATAGGAACTTTTGTGAACAAATGATAACACATATTTCAAGTTTCCTAAACTTTAATTTGAATTATAGAGGGGCAATAACTTATTGATTTGGAACTCAACTTTCCCTCAAGCTTTGAATAAGCTCACTTGTAAAGTATATTATCAAATCGCAAGTCATAAATTTTCCTAAGATTTCCCAAGAAGTAACATTTTCAATCAAATTTAAATTCTTGAGGTTCTCGCAAAAAATTCCTAAATTTCAAGATTGCATATAACATATGAACTTGACAAAGGACTCTAATGTAGGAATCATAGGAAGGAAATGACATAAAAACAAATAAAAGGAATTTGTTAAATTGTAAGACATCTAGGACTTTAAGAAATGTGTTGATTAAAACATGCAAACTTGTAAGTAGGACTTACAAAAAAATGAAAGTAGACAAATGACTTGTTAACATGAGTTAAATCAAATAAATGACATAAAAATATGGACATGTCCTAGATGTTAAATTTGAAATGTCCTAAAAAAACAAATCAACCTGTAAGTAGGACTACAAACAATTGTTCAAATTTAATCAAAATTCATTGGTGGGAACTAGACATTAAGGAAAAAGCATGACTTCAAAGAGTCGTGAAACTTGAAAAGAAAAATACATAGGAGTGGATATGGTTTGCTAGTCCAGTGACCATCCACAATATAAAAAATCCTAATACTCTTGAATTATTGTAAGACTTCAAAGTGCCTCAAAACAAGAACTAAAATAGGAACTCAACCCACAAAAAAAAAGACTTACAATGTCCAAGAATTTGCAATAAGATAAAACTTTTCAATTATGTGGTCATCAAATCAAAATTACATAATGACTATGCATAATAAATCAAATAAATTGGACTTGTCAAATTTTGTGATCACTAAATCTTGGAAGGACATATAGGATTACAATGAAAAAAACAAGCTTGACTTTTCAAATTATGCGATCATCAACTCAAAATCACACTGGACTTCAATGAAAAAGACAAACTATACCTCCTCAAATTTTGTGATTGTCATATCAAAATCACATAAAGAATTCATTGAAAAAGACAAGTTGGACTTTGAAATTTTTGTGATCATCAAACTTTAAACTCACATATAAGGATTTTAATGAAAAAGACAAGTTGGACTCCTAGGCAAAAATGTAGTTTTCACCATATCTTGAGATATCTAGCATTTTTGTGTTATTTGATTTGACATACTCCTTTGCACATCTTGAGATATCCGATGTAAATGCATAGTTTTATTTGTATTCCTTTGCAAAAGGTGACTACCCAATCTTGAATGTGGTTGAAAATGCCCCAAACATTAAACCATTCAACAAAATATGGCATGTTGCATTCATGAATGAAACAACTAGAACAATATTTGGTGTGCTCCAAATACACCATGGGTGATATGAGTGCCCACACTCAACTACAAGATGATTATTTCAAATATACCATAAGATCACATATTGGACAAGCATTCAAGAATGCTAAAGTTTTTTTAAGCAATTTAAAATCAAACAAAATGAGGGCTAAACATAAGCTTAAATTGTCTTTTAGCTTCATTTTTCTCACTTGTTATGTTGTTTTCAAAGTCTCTACTTTTACCAACATCAACCTCTTTGGTGCGATTTGTTTTTCTAACTTCTTTTCACTTGCCTTGCAATCAACTTTAGAAATTCTAAATGATCGAAAAACATGTTTTGTAGTCTTTTCATTTAGATTTTCATCAAATTCTATTTTAAACATTTTGTTCCATTCAACATTTTTTTCTTTGACTCAATAGCCTTAACATCCAACTCATCCATATTACATGAGTTGACATTTCCATTCACAATAACTTTTGCCCTTCCATTTGCCATCCAATCATTTGATTGTTGCAAAAAAATGACAAGGCACTATTTTTTATTCTTAACAATTATTTTGACTCAACTTGTCAACATAATAACACATCATGGGTTTTTTGATTGGTCAAAGAAACAACTATTGTCATTTTTGACTACAATTGTAACGAAGTCACAAAAATCACTATGTAATTGCAAAGGCCATTGAGATGTCATGATTTTGCAACTATAGTTAGTATGATGATTAGTGGGCTTTTTTGGATAGATATACTATTATTTTTAAAATTGTAATAACATGTTTTAATTAAATTAAAATTATTTAATTCAAAATACCCTAACTTTTGCAAGTAAAATAAATGTTTTCTAATCCCACAACATGATGATGTGGCATTCCAACATGTCTTTTATGACTTGTCTTATTCGATTACATTGGGAAAAAGGATTAGAAAATGGCATAAATGACTTTTAAAAAATTAGAAAAATGACTACAATTGAATATGACTAGTCGTAAAATACATGTTTGGCATTCTAACAATAATAAAATATTTGACTATTAGTCAACATGATTACTCATACACTACTTTGGATAAAGTGAAACATTTATTGGTCGGTCACTATGTTAGAGATGATGTCCAATCCTTGAATGTAGCTTTTTGCATCAAGATGTAAGTCTAAACACTTTACATTTAGTACAACAAATCTTGTCATTTGAATCGGACACAAAAATGATTATTGTTTTTTTCAACTACATTTATAACTATTTAGTCATAACAATCATTAAGTAATGGCAAAAAAATCAACATGCCACATGGCATCATGGTTTTGCAACTGTAGTCAATATGACAACTTGGGCTATAGAGATTAGGACAAGGCACAATGACATGGCCTCATAGATTGCCCAAATGTGTTTTGATCCTAAAGTGCCCACCTTTGTATGTTCCACCTCATAGAAATTGCATTTCAACCTCTTTTTGCCTAATGCATTATGGTTGTCAATCACCATGACATAATCCCATGCGCTATATCATTAGCAATTCATCCTTTCTACACCTAGAAAATACAAATGTTTAAGTGAAACCCTTGAACAAACCCTAAACCTATACCCTAAACAAAATCTTGATTTTTTCCAATCACCTTTAAAATTTGCAAACTTGAGAATTTCAGTGTTCACGAACCAAAAAAAAAACACCTTATAGTATAGAAAAATGTTCAACATGGAATCAAAACACCCACATAAATTTAAAGTTCCAAAGTTTAAGGTTCCAAAATTTATAAAATAGCAGGTTATGGAATTATATAATCTACTTATTTCATGTAATAATAAGTGTCAAAAACTTGAAGACCAATTTATTTTTAGGAGGTTACAACTACACACAAATTTTGTGATTTGGGGGTTGTCCCATGGGCAAATGAGTTCAAATTCAACAATTTGTTTGCTTCTTACCATAACACAAATTAAAATATAACAACAATATGTTTGCTTTTTTACCATAAACACAAAAAGTTAGGTTCACCAACAAATTTTTTTTCCTATAAATCTAGGTGTTGGAAACTAATTTATTCTAAAAATTGGCAACATGGATCAACATGCAACTCATGTTACCAAAGGTGGTAATGCCTTGTGCACAATTTGAAAATAAAAGCTCCCCTTATTATATTGATTATTACTTCATCATAAAGTCTTCAATTTCATTAAAGCTTGCTATTAGTGTTTTAGTCTAGTTTGGGTTGTTGGGCAAAAATGATAAATTGATCATGGTTGCAAAAACAAATAGTACAATATAAGTTAAAGAAATAATTATCCCTACACTAGATTTATACCCTTAATGTTGTGAAATTACCTTGCAAATTTCCATGACAAATCCACAAAGAAATTATTCATAACCCTTTATAGGTAAATCAATTTTCATAGAGCTCTTGAATCTAAGATCATTTAACACCTATCAAAACAAGACAAATATATACCTTGGAAAAAATTAACAAAATAAACAAACAAGTAATTAAACAATGAAAATGAACTAAATAATTTTATTACTTGAACAAAACATGATGTAAACTAGGTGTGAAATGGATTAGGAGTCTAAGCTTACAACTTGTGTTGACAAGATTATGGGGTGGTGCTCTCTAGACCTTTTTTAATAATATCTAATGAAAATTTCTAGAAAATCATATTAACCTTTTAAATTTTTTTGTCAACTAAGCCTTTTATAAATTTCTATTAAATAACATTCATGAAACTTCTTCTAAAAGCTTTTGCTAGTTAACATCAAATTTACAGCTTGAAAATGTGTTTTGTTTTAGTGGTGCACACAATGGTTGAAAAACTTGGTGGTGCATAATGTTATAAAATTAATAATATATGTTTCTTTGTTGGTGCACAATGAATATAAAACTTAGTGATGCACAATGTAGTAAATCTTGAGAATGTGTGGTGTTTCAATGGTGCGTGGAGCTTTGTTGATGCATAGTGCTATTCTATGGTGGTAAACCACATTGAGAATCTTGGACACCATTTGGATTTTATTGTAAATAAATTAAAAAAAACTTGTTCAAATAAAAAACTATTCTAAAATTTTAAGATCACCATTTTTTGCAACTTTGGTTTGGGTCGTGTGGCAACAATTCCACTCACTTGCCACCTAACCACCTCCACATGGTGGTTGTTCAATGGTCTTCCAATTCTTAATTTAATTTTTAAAAACCTTATTCATTTGGTATAATGGTTTGAATGGTAATGGGGCCATGTGAAATGGGGCCCATATTACATTTGAAATATGACTTTGGTGTTGTTTGCATATTTAGGCAAGTGATTGAAGTTCAACAAGAGATCAAAACCTTATTGGTATGGATCATTGGTACATGGGTTGTGACATACTATTCCATTCAACTTGTGTTATTTTGATGCTTCTTGATCCCCTTGAACACACGGGGTGATCTTACTATGTGATAGTATGAACATGGCTTTTGGGTTGTGAATTTTGTAGATTAACTCTTTCCCATGGTGGAGTTGTATGTATCCAATTTCAATATCCCAAGTGAATGCTTGGTTGATGGGCATTTGGCATATAGGGTACATACATATGAAATTGTAATGATGATATGTATACACTTCATTGCATTATTGCCCATTGGGGATATTACAAACCATATGCCTTATATACATCATGTACATTAAGTTGTGAAATTTGGTGCATCCTAATTTATTTTTCCATGCTTTAAAGTTGAATAGTATATGAAATAATATAAGGGTACAGGTGAACCATGATCTAACTAGAATATTCATGCAAATATTCTTTGCCTTGGAAACAATCAATGTTGATGATTAATGAGTGTAATAAAAAAAATCACATAGACATTGTGTTCAATGGATGAAGTGGAGGGCATTTTGCTAGGGATGGGGTTGGCAATGGTCATGAAAGTTTGGTTGGGGGTGTTAATGGGATTTTTGGCGATTCCCATCAAAGTTTTTTGAAATTTCTACTTCCAGAATAGGTTCTAATCTACAATAATAGATACATACAACAAAGAAATTTCTAATTTTATGTATGAATTATAGTTTTTAAAAAAAATTGCAACTCTCACAAACAAAATGCAAGTTTTAAATGTAAATACTTTCCATCCAAATTTTAAAAGAAAATACAAAAAAAAAAAAGAAGTTATGAAATCCTCTCTTTCTTCTTCTTGTTTTATATATATACATGTTAATTTCAAAATATTTTTTTTGACTAAACCATTAATTAGAAAATGATTAACCAATATATTAAATAATAAGCCAAAAATTTCAAAAACGAACTACATGTTAACAACTACATGTTTTGTCAATTACTTGTTCTATCAACAACCTATTAATTAATTACTTGTTAACCTATCACATGTTAGATTTTGTCACCTATTAGGTTTTGTCACTTGTTATAAACAAAATCAATGTAACATTGTTCCCTTTTAAAACTATATTTTGTCCTTGAAATAATAAGTCTAGTCAACAATCTTAGCTTATTCAACAAGTTGTTTTATAGTTTTAAAAATTAGTTTAATACTAGTTCCTTCCATAGGTTCAACATTACCTTGGAGTTGAGTGTAGATTTTTGTTGTAGACTCTAGTTGAACAGACTAAAGTTGTAGTAGGTGTAGCAAATACCTTCAATGCATGACATGTATTGGAAATCAAATGATTTCTAGACCTACACCTATTTAAGGTGTGATCAAGGGTATAATAACAAATAAAAAACTCTAATGGCTCTATTTTACTACTGACCATTAGTGATGGGGTAACAATAGGTTTAGTAGTAATCACAACACATACAACAATGGTTACAATAGGTAAAGGAGGAGGCATAAGCTTTAAACTTGTTCCTCCTATAGTTGGACTAGTTGGTTTGGTGGTTATAACAAATTATTCACCTTGGTGTTCAAGTCCCAAGGTTGATGATGTTGCACCTATTGCTTTTGTGTTGGTTCCCATTCAACATATACAAAGGTAGGTGGGATATATTAAAAATTTGGAAAGGCGGTATGATAAGCTTGTAGTTCTAGCTAATAGGCATGTTTATCAACTCAAACTAAATCCATGCTTTCTTGGATTTGCTCCTTTGTGAATTCTTGCACTGTTTGCCACCATAAAGAAAAGTTTTTGATTTCACATCTGCCTTATGTGCAAGTGGTTGTTTATGTTTTGTATTAGGTTGAAAATGATGAATTGAACCATTTGTTAAGGTGGCAAAATTTTGGCAAAATTTTCACGATTCCACACTATGAAAGGGTTAAATGTTTGAAATTTTATGCAATTTGGAAAAATCTTGTGTTTCTTTTAATATGGTAACAGAAGTTTGACTTCACTTGTTACACAAAATAACAACACCTCAACTTCTAATCAATTACTTATCTATTTAACAATTTGAAATTTGTCCTCTTTAAGCCCACTATAATTTAAAATATGTTTTAAATTTTTTTCATAGTAAATATTTTTCTTATTTGTTTATATATATACGAATTTATGAAATAACAAATTTTGCACAAATTTGGATCGAACTCATGAAGCCTATAAATTTGTGATGTAAGATACATGTTTTGATACCCATGCACAACATCATTGGTCTTGGGTCGTGGTGTCTTGCTTGTGGGTTTGTTGTTGTGTTATTTTTTTTTTTAATGATTTTTGTCCATGTTTATGTTTGTTGTGGTTTTGAATTTCTATGTCTACCAAATGTTTTTAGTGTATTGTGATTATTATGTTTACAATGTTTTATCAATCATGTGTAACCCAACATTAATAAAAACGTCCAAAAAAATCAATAATGTTTTTGGGTTCAATCGAACCCACCAAAATATGTTGGGTCTTGCTTTTGTTTTTTGGGTATTGGTGTCAAGTGTTTTTTATATATTTGATTTTATGTTGTTCTTTTGAAAATCCATAACATTTTGAAAGTTCGTTGTGCTTATGTGTTTTGGAAGTTTGGTTGCGAGTGTTTTATGTTTGTGTATCATTTATAGTTTGTGTGTCACATGTATTATGTATTTGTGTCATATGTTTTGTTTGTTTGATGCGTGTCTTTGTGTTTTAAATGTTTCCAATATGTGGTTTGGAAATAATTTTTAAGGATTTATGTCAAAGGCCAAATGAAAAATGAAACAAGGCCTTCATTTTGATTCATCATTTGGGTTAGCTTTTGGCTTTTAAAGTAATATTTGTGTGGACAAATTTTCATCAATTTTTTTTTTTAGTTTGAAGTGCCACCATGACCATCATCTTTGAGGTTGTGTGTTGCTAGTAAATGTGTAATAGGTATACAAACTCTGTAAATGTGCTTTGCCTGCAAAATGGAAAGAAGTGGGTCTTGCAAGGTTGTTAATGACCTGGCACCTGTTTTTCAAAAGGGGTGTGTTAAATTTCTTGATAAAAGAACCTATGTTATGTACTGTATACTTGTCCAGGATTTTGTTAAAGAGCTGGGATGTGTACCCAATTAATCACATACCCACACCTCTGCCCTCGCCTCATAACCGCCCAGCACTGGGTTTCTAGAACTTAGATCCACAGGGGATTCTTTCAATTATTTTTTCTACAACCTGTCATTAAAAAAATCAAATGCCTGCCCCAATACTGTTTTGAACCAGCAACACTTCAAATAAAGAAAAGTTCCATGAAATTCCCCAATTGTGAACACAAAGTTCACAGTAACAAATGTGGAACCGAATGGAAAATACATTATTGTCCCATAATCTCTCCCTTGTGGGCAAGCCAATAAATTGATTGTGCTTTCTTCATCCGGATTTTGCACATCCCTTAAAATAAAAAATAAAATAAAATAAAATAAACAAAAAGCAAAAATGCAAGTTGAATCTCCCACCCTACAAAGTGCAGCAGATTCTTTTTACAATGCCCAAGTTGCAATAATTTCAGTGGTGGTGCAAGTTGCAACCCCCACCTCTAAAGGCTATTAAATAAAAAACCTAGAACTAAAATTATAGACTAGGTAATAAGTGTGCGGTCTGGGTGCTTCTTACTCCAATTTTTCACAGATAAATAATTTGGGGGTCTCTTTGATGGTTGCAATTTCTTGGGGACCCAGGGAGTTCAATACCCCAAAAGAGAGGATGGCCTCTGATGACTTTCCATCCATCCGTCCGAGACAAGGAAAAGTATACCCATACATCTAATGACAAGTAAGCCACACATTGTTGTTCGCATTTGTTTGTCTCTATTTGAGACCTGAGTAAAGTCGGCCATTACTTAGCGATTGTCAAAAAATATCTTCTTCGGATAGGCAAAACACTAAAGTAAAAATTAGCTCCGAAATTCACACAATTCATCACAAGATTCATTGGCACACAAACTTCACACTTGTATAGCAAAATATCTTCCTGCTATTGGCTAAACACTAGCTTAAGTAAATTGTGTAGTAACTTCACACTTGTAGCATAATATCTTTGTCACTACACGCCAATGGCAATGAACTGATGGATAACGTCCACCGACCACTTGGCACTCTTTTGTTGTTCCTATGTCAACAATCTTTTAATGACTTTTTTGGGCAGCCTAAAGAGTTTTTCCTTAAAAGAAAACCTATATTACTTATTGATGAAAGTGGGACACTTGAGCACCATCCACTGGATGCCCATTACAACTCCGTCTGTTCTGGATGAACCTTAATCGAGTTAATATCCGGTTTCACCTTGGTAACCCATTGTGCAAAACTTAGTTCATGTAAGTAGGAATATATGTTTTTACTAGGCAAGTAGATGGTTTTTATCAGTGTTGGGCGGGGTTTTTTTTAAGGATTTTGTGATGTAGCCAAGGTTGTGACCTTCCAGAAACTAATTTAGCCAATTCTGGCTACATGCCAGATTTGAAAGTAGAAAAAAACCAGGATCCTTCTATATTCTTGACTAGCTACTGGAACTTACATAGAAATCTAGTGATTTGAGTTTATTTCTTTTTGAAATTTGGCGAATGTGGACCATTTTTCCCATGAAAGTCCTTTTGTATTGGTCGAAATCACATTTTTCAGGTCGAATTTTCGTCAATTAAAAAAAACACTGGTGTTGGGTGGTTCCTAGAATGAGAGTGGCCCATTAATGATCATCTGTGGTATACGAATATATCAACTTATTTGCCTGTTCTCAAACTGATTTTGGTACATAATCACGATTCCCAAACAAAATGAAAGAGTCAAAGTTGTCGTTGTTTAAGGTTTTGGAAATAACAGAACTGACATCGGTTCTTTGATTCTGGTTTTTTTCCTTTTTTTCCAAGATCTGGAAATGACAGTTCTCTGATTCTGAAATATTTAAAGAACTGGAATCAGCACCCTTCTTTCAAAATTCGAAGAACCAGGAAACATTGGTTTTTACCCAGGTAAGGGCTACTTTTTATTACCTATCTACGAACAACCTGCTTGTGACTTGCTACTAAGTAGCTAATCAAATAAAAATGAGCAACTGAGCTAACCACCATGGTTAGCTAGTGAACTGGAACCCAACAGATTCCTGACCACTTACCATCCAGCCTTCGTCGTGCGCTGATGGGTGCTGTGGCCGGGCCGGGGAATGGTCGGTTGCTCGGGAATAGGAACAGTGCACGGGAATAGGCATCGTCTCTCTCGTTTTGCCAAAAGCTGTTCCGTGTGGAGGAACTGTGGTGTGTATTTCCAACCCTCCGATTCTCGCTCTCTTGTGATTGTGTCTGTTCTGTGTTTCTCTCTCGTGATTCTTCTTCTGTTTTAGTTGTTTTCTCTTCCTTTGAAAACAAGAGGTCAGAATGGCTTCTCTTGTGCAAGCGTTGCTGCTTTTTTCGTGCGTTCTTTTGGTTGCAAGTCGTGCTTTTGCTGCGTTTTCAGGTGAGGAGGGAATTGCGCAAGTGACGGACAGGGATAATAGAAGGGCCGGTACTGATTTTATGATCGCAGAAGCGGCTTTGAAGGGGGCTGAGGCCAAGTTCAGAGGTTTCGTTCGTGAATATGGCAAGGTGTATGCCACCGACGAGGAGCGCCAGCACCGCTTTAAGGCCTTCAGACATAATTTGATGAAGGCCGTCGAGCATCAGGCCTTGGACCCTACGGCTGTGCACGGCGTCACAGAGTTCTCTGACCTTACGGAAGAAGAGTTTGCAGCGCAGTTTCTCGGACTCAAGGTCCCGGAAGCCATTAAGAACGCGCCCTCAGGCCCCGATCTTCCCACGGGGGACTTGCCGGAGGAGTTTGATTGGAGAAACCTCGGTGCTGTCACGCCGGTGAAGAATCAGGTCAGCCTTTGACCCCACTCTCCCTGATAGTTTGTGTTAAGATTATCCCTCATACGTTTTGCCTTTTGAGCTACTGTTGAAGGATTTTGAGCTTGGCTAAATCGCCTTGTTGTCCTTATTTGTCTCCTGGAAAGTGTAAATTTTTTTCACCTTCTTGGCACAAGAATGGAAGGATCCACGATGGCAGGAGAGAAAGAAATCAAGAAATATCTCATTTTTTGGGGACCTCGAAGATTACACAAAACTTAAGATGACTATGTTGATGATGTTGATGGTTCCTGGTGCAGGGAGCATGTGGATCATGCTGGGCTTTCAGTACAACTGGTGCAGTGGAGGGAGCACACTTTTTGGCCACAGGCAAACTTGTGAGCCTCAGCGAGCAACAATTAGTGGACTGTGATCATCAGGTCTGTCCTTCTAACAAATGGTCATGATGTTAATTTCGAGTGTAACATCTGTAGTTTTAGTATTCCAGGAATCCCAGAGGGTTACTGAAGAATAAATGCACAGAACTTAGAAGCTAGTTGTCTTTGAACAACTGAGTATCAAATTGATTATTAGTGTTGAACTTGCTAACGATTGCATTGTCCACCATATTCTATGATGGCTTTTATATCTAGGCAAGATTCTGTATTTGAGCATCTGCCTACAAGAATTTTCCTAGGTACCTGACTCTTTCCTATTGTGCAAAGAAGTCTGTTGGGGTGTTTGTTGAAAGCGTTGCCTTTTGTGCAGTGTGACCCTGAGGAGAAGGATGCATGTGATGCTGGTTGCGGTGGAGGCTTGATGACAAATGCATACAACTATGTAATGGAAGCTGGAGGCTTGGAGTCAGAATCTGATTACCCATACAAGGGCTCAAATGGCAAATGCAGATATGATTCCAACAAGATTGCAGCCAAGGTCACCAACTTCACCAACATTCCTATTGATGAAGATCAAATGGCTGCTTATTTGGTTCATCAAGGTCCACTTGCTGGTTAGTGCACAAATCTCCTTTTCCCTTTCCATCATATTTAAGCTAAAAGGTTTTTTGCTTTGAAAGATTTTGTATGGATTCTCTCCTCCTCTCCTCTGCCTAAAGTGGAGGATCTGAAGAGAATATTGGGGATTGTTTGCAGCTCAAGCTGTACTGCTAGCTGCTGGGCTCTTTTTCCAACCAATGCTCCTTTGTTTATCTAGTTGAGCATCGCCAAAGTCTGGTCTTACTGATAGGTTAGGGCATTGTGTAGAATTTTTTGGGTGGCTAGTGTATTGCTGATTGTCCTGTATATTTTCATGCTGTGACTCCTCAGTAACAATCCTGCACTGCTCTAATTGGTGGGTTGCAGTGGGCATAAATGCGGCATATATGCAAACTTATATTGCTGGAGTCTCATGCCCTATTGTTTGCAACAAGCATAATCTGGACCATGGTGTTCTCCTAGTTGGATATGGGAAGCACGGTTTTGCCCCTGTTCGTCTCTCTCACAAGCCCTACTGGATAATCAAGAATTCATGGGGCCCAATGTGGGGAGACCATGGCTACTACAAGATTTGCCGTGGCCATGGTGAGTGTGGCCTCAACACCATGGTATCAGCTGTTGCTGCTGTCGGTGTTGCAACTGACACAGCTTAAGAATATTCAGAATGTTCTTCTCCTAGAATCTGAAGGGAGGTGGATTGTTAGGTGACTCAGAAACTTGCAAGCTGAAAGATTCTAGAAGAAGTACTTTCATCTTGATGTGAGGAAGCAGAAGATGCTAAAGAACAAGCTACACATTAGCAGTAGATGGAAAGATAGACTACAGCCAAAACATGCAGCTTCCATATGGACAAATTACTGCATTTGACAGGATCTAAAGCCTTCCCATAGGTGTTTTATTATTATGTGAAGCAATTTTAGATATCTTTCTATTGTGAATGAACCATCTAAGTGTCATTGTTAATGGGGATACTGTTTGCTTATGCCAAGATCACAAATCAAATGTCACGAACCCAAACCCTTTGTAGGCACAGCAACAAAATGCCATAAGATTTCAGTTCCAACCTCTGTTCAAAACATTGTTCTTCTGGATTTTTCTCTTCAGCTATCTGAAAATCTACTTGCATTCCAACTCTTTTGCAAACCTGTATATTCAAAATTCCACAATAAAAAACTGTGTCAGTTCTAGTGAAACCAAAAACTAAAGCTACAGGAACGGAGCATGATTGTGAACATTGTTGCACATTGTAAACCAGTTTTTTGCAGCAAAACCATAAAGAATAAGGCATGAGAATTGAGAAATCTCCTCTCACAATAGAGAAAGTCACAACCAGAACCAGAACCAAAAGAACCAAGTGTGATTGTAACTCATGAGAATCTAAAAGTTTCCATGCTGACAATTAAGAAAGCCAAAATGAGAATCAGCACCACAAGAACTAAGTGTGCTTGCAACTCTCACAAGAATTGAGAAGTCTCCATGCTGGCAATTAAAAAAAGCACAACCAGAACTCACACCAGAAGAACCTGAGTGGTTGTAACCTTGGTGCCCATACATAGAGCATGTACATGAATTTTTATACAGAGGATTCAAATTGTCTTTTTGCATTTTGACAATTGTAATTTTCACTGTCGCAGTAAAGATCTAGAATCTAGGCTACTGCTCCTTCTAGTGCTTCCAGCTTAGCAAGCAAGCCCCACCACCACCCATGCATCAAAGGCAAATAGCATTTTGACAAAAAGACCAAGGAGCTTGAAATCTATGGCAAATTGTGGATCCACTTATATGTATATAAGACTTGGTCAAGATGTAAGAAACAAAGGAAACACAGCAATGACAAAGCTATGAAAAAAATGACTTGACATTCACAATTTGCAAGTCCTTTAATAAAACCATTTTGTAGCTTGAGAGAGCTTTCAAGAGGGAGTTTAATAATACCATTGTAAGTTTCTAGGCTTTCAACACCAGCAGATGGTCAAAACACTAAAATTCCCAAACTCTCAAAATTGGTGCAATTGGTGGAAAAAAGACCACCAGTAAGCTGGAATTTTTTTTCTAAACAAAATTCTCAAAAACCACTACTGGTGTGCTATTTTCAAACACCCTTAAAACACAAGGAGCTGAATATATATGGCTATGTACACCCCATGACGATACCCTTGTACCAGCGACGGACTACACTGAAACCTATTTCAACTCATTTCTGAAGGCAAGGCAAGCAAGTGTTGAAGATCGAGGGCAGAAGCTTAATCTCCGCTCCATCCCGTAAAGATTTTAGCGGCAGACGTCTAACATAAACATATGCCTGCTGAAAACCAAAAAAAGGGATAGAAAGAAAATGAAGAACTCTCTTGGAACTTTTAAAATAATAAGATCGTGAAAAACCCTAAGAGAAGCCGTCGAAAATATACGCAATTCTCGTTGCCCAGATCCAATCCTGATGTTCATATCTGTGTCCCATTCCTGTACTCCGCTCTCGCTTCTCCTTCTTCCGTGTACGCTCGCTCATACTTCCTGCACCGCCACATCCGTCTGGCACCGTCTCCCGTCTGCCGGTCTTCCTCCTCTTCCCCATCACCTCTAGGGGGAATCGCCCATCCCCTTCCCTCGTCGTGCAGTTGCTGCTGAGAGGCCGCAATCTTGTTCTCCTCGGTGTCGTCATCGTCCTCCTCCGCCTTTGTTGCGGCAGTGAAGCAGACATTTTTTGATTTTCCTCCGGCGATGGCAAAGCCCTTCCAACAACCCGAAACCGCCGTCGCGAGCTTCTTACGTTTAGTGCACTTCAAGGAAGGTAAGGCTGAAATGCCGCATTCTTTTCCTAGTGTTTAGATTTATTTATTTTTTCAAAAAAACTAAACCTTTTGGTCCTTTGTGTTGTAAGCAGTAGTTTTAGGGTTTAGTTCACTTCAGTCTAATTTTTTTTGGATGAAACCCTGCCAAAATAAAAAAAAGAAGAAACACCCATCCTGAAGGGGACAGGGAGGCTAAAAAGAGTGAACCCATGTCCAACAACACCATAAGTTCAAATGCACAAACTAGAGGTCCAAAAGAGCAATCTAGGTTCTAAACCCTCACTAGTCACATGAAGCAGATCTGACCAAGAGAAGGGTGGGAAACCTTAATTTAGTTTAGCTATTGTAGAACTTTGGCAGCTTTGACACATGTTGGTTGAATAATTAATTAATTTTGAAATTTTCGATTTGACAAATAAAATATTTTTGAGAATTCATTCCCTTCACAATTTTTTATTATTTTAAAAATTTCCAAGAATTTTAACATTTCTGAAAATAATATAATTAGTGTTGAAGCTGCCAAGTAGTAAGGTAATTACCAGTGTTCGGTGAGTATTGGTTTTTTTAAAGAATCGTCAGGCCTGGTTATGACCAAAGTTCTTTATATTAAAAATCTGGTTCTGTATATATGTGTGTGTGTATTCTTATGCCAGGCCAGGGTATCAACTTTCTTAAAAAATAATTTAAACTGGTTTTCACAAGGCCAGTTCTCACAAATTTGATAATAGTAATTATCCTTGGCTGGTTTTCACAAATGGGTTATGATTTTTAAAATTTAATCTTCTAATTTTTATTTTTTTTAATAACATTAATAAGGTGGCAGCAACTATCATTTTACACATTTAAAGCTCAGGAACTTCATCTCTCTCAAATTCACCTTCAAATTGCTCTAACTCTAAATGTCCATTGACCTTAATAAATTCTATTAAATTAGATGGAGATTTGCATCTTACTCTAGGGTCGTTGGACCAATTTTTACTCACAAAAAATAACTTTTCTAAATTTTGAGTTTGCAACCTACATCTTCAAAGGTTAGTAAGAATTCCAGCTAAAGAAAATATTCTTTCAATCTATGAACCAATAATCCCTAAAATTTGCCGGGCAAAGAAACCAATGGTAGGAAACATTGTTTCATCTTTCTCTCACCAAAGAAGTGGACATTTGATCTCTTCAACATCTAGTTAGTAATGTTTGAAAAGTAACAACTCCTTCACAAGTTCTTTTGCTAGTTCAATTATATTTGTAGTTTGCTTGAAGATGTCCAAATTGCAGTCTTGATAAAAAATACCTTCATTAGCAAAACTTCTCACAAAAGGATGCAAGGGTTCATAGCATTTTATCAACATAGGATATAGATACATCTTGTTATATTTTTGCACAACAAATCCTTGGTTTCTTCCAACAAATGAGGACACTAAACAAAGTTTTTAAACCTAGGATCTAAAATTAAAGAAACCATGTTGTGTGTGTTTTTCTCTTCATATGTTCTTAGGAATGAAAGGAAGGAATCTAGTACAACACAAACTTCCTTTCTAATGTTACATGCTAAAAAAGCTCACTCTTCAATAAGACCAAGTTTATCTTATATTAAACTATCAAAAGAAACCAAAGGTGCACTATCTTCTTTCAATTTCAAACTCAAGGAAATTACATAATTTAAAGCATCAATAAGGAGCCAATGTCCACTGGACTGGTTTAGAACACATGCAATGACAATGGGGGAAAGATAGTCCACAATAATTTGATAAATTTGCCATGTTAAAAGAGGTGGCATTCATCATAATAGTCTATTTGTTGTAATAGAGCACAATAGCAGCTTGAAACTACGATGCCTCTTGAAACATTATTATTTTACTAGCAAACTTGCAAAGCAATAATAATAATATTATTATCAAATTAGATTTTGAAATATCAAATAGGCAAGATGAATTGAAAAAATTATCTAGGATAAGCAATAAACAATACCTTGTTTTCATTGGCGTGTTTAGTTTTCTTAGGCTTAAATGAACTTCAGCACAAGCTTTCTCCCATTCTTACTTACCCTTCTTAGATTTTTTTGGCTAACTAATGCATTTATGTAGATCTGCATGTGTAAATTTAATAGATACATATTTGAGATTTTTGCATACTTTTTCATTTGTTGAACCATATTGGCATGCCTTGACAAAAACATGACCAAAACAACTCCCTTGAAAACATTCCTCCAAACTAAAACATTCACAACTAACAATAGATTTCAATGCATTAATCATTGCATTGAAGTTTGACCCTTCATCTTTGACATAAGCAATGATTTTTTTTTTCTTAAAGCATATTTGTCTAACAATTTTATCAAATTTCAAGCTAATGCTTGTCTTATAGTACTTGTCGCTTCAAATAGGTGAATGGTAAGATGTTTAGGCTACCAATCACTTCCTAAAAAATTAATAACCAATGCAAACACATCATATGCCTCTTTGGACATTTGAAGATCAAAGCTTGCAATTGTAGAATAACATTTTGCCAATGCAAGAAGAACATAAAGTTGTTTTGTTTTCTCGACTAAGCTTAGTAATATACCCTATGAGAATTACCTTCTAGAAGGAAAATTAATTTTTAAACACATGTAAAACTAGATGTTTCAACCAAACACTCTCCACAAATTGAGTCGGCAAGTTATTTTTCATAATCAAAAGACCAAGATTTTCTAAAAATTGTTTCTACTACACATCATATTTTTTGAAAGAATCTTTTGCAACAAAAAATTTGGAGATAAAATTTCTAGACAAATTTGCCTTCTTCTTTACTAATTGTTTTTCCTCTTCAAATATCTTGGCAATTTGACCATGATTTGCATCAACATGTTTTTAAAAAAATGTTATTCCATTGGTTTTATAATATGAAATTAATCCTTTTCTAGATTGTGTTCTTGGATTTGTGGCATTTACTAGACTATCAAAACAAAGTATATAATGTATAATTTGTGGATTCTCAAGATCAACATTTGTATTATCATTAACACAATAATGAAGTTCTTCCATGGGGTTTCTAAACTTTCCTTTGCACATGCAATTTTTTAATGTCATTTTGCATAATTATTCATTTTCATTTTCTAGATTTCTATTTTTTTTTTGTTAGCACAGTTGGGTTCTCATCACATGTTTCTTCCATTATATCATCATTTATGAAGAATCCACATGTTTCATTTACATTGATTTTACTTTCATTATCAAATGACTAATCCATAATTGGTAGTTTCACAAGATAATGTAAGTAAAATTGAGAAAAAAACTTCTAGATTCTACCAAATAAACGGAAATAAATTGAAACGATATCACAAGTTAGAAAGGTGAGCAAGCATTTAAAAAAAAAATTAAAGCATAAAAAAAAACATTTATAAACAAGAGGTTTAGGGTTTAAGGTTTTAAAATTTAATACAAAATTTGACTTTTTTTTTTCCAACATCATGTAAAAAGAGAATTTTTTGGAAAAAAGATGTTCAATTTTGGTTATCATATTTTCTTTTAAAAAATTGTCAATTATACCAACGTTGTATAATATGCAAAGTTCTTGCAACACAAACACACAAGATTTTTAACATCTAATTGAACATAAGTAAACCTAAAAAAACAAGAAATTTTTTTTTTGGAAAAAAAGAAAAAAGAAAAAGGTGTAAGCAAGATAAAATGAACAACATGATTACCTTGTCAAAATTGGAATAAATAGATTAAAGATAGTAACAAAACCCATTATAAAATTGTAGAACATTAAATGTTTTCGTTTCAATGACTAAATATGATATATGTTTACCCCGATGTGCATTGATTTTCATATTTCAAACCATAAAAGTAGGTTTTAAGTATGTTTTTCAAAATACAAATAACTTTTAACATTTACTTTTCACTAAGGGCTTTTGGTTTCAAGTAGGTGTTGAAAGTGGGTTGTTACAAAAAGGAAATAGATTATTTTTTGCTGACTTGCTAAAACATATGTTGATCTACATTTCCTAACTTATTACATATCAATTTCATTAATTTTTCGAACCAAAAAGTAGGTTTGAACACATATTTTTTAGTTGATTTCGAATGTACTTTTTAATCTACTTTTAAAATTCATTTGCTTTTAATTTTTCAAGAATTAGATTTTTATAAATTTAAAAACTAACTAATGTTACTTGACATATATTTTCACCTAAATTGATGCTACTTTATGGTAGTTGCATGAGAAGCATAAGGTTAAAGTGGAGATGTTTATTTTTTTGGTATACTTTATTTTGCTCTAACCCAAAAACCTCACCAAAAAAATGGAGTTGGGTGGTTTGAATTTTCCATGTTTCACCACCTGCACACCCAAATCATGGGTGGAAAAATCAATTACATTTCAAGTAACAAAACAAGCAGTGAAACAACAACAAGGGGCAGGGGGGTGGGTATTTGGTACCTTAAAAAACAGAGATGATGCAGTAGCAATAATCGCTAAAACAATAGCTGGTAATAACAAATAACAAGTGGCAAAGTAGCATGCAACAAGCATCAAAGTAGCCAATAGCAAAGCAACAAGTAGTAAGTGGTGAAATGGCAAAGTAGCAAGCGTTGAAGCAACAACCAATAAGTGATGGGGCAACAAGCAACAAACACGAAGTAGCAAATGACAAAACAAAAAAAAAAGTGGTGGTGCACCAAGCAAGAAGTAGCAAGTATGAAGCATCAAGTAAGCAATGAAGTAGTAGCAAGTGGTAAGGGATAAGTGGCGAAGCAACAAACAACAAAGCATAAGTGGCAAAACAACAAGTGAAAAATAACAAGCAAATGACAAAGCATCAGCAAGCGATAAGTAGCAAGCAAGTGTCAAAGTAGTAGTAAACGATGAAGCTACAAGAAGGAAAAAAAACTAAATCCTAGGTGTGAAACCAAGAAAATAAGAAAAGAAAAGAAAAACTCTTGCAAAATCACAAACAATGCAAACTAAACACACAAATTAGGAGTGCTCAAAATGGGTGCTCTTTTTTATCTTAGGGTAGTCATTGCAAATTGCAATGCAATGCCACCAGGAACCTTAAACCTTAAACTCTTATACCTATTATGGTTCCCAGCTTTGGATTCTCTACCTAGACACTAAACATTAGACACTTAATATCTAGACCCAGGCTTGACCTTAAGAACCAAACTTAGGCAAAAAAAAAATTGGGCCCTAGTTTTTTAACATTGAAACTATTCATGTTATGATCAAATTTCAACATTGTCGGTTTTCACCCAAATGAAAACCGGTGATTAGGGAATAAAAAAGGGTATTGATTGGGCTGATGCTCAAAGGGGTTTAGATTGGGATATTTGGATGATGCCCGAGTGACACCCAAGAGAATTTTTGATACCCACCCAACATTGGTAATTATTTATTTGTTATTATTATTTTAGGGGTTGTCAGTTCTTGGGGTATGTCGATCACAAGTTTTTCCCCCTTCTATTTTGTGAGGTTGGTGTTTTAGTGATCATCCACAAGAAGATTCCATCAAATTTGGCTATTGGTCAAAGAGGGTGCTTGAAAAATTTACAATTCTTGTTAATTATGTTTTGGAGGCATGCTAGAAGTTAATTGTCTACATATGGCAGATTTAGTTTTTTTCCTTGAAATATGGTATTGTAACCATAAAAATCTTTGTAAGATTTTGCCTATTTTGTTTTTGTTGTCAAGTGGCAAAATTTGTTAATAAAAAAAATGATCCTAATGTTGATTGGTATGAGCCAAAATGGAATGAATGTCCTTACTATAAAGGTTTTTTTTTTTCAAACATTTGGGAAGTTGTTTTCTTGGGAAATTGTTTTCCATATCAACTTAATCCCCTTCTCCTTCAAGGAAATGCTTTTAAAGGGAAGTTGTTCTCTAGGGGAAGTTGTTCCATGGGGCAACTTAGTCCCCTTGTGCAACAAGAATGAATATATTTGTTTTCATGTGCATTTTTTGAATGACAAGTGGGAGCCTTGTCATGTAACCATTGGTTTTTTTGAAATAACAAAGAATTTTGGAAGTGCCATGGCCTTGCAAGTCAATGAAATGCTTGCAAAACATGGGCTCAATGCTTGTGTTACTACTTATGTCAAAGATGAAGGGAGTAATATTTCAACCATGACCATTGTTTTGACTTTTGTTGTTCCATGGAAATGTTGGGGATGGCAACACCTTTTGCCAACATGCCATAAATGCTTATAAAGTTTATGTTGGCCTAACCTCTATTATCATCAAGGAAGCAAAATTCATTTTTGTAGAAAACAATCACATGAACCAAAAAAATTGGAAAGGGGCAACAAGAGTGGCATAAGGCATGTTTGGGTATTGGCATGCCCCCATGGAAGCTCAAGACCTTGATGATGATTCAATTTGCTTCAAGCAAGTCATTTTGTTTTAAGAGACTTTGGAATCCAAGTTTACCATTATTTTTTGCTATGGAAGGCAACAATCATTGGCATTTCAAATTTGTGTGCCAAGTTCACAAGTTTGGGCTATAATTCAAATTGTTGTGGATATTGGATCATGTGGTCTAACAATGTGTGTTGAACCAAAGTTTAAACTATTTGCTACTTTATGATGCCCTTGTTGTGACCATATCATTCATATGTCAAAGGTGGGTGGATTGTTTGACACCTAATTCCAAGGAGACCCATGACTTTGATGGTGAACTTCAAATCCTATAAAAACATGTTCCAAAACAAATGGAACAAGTTCTTGTTCCTTTCCTTGCATTTATGTTTTTTTTTTTCAACCCCACAAGGCTTATAGTATTTCACCATGTTGTTAAACCCCCATTATAAGGGCTTAGGGTTGGTGATTCAATATGTTGGTAAGGAGAAGGCTCTTCAAATTTTAGACAAATATCATCAACATGTATAATTCCCACTCCTTGGTTGTGCATACAAGTTTTTTAATTCAACCCATCCAAATGAAAGAACTTTTAATTTTACATCCCAAAGTTCCCAATCTACAAGTTTGTATAATCTTATGGAAATTGATGGGGACATGGCATTGTCAATGGTGAAAGAACAATTGACTCATTTTAGGATCAAGAAAGTCATTGAAGAACATTGCAAAGATTCAATAGCATAGTACATTTTTCGACCATGAGGTACATTTTTCTTATGCCATGTTTGTAGCTCTACAAGTTTTGGGGATTGTTGGCTTTCAAATTAAGGCTAAAAGAGTTTTACTATCATAGATATTTGCATAAACCTAAAACACTCTTGGTTGGGCATGGACAATCTTGAGATGCTTATAAACACCTATAAAAATTGGATTGATGATGCTTGTGTTGGTGGTTTTCCATCCATGGAAAAATTCATGAAAATGGAAAAAAATATAATGAAGGAGAATAAGGATGTAATTGCATCACTTGAGCTTTTGGATTTGGAGGATAACAACAATAGGCTTTTGGTAGATTTTATTTTTTCAAGTTTGATGCCCATGTTTGTCAAAGTTGAAGTTGATGTATTCAATTTGTTGTTTCTAATTGTCATAAGTCTTGGAGTGAAGTTGGAGTGGCCATGCCCTAAAAGCATAAATAAACTCCTATATTAAATCAATAAAAAATTACTATGATTACAAAAGGGTGAAGAAGCAATTAAAGCAAACAACTATATATATATATATATATATATATATATATATATATATATATATATATATATATATTTATATATATTT
>Ga0116227_10000942_pt1 | contig 61633 bp, 45 predicted proteins | sample S1TSphgellanicum_FD_89693 | JGI IMG/M metagenome (GOLD analysis project Ga0116227, IMG submission 89693) | Host-associated microbial communities from peat moss isolated from Minnesota, USA - S1T2_Fb - Sphagnum magellanicum MG | ecosystem: Host-associated > Plants > Peat moss > Unclassified... | reverse complement strand
ATAACGAGTGAGGGCAACCCATGGTTACGCCACTCCAGACACCTAGCCAACACCCCAATAAAAAATAAAAAAAAATTAATTGAAAAAGAAAAAAAAAACCAAAAAAAAAAAAAAAAAAAAAAAAAAAAAAAAAAAAAAAACAAAAAAAAAAAAAAAGGACAAAGAAATAAAAAAAAAAAAAAAAAAAAAACCAAAAAAAAAAAAAAAAAAAAAAAAACAAAACAAAAGTTCGAGCAATTTAACTAACACAAAGAACAAAACCCATCAAAAAAAAAAAAGAAGATTCGAGCAATGCCTGGAAACTGCCCGGACAGACAGACAGACACTGTAGCTTTAATATATAAAATTATTAGATTTTTAAAAAATTATGATTTTTACCTGTTTTAATGTGGCAATTTACATTGAATTTGAGCTCTTTAATTATTAGCTTGTATATCTTGTTAATTATATTTTTAAATTTTAAATTTATTATTATTATTATTTTTTGACATCAAGTTCGTATATTTTTTATTATTTATGCTAAAAAGTTGATTTTTCTGTTTTATTCAACTAGATTCAGTGTTGTTAGTTTTCACAACTTAACATAAAAACAACATTAATATTGTCAAAGGGAACAACAATTTATAAAACTTTAATATTTGTCTTAGATGTCCTTCATTATAATCACATTTACAAAATAAAATTTGCAAATATTTTGTGTTATTAAGAACATGATAGTGACTTTAAAAATGAAGTTTCTTACTAAAACTGATGGTTACCAAAAAAAATTAAAAAAATAAAAATGACATAAACAAGAATGCGACTCTAATAGGCGTGATTATAAAAGGGGTTTACTATATATGAAACCGGTGGTTAGACTATGGTAATAACCATGAATTGACTACAGTTCAGCGAACGCTCTCTTTATCCAGCAACTGTTTCTTATCCAGCAGTAATGGTGATTTCTATGTAATTACTAATTACTAATAATTACTGTAAGTTCGTGCTTCACTTTCGTTGCATGCAAGTCCCCCATTCCCTCGTTGCTTTCTCCTTTCTTGTGTTGTCCGCCATCGCTGCTGACGGTGCTTCTGCTACGCCTCTGCAGCTCTCCTCTTCGCTCTCGGAAAGGAAGAAAGAAAATGTAGACGACAGAGTTTTCATTTTTTTGGGTAAGTGCTCGCATTTTTTGTTTCCCACATTAAGCATTCCGGTTTTGTCTCTCGCTTGTGATCTCATTTTCGGCCCCAAATTGGCTCGATCCATGACGCATTTGGTAAGTTCTCACTGCTCTCACTAGGTTTCCTCTGCGAAGGCTTTCTGTTGCTCTTTTTCGAGGGCTCCAAAAATTTCCGTGTGATTCGGATTCTCTTTGTTTCTTCGTGTTCAGGAGGAGGGGAGAGTATTTGGAGAAGGAACGAAGCTATTCTTCCTTGTTTCTTCGAGTTCAGGTGGAGGGTAGAGCATTTGAAGAAGGAAAACGGAGCTATATCTACGTGAGTCCCATCTATCTGTTCAAGTGTTTGGCTTCATTTCTTCCTGTGTCTGCTGCTTACGATGCCGATTTCCCGGCTTCCGAACTTTGTGCATTTTGATTCTGACTCTTTTCTTTTGCAAAGTTTTCTCTCGTTATTTGGATTCGGGTTGTCAGCGTCTCCGTTTTAGTTTTTTTTTCTTTTTGCTATCTTCGAGATTCTGATCGATCTCATTGATGCGAGATGTGTGAGCTTCTCAAAATTTGAGTCTAGTTTGTTTTGCCGTTTGGAAAAACCGGTACGTTGATGCACCTCTGTAGTTCTGTTGCGAGGTGGATGATCTCCAGCGCTGGATTGCGACAACAAACATGTGTGTAAGATCATTGGATGGTATTATCCAGTGTTCTTGATCGACATGCATCTGTAGTATCTCTGAACTGTGCAAAGATCATTGGCTTTTTCAACTGCTTTGCAATGCAGGGTCCTCAAAGGAGTCCTTAACAGTGCCAGAAAAGGAGGACTGCCTTCCCGTCTGGATAAAAATAATAATGCTTGCATTGACAACCCTATGGAGGCAGGGTTGTGAATGACTCCTGTGTGTGTCATATGCGAGCTATGTTGTCAGGGGAGGAGTTCTGCATGGTTGCTTCATCCTTCTCATTTCACGAGCAAGAAGAGAGGGGGAAAGTGCTTGGAGGTTTTTGCTGTCTGTTATGACAATGTGGTCCTTGCACTTAACAGCCTTCAAACACACACCAGGTATGAACATCAAGGTCTTATGTATCGAGCACATTTTGACGAATCTGGGTTGAGTGTACAAGCAAAAGGATATGATGCAATACAAGTACAAGATTGTAATGGTTCCTGAGTCAATCCTGACTAGACTACTTGCTCTGGAGATTTTGTAGATTTTGGAGATTGATACTATGTGGATGATGATGGCCATGCTCTGGACTAAGCATTATGAAAAGCAGCTATTTTCAAGACAGCTGTGAACTGCATTGTGTGCAGTGATGTCTAATTGTTTGGTAGGACAAACCAGTTCAGGGTTAGGGCAGGTTTGTGCACCAGCAGGGGAGAGATTATTCATGGTGAACCAATGTATCTTGAATTGGTTTACTGCAATTGCTGCAGCATCAGAGCATTCCCACTAGGTACTCCTGTTTTGGGCAAGGAGCCTCCAAGGACTGCAGTGAGTATGGTTTTTGTCAAATTTTGAACTGGAACAGATGTGCTGTGGTCCTCTGGTATGATGCCTTCTGCCATGAAACCTCCACGGCCTCCAAGCAAAAACAAGACAGTGCCTATGGTGACTGTTATCAGGAATAGCAATTATATCAGAGATGAGAAAGGAGACAAGGCTTGGTGGATGTGCAATGTGGAGCAGGCAGTGCATTTGGTTCCTGTAGTCCTACTTGCATGCCTTCTCATTCTCTACATTTGCTCTTCTGCCCAGTTCCATGGTGAGTCTGCTGATTAAGTTACAACATCTCCTGTATTCTTAAGCACAGGAACCATGGGAACCACTGAAATTGGGGTTTCCAGTTCTGGAAAACATGTATGAACCAACTTCAGATGCATTGTGTACAGTGTTTATCAGAAGAGTAAGCAGAACAGCTGGAAGAAAACTCACTGAGATGAGTGCAACTTTGCACAGACATTACTCTGTGTCAAACACTAACTCAAAATCTTTAGTACAGTCGTTTGGGTCTGGCTGAAATTCACCTATTTCCCGGAAGTCCTTATTTCAGGATGTGTAGTTTTATCTGTTTGTTTGAGTCTCTGTTATCAAAGGGGCAAAACAAGAATTGTGCTGAATTGTCAGGACATGGGAAAGGCCTTCATAATGCAGGACAAATTGAGTCCAGAACAATGTACATCAGGGTGATTGTTTCTTCGTGGATAACCTCTCTTACATGTGGTCAATTGAGTTCACAGTCTCATATACTTGTGTGCAGAATATAAAATGCTGGGTGACAAGATGAACCAGAATGTTGTTGAAGTGACAATGATGACAGAACGGCACTTGCAACAGGCTGGGAGCTCAAAATCACAGGCAGAGGAACAACAGACATTGTCCATGCAAAGTTTGGAGAAAATTAGCACTGAGCTGCAGCATCATCCATCAGACCTACCAGTCAATCCCCTCATGCTCCGAGGTGTTGGTCATTGAAACAGATGTTGGAACCAGTTGACAAAGACCAAGCAAGAAATGTCTCCTGCTGGCTGTAGGTTCTGCTGGAATCATCAAAGGAGCTAAGAACTAAGAACTTTGTACATGTTGTTTTCAAGGTCTTATGTTGAAAGTCTCCCATTGTGGGGAATTTCTTTAGACAGCAGCCAGACAAATGTGAGCAATGGTGGAGCAGAAGTCAGAGAACTCCATGGATTGAAAATGCGGAATCTAGGTTTTAAGGAAGGAAAAGGAGGATTAATGGATTAGGAGATGATGCAAGAACATAGAGACAAGTCAGTGTTGCTTGGGTTTTGGAACATATAGCTGCAGGAATTCTCCTGCATTTTTGGTGTTTGTGTGCTGGCTTAAACTGTAGGAGTTTTGTATATTTCACAAGTCATAAAAGGTGAAAGGTGAGGAGCTTGGTGGATGATCACTTGGCTACTGATTTTCTTTCTGAGGATTGGACACAGGCTCTGATATCAGATAAAGCACAAATATTTCCTGGGGAGGTGTACAGATTCAGCTCAAAACATTGCAACCTGTAAACCATGGCCAATATATGCTAACTTTGGAATGCAGCTTATAGTTCCTTAAGAAGTAGACAGTGCAGCCATGATTCAATTTCTCAATTTTATGGGTTTGTGTTGTTTTGGTATTGACTTTTGAACGAATCAGCCTGGTCCTTGTATTGGTTGCTTTTTAAAAACTTTCAAACCAGACTGGTCCTGGTATTCAGGGTACCTTTTAGGACTTTCATGTGAGCTTGATCCTGGTATTGGATCCTTTTTTTTTTTTTAAAATTTCCTCCAAAATCTCATTGGTGTAATCCATGGGAGATTTGTTGCTCCCTTACTTGTAATGCAGTGCCAACTTTGTATGTATGCATTCCCATCAAATTTTTGGGCTTTCTGATGATGATAGTAACTACAAGTAGTCCATGAGAATGGCATACAATGGCAATGAATTGCAGTGGGAAATCTGCACAATCTCAACTCATGTGATTTTATCATCTTCTTGTTCACTGGACCTTAACAAAGTGATCCAACAAAGAACAAGAGAAGTTGCCCAAAAACACAATTTGATTCTCTTCACAACACAAACACTGTCCAACACACAATCCTCAGATTCCTCAACTCTGGTCACGGGACCAAGGCCCACTCTTGCCTCCTGTTTTAGATTCAAGTTGGATGTCACAAATTCTGATGTCTTTTGACACAGCTTTGCACATATCATACACCGTAAGGCTAGCTACTGACACAGCTGTCAATGCTTCCATCTCAACACCTGTAGGCCCAATTGTTGTCACTTTGGCCTCAATTCCCACTGAATGAGTTGCCTCATGAAGCCTCAAACTTACATCCACTCCACTCAGTAACAAATTGTGACAAAAAGGAACGAGATTTGAGGTTTGCTTTGCACCTGAGATTCCTGCAATTTTTGCAACAGTTAGAACGTCACCTTTTGACATAGAGTTGGCAGCAACGAGTGCAAAGGCGTGAGGCCCAAGGAGAACTCTGCCTGTGGCAACAGCCATTCTTTTTGTATCTGTTTTCTCTGAGATGTTCACCATAGCTGCCTTCCCAGACATGTCAACATGTGAGAGGTGCATCTCAGGTGCGACAATGTTTTCGTCATCATGGATGACCTTGTTAACCATGTCTGGTTTGGCATCAAATACTGACTGAATTCTCTGCTGAATATCTGAGTTTGGCCTAGGGTTTTTTGTTCCCAGCTGTGATGGTGATGCAAGTGGCGCACCAAATATAGACTCAAGCTCCTGCAAAATGAAAAATCAGAGCCAAGGTTTAGTACACACAATTGGTACAGGGAGGAAGTCTTCAAAGTTCTTCTACTATGTTTTGTTAAGAGCCTTTAGATTTACAAGACAAGAACCTTGTGGACAGCTAGAAACGACTGGAATAGTCTTGTGTATACAAAGCTCTCTCTCTTAAGGATGTTTGCAGAGAAGGGCGATCAGTTTTAGGGTTTGCAAAGGTTCAGAAGGAGAGTACAGCATGGCCAAGAACAATTAATGCCTCAACTAGGCTGATCAGAGAGCCTTTGATCAGTGTGGCATACATCAAAATACGGGGGAGGGTAGGAACCTAAATACATTCTCAACTAGATCGGAGAAAAGCCTTTGAAGTGGCATACATCAAAAGATGGGGAAGGGGAGGAACCTGAAATACATTCTCACCTTATTGAAATCTTCAACAGAATCTTCATCTTTGGAATGGCTGAAGCTTCTAGACTGCAGTTGCTTTATAGCTTCAATCCATGGACTCCTTCCTAATGCAACACGGCTGCCATGAAGCATGGTGGATGATGATAATGAAGATAATGATGGCACCAAATTCTGAAGCAAATATCCTCCAGCTCTCTTCATCATCATGATATGCTCTCTCTCTCTCCCTTGAAGAAGAACCCCCTTACAACAATCCGGTGCTTGATTAGTCAGTCAGCCTTTCCTTTCCCCTCTTCTAGATCTTCCTTCATCTTGAGCTTTGAACAAACTTTGCAAAAAACCTGCTGCTCACCAGTTTGAAAACTTTACACTTCCATGGTTGTTTCAAGAATATTATTGTTTCTATACAAAAATAAATCGGAGAGCTCTGATGTGGGTGGTGGTGGTGGTGGTGGTGGTGTTGGGCACATGCCACAATCCGAATCTCTGAAGCAAGTCATCAACAGAAAAGCTTGATGAGAATCCCCCCACAAGAGCTGAAGAGATGGAGAATTGTGAACTTGGTGTCATTGGATCCTAAAGACCATTTGGAATTGTAACACAGACTTCGTCTTCTTCTGCTCTTGCAATTCGCAGACGTGCTCTGGCGTACGCATTTGTAAACCCTAAAAAGCCCATGACGCTGAAATTCTGTCATTCTCCGTTTTCAGTACTGTGGTGCGCCTGAGTTTGATCCTCGAGTTCAAACTTTCAGGGTTGAGAATTTGGTAGAAAGTTTAGAGATTTTTTTTTTGGGTGAGAAAGAGGCCCTAAACCCTAAGCATTTGCATGAGCTCTGACAATAGGATTTTTCTCTACGAGATTGTTGGGAGAATTTGCGATGGAGTTGTTGCGCGCAGACGCATTCGAGCGTCTCGTGCCTGGGCGACGCCTCGTCTTCACGTACCCTGTTGTTGTGGCATGCGAGAAAGCGGGGAACAACAGCAGGAGGAGAGTGAGTGTGGTGGTGATGGATTCCGTCGTTGACCGGAGGGATAGCCGGGTGGAGTGCGCGGCAATGGTGGTGCCATGCCACAAAGAGCGAGACTGGATCTACGCTTCCGAGGGAGGTCAGTGGCAGCTTTTGGCATCGGCTGCCGCATCCAGGTTGATCATGATCTTCAGAAACGGGGTTCTGTTGGGAGAAGGAGGAGAGGTGAGAGAGGAGGAGGAGGCGCCGAGTGAAAGACCTAGGAAGAAGAAGAAGAAGAAAGGGTTGTCGAGAGAAAGGAAGAAAATGAATGGAATGAGTGGGAATCGAGAGCAAGAGCAAAGATGCAGACATGAAAACCAAAAATTCATGAAAGAGGATGGCAATGGATGTGAGAACAGCAGGAGACGTGCTAGAATTGGAGACGGAGACGACGACGAGGATTTTGTGCAATTTTGTGATTGCGAGAACTGTGATAATGATGACGATGACGATGAAGGATTGAAGAAACAATTGGGTCCTCTTGTTGTTGCTCTTGCTCCCAGAATCTGCTTCCAAGCTGGGCCACCAGTCATCCCTTTTGTGTCATACGCAGACAACATTCTGCAGCGCATTGTTGTCGAGGAAGCTTACTCCACTTTGACAGGTGCTATAGTGGTGGAGGACGTAGCACTACTTGATGAGAATGCCACCATCAGCAACAGTGGCAGCAGCAGTGGCAGAACTGATGATTCCAAGGACTCTGATGTGCAATTTCTGCCTTGTGTTGTTGATGAAGGTTTGAGAAGAAAGGCACCACAGTGGAAACAGCTCTGTGATGAGGAAGATAGATACAGCAAATCTGTTAGGGTTGTATGGAGACGCAGGCTTCGATTCAAGAGGATGCCCAATTTGATCCAAACTGAGGTGTCACTAAATTTCCAATCAGGGACACAAACTTCAGCTTCTGAAGCACAGAGTAATGTCAAGGACCTGAGTTCTGTAGATAGGACCGTCCATGGTAGAACTCAGAGACTAGGAGTGTGTGGACAAACTAATGCAAGACTTCACTTGGACCATAGCCGGTTGGTTCATAAATACTTAGCACCGATTGTGGCAGGGCTTGTTCTGGTAGCTCCTGCCCTTGAAGCATGGATGGAGCTTGGCAAGAGGGTCAAAGTGCTGGCTCTTGGAATTGGTGGTGGTGCCCTTCCCATCTTTTTGCACAAGCATTTTGGTTTCCACGTTCAGGTATGCATTTCATTCTCCCCCATCTCTGATGTCCATAATTTATTGTATCCAGCTGCAATGTCCCAAGTGAACTGTGCAGATTGGGCTTTTGTTTGTGTGCAGTGTGTTGCTTTGGTAAGCAAGGAGGGGGTGGTGATTCTTGCTTGCATGATGCATGATGGTAGGCTGTGGAGTTGGATGAAGTCGTACTGGACCTTGCTTGCAGACACTTTGGCCTCATTGAAGATGCGCTGATGACAGTGGAAGTTGGGGATGGGACTGTGACAATTGATAGAATTGCCATGCAAGTTGCACATACTGGTACTGTAGCAGTCCCACTGCTTGAGGCATGGCAACAGGCCTGTGACAACATTGCCCATCATCCCTCATCTCTTTCAGATCTCAATTCTGACTTCACTCATAAGGATGAAAAATCAGTCACTGAGCATAGAGTGTTAGTAGACAGCAATATTCTTAATGTTGGCTGTAAGAATTGCCACAGAGCTCACTCAGGCAACAGTAGCATGTTATGTGAATCATGTGATCCACGAGTCCATGTCATAATTGTTGATGTGGATGAAGGAGATGCTAGGTTGGGTCTTAGTTCTCCGCCTTCTTCCTTCCTCCAGTGCAGGTTTCTCATGGGCACAAAAATTGCATTGCACAGAGGGGGCATATTGGCCATGAATGTAGTGCCATTTGGAGAGACTCTGTATCAAGGGGTCATAGCTACACTAATGGGTGTGTTTGAAGAGGTCTATGAAACTGTGGTAGAAGATGATGTGAACCGAGTAGTGTTTGCCTTGCCATCAGCAGCTGCATGTGTTCCCCTGGATGGCCCCTTGGTTAGCCTTATCAAACAGCTAGTGGATGCACAATTGTTGACACGAATACACAAGGTTGGTGTGAGTAATACAGAGTCAATGGACCTTGTTGTTTGATTCCACAGAAACATCACATTGATGCAATCTACATTGTGCCTGGGCACATGGTGTATGGAAGGCTAATGGATGCGAAAGAGATTCTCTTGTGTTTTTGCAGTTGAGATGCAGAAACATGGATGTGGTCTGAATAGAGAACTACACACTGAACTGCAGCAGCAGAATTCCCTGATCAGAGACCTCTTTTGTGTGATATCAACCACAGTACACAGGTATTGAAATAGTCTTTATTCCTCACGACCATTCTAATATTTCTATTCCTGCTCAGTTGGGCATTGTTGATAGTCAGTTCCATGAGATTGCGCATTGTGATTTTAAAGTTTTATTTGGTTCTCAGATGGTCAGTTTCATTGTCCTTATGAACAAAACCCTAAACCCTAAAAAAGGCTACCCTTCAAGATTTCTCTAAAACAGGACTAGATATTTGCTCAACAAAGAGAAATTTCATTTTGAAAGTTCAAATGTTCAGAGTCTCCCTAATGATTTTGTACATTACCCTGTAATTGTGGAACGTTTTAAAGCTCAGTTTTGTCTCTGATTATTTTCTCCCCTTTTTGTCTGTCATTATTCTGTTCTTTTTTCTTTACGTGCCTCCTTGTTTGTTTCTTGTATTGTTTCCTTTCTTTGGTGTAAGTTGCATGGCCATCTTCCCTCTTTTTAAAAACCTTGGAGATTTCTCACTTTGTTATTTGAGGGTGATCCCCAAGTGCAGTTGTCCCTATTAGGGTTTCTCTGTGTTTCTTTGGTGGGCAGTTCTGCAGAATCTCCTTCTCAGGAACGAAATTGTGCACTCGGCTTTTGCTTATTCACCAGTTTTTATGTGCCAGCAGAGGATAAACATATGACACATGGTACATGTATGTGTACATGCATACATAGATATATATGTTCATGTTTCATTTGTGTGTGTGTGTGTATATATATACATATATAGGTGTATACATGTAGATAGATACATACATATATGGATGTAATTTTTGCAAGAATTAAAAATTGTGTTCAATTTTTTTAAACATGGATTGGAGTATGTTGAAATTGTTGAAATTTGTGCTTAAAATAATTGACATGACATCAAAATTTGTAATGTTTTTATGTTTGTACATGTGTGTGAATGTGTGTGTGTGTTAAAAAATGTGTTGAAATATTTGAAATTTGTTAAAACTTATGATTGTTGTGCAAATGTATATTGAAAATTTATGGTTCTTAGCATAGAATGTTTTCATGTTGAAAAATGTTCATAATGGTGTAATTATATCATACAACGAAATTATCCTTAAAGTTGCATCTAATTTAGCCTTTTCTTGGTACCCTTCTCATTTTGTCACCCTTTTTTTTTTTTGTTGTTTTCCATATGGTTCCCAAAAAATTGATCAAATAACAAAACTTAGCATGAGCTGTTAAATTCTACTATAATTTGCATTTAATGCAAATGTGTTGTTATCAACCATCTTTTAGTTGTTTATTTCAAGATTTGCATTGAGAATTATATTTAGGCCCAAATTCTTTTTACCAATTGTGGATATGTAAAAAATAGTTTGATCACGATTGGGGCACCCAATGCAAATGAATTAAACAAATAATGCTCATCTAACCATTTTGACTTGTTTTGAACCCTTAATTAATAATTTCATCCCTTGTCTAGTGTACTTTACAAATAAGTTTAATATTTCTAAAGTCCTTTCTATTTGAACTTATCACTACAACCATAATCATGAAATAATTTGTTGTTATGTTTTGAAAACTTTGTTTAAGATATGTTTCAACATAAAATGTCATCACATCAAAAAATGTAAATAACAATATTCATTTCCCACCTTTTTATTGTTCCTCTCATAGTTTGAATTGAACCGCAACTATAATTGAATTGTTATCTACCATTATATAAATATATCAAGTTCAAATTTGAAGGTTCACGTATCAATGAATGAGGAGTTCATATTTTATGTGAAGTATGGAAAGTGAACATCTATAATATTATTATTACTCAAAATCATGTAATTGTTTCATAATCCAATAATAAATGTGTGAATTTAAATCTTTAATTAACTTGCATTTAATTCAAAATTTTAACTCACAATTTTAAAATTTTAATCAAATTCAAACAATTTAATAAGAGTAATTTCATTATGTAACACAAAATCTCAATTTTTTAAACGCAAAAATTATGATAATAACAATTTGTTGACAATAATAAACAATTGTCATATATGTTCCTCATATAAATTTTTCATTTAATCATAAATTTGATATACATATTTCCATAAATACAAATAAACCAAACTATTTAGCTATGTACATATTTACAAACTTACATACTTGTTTATGTATATATTTATATATATACCTACCATGTAAAACAAAACGCATATTAAAATTATGAATCAACAAATATCTCTTATACGTTTTAAAATCCAAATATTCTTCAAAGGTTGGACCATTTTTTTTTCACTATAAAACTTGTAATGAAACCCCAACTTTTAAATCTTTTGTAATATGTATCTATGAAGGAAGGTAGTTTGTTTGTTTTGTTTTGTTTGTATTGATAAGATCCGCTGAACCGGGATGCTTGAAATCACCTTCTTGGTCTCTTTGGAAAGCTCTCGAGGAGGAGGGGTGCATTGCCTTGGTTTCATGGCGTTTGGACTTGCAGGGCAAAAGTTTTTTTAATATTGAATGATTTCTTCACTGAAAATTAAATTAAATTGTAGCTGAAAATCTCGAAGGAATTGGAATGTGGCTTTTGGTGCTGTTGGAAAGATCTTGATGAGCAGGATTTAATAGAATTTATTTGGTAAGATTTGGATTCAGAATGTGGGAGATATTGATTTTTAAATGATTTCCACCCCTGAAAATTCAAATAAATTCCAAAAAACCAGCTTTTGGAAGGAAAAATCAGTTGCGGATGTGGACGAGTTCACACTTGGGCCAACAACACAACACACGCCACACTAGTTAAATTTGATTTTTTATAACACACAACTTCAATCAAACTTTTCCATTAAAAAAATACATTATATAAATATTGCAAAACAATATAACACATAAAACACATGGCTATACAAATATACACACACACAAACACAATGATGCAAATACACACATACACCAATTTTATCATGAACTTACTACCATCAAATATGTCATAGAAAAAACTATGATGGAATGTATGACACATATATATCTTATATTAAAACACACACACAAGTGCACAAAAGTTTTTACTTGCTTTACACTACTTAAGTCATTGCTTATAGTATTGGTTACATGTTTTACAATTTTTACAATTTTTAAAATTTTCATGATACATTTATTATTGGCACTTATTATTTGGTTATTGTCAGTTGAAAAAATTATGCCATGTCATTAAGATTTGTTTTGTTATTTTGATTATTTTTTGTGATGCATATTCTAATCCATCATTTTGAGAATTTAGTGTTGTGTCAAGAAGAATTGTTTCATTTTTCTCAAACAATTTTTTATTTATTTTATTGTTACCATTTTCTTTACATTCAAAGACATTTTGAATAACTTTTGATTTGTAATGTGTTCAAACCTAAATGTGAATATTGAAACTAAATATTAATACGACTTCTTATAAAAATATGTTTGAGATGGGTTTTGTTATTTTGAATAATGCATTATTTCATTTGAAATTTCAAGTAAATTAATTTTGTTTCATTGGATTTTATTTTTTTATTGTTATTATTTTATTCATTTGAAATTTTTGAATTGTTTTGTCATATGCATTAGATTTACAAACAATTGGAAAACATTAATAATTGCATTACATATGTTTAAAGGTTTTAAATGGTTGCATTTGTATATTATGTTTGAAATTACAATCTCATATTCATTTTTTATTTTTACCATTATTTTTATCGCACACATGAAATGGGCATTGCAAATACTTTCATATCTAAAACACAATAGTAAAATCACCCTACGATCCACCATCTATTACAAATATTGATGTCTTTTATATATATGTTTGTTCATTGATTACTTGTTTATGATATAAATCATGTAAAAATTCAAATTTTTATTCACATTTATAATAGTCTAATGTAGATGGCATGCCAAGCATTAAACATTATTATAAATGAACCATATTATTTTCTCAAATTGTTGTTGACATTAAATTGAATATTTCAACAAATTTCTAATCAAATAAAAAATACAATCATTAGCATTGTAGTGAAAAACAATTCTTCTTTGCAAACCAATTTTATTTTATTATCATCTATATTTGTGTGTCTTACCAAACTAATTTTTGTATGAATTTCAAGTCAAATTAAAGAATTACAACTTGAAATCCTATTTTTCAAAGTCTATTTAAGTAATGTTGTTTTTTATTTGTTTTATATTTTTTGTAATATACAATTTACTATTCATTTTTTTTATCCTTTACATTTTTTACATTTCTATTATGTCCAAAATTTATTGAAAACATTTTGCAAATGTAGTTTTATTTATTTATCTTGTTTATTATTTATTATTTGATATATATATTTCTGATTATATAAATTTTAACATATATATATATATATATATATATATATATATATAGAATCCCAATAAATTCATTTATTCACCTTTTGCTATAAAAAAATCCTATGTAATGGCATATTCAAATTCTAAGTCCATAGTCCAAAATCAAACATCTCAATATCATATTTAAATTCAAGTCTTTATATCAATTCTCTTCAAACAAGTTTAAATTACCCAATATCCAAATGCCAAATCCAATATAGCAAAAATTAACTTGCAAATTCAATCCAAAATTTTCAATAACAAACATCAAATTCCCATATACCAAAAGCCCACAACACCAAGTTGATTCCACTTATATCATATGTAGCTTTTGAAAAATGTATATCAAAAAATTAAATCCTAATAAACCTATTCATTCACCCGTAGCGAAGAAAAAACTACTTATAATGGCAAATTCAAATTCTAGGTTCACAACTTAAAATCAAACTTCTCAATATCGTAGCCTAGGGTCAATTTCCACATTGACAAAATGACTAATTAATTATTTTTCGAAAAACGAATTCATCTTTTAATTTTGAAATTGTGTATTTTTCCATCATCTATTATAATGTTGTGATATGAGTAATGAAATTATCCAAAATGTAGCCTATGATTTTCAACATTTCAACTTCATATTTTCATAAAATTTAATTATACTATTTTGAGGATTATTTAATGATGAAATTGACCTTAAGATAAGGTATCATATTTAAATTCAAGTTTCCATATGAAAGTCTCAAAAAAAATAAAACAAACTTTCCCAATATCCAAATCCTAACTAAAACATACCCAAAACAATTTGCAAGGTCAAATCAAGTTTTCCAATAACAAATGTCAAGTTTGAATATATATTTCTCATAACGCCAAGCCAATTCCACTTATATCATATGTACACCCACAATATGTATTAATCAAATATACATGTTTCAAGTCAAAATTGAATGCAATTTCAAAATAGTTAGATGTAAACCTTCATCCAAAATCACTCACAAACTATTGATTTACACTGACTACATGTTTATTGCAAACCCCAAAAACTTTTGAATTTTGAATAAATTCACAACTTTTACAATAGAACTGAAAATTAACCTACCTTCCATGTATCCACACCTATTACACTTCTATTACACCTATTAACCTTCAAATTTGTTTTAGGTGTTATGTTTGTTTTGAATGTTGAATAACTCACAACTTATGTAATGAACATACGATCAAGTTTTTTTTTCCTTGAAAAAACAAAGGATAAACCTTTATTTAATTTGAAAGTCCTTTGAGCACATAAGGTTAGATTCTAGCAAAGACATTATCCAAAGATCAAACAACACAATCAAATTCATCACCCCCATCTTGTTTTAGTTTGTATGAAATTTGAAATCGAATTTTAAGATTCACCATGGATTTATAACTAAAACAATAAAAACAACATCTTTATTAGTCAGAGAAGGAAAATGACATTTTGTGCATATGTCCTCAAAACATGATGCCCCCCATAGGGATCATTAATTTATTAATAATTTGCACCTCAAAAGTTTTTAATTTAACAACCCAATCTTTATTGAAGAAAAACATAAAAACCATAATTGAAAACATGCAATACTTTGAAATTAATGAAAAAATCATGGCCGATAGTTTTCTTGTGATGCAATTCGTTCAATTCTTCAACAACTTGATTATGAAGCACATAGATTACGAAGTAACTTACAAAATTCGTCATAACTACATGGTCACTATTTAAAAACATGGTTTTTTTGTTAGTAACATCATGATTAAAATGATTGTGAAGTCAAGTCCATTTATTTGAAATGATGAACTATGTTCAATTTGTCTAAAATCAAAACTAAATATGTTTATTTTGATTTTTTAAAATTATTTATCTAGTCAAACAAATGTTAGACATGGTGTATGAGGCACCCGCATGAAATTGTCTAACTTGATTATTGTGATTATGTGCACAACTAAAATTAACCATTTAAATATGATTGATTCTGATTATATTGTTACCTTTGATGATGTGAACAATAATTAATTAATTAATTAATTGAAAATATGTCATGGATGTCATATGTTCATTTTTTTTAATGATTCATATAAAAATAAAAATTAGGGATAATTCAATTGAAATAAAAAAATGACATATGAAAAAATGGAAAATCAAATTAAAATTTTTTATTTCAATTTATTACAAAAATAAAACATAAAAAATGTACATGTAAATTTTGAATTAATTTGATGTCTTTAAATTTGAAATTAAAAATTTAAAAAATAAAAATTTTACTAAATTTTGAGACATTAATTTTAATATAATCATTACATTTACTTATTTTGACCAAAGAATTTTTTTTAAAAAATACAACTTTTTATTTGGAATTTGAAAGTTTATAGAATTAAGTTTTTAATTATTAAAATTTTATGTATATAATGTAATATTTCAACATAATTATGAAAATCAAATGAATTAAATTTAATAATGATATTAAATATGTACATATGTAATAATTTCATTATGAAATTATAAAATTATATAATAAGGTTACAATGCACGATATAAATGTGTTTATATATAAATTATGATAACAATCTACATCATCATGTGAAGTAATGGTTGGATGATAAAAGCCTTAGGTTGTGGCCAACGAATGAGAGTTCAAACCCTAGTTTGAACATGTTGTGATCATGATGTCAACATAATGACCTTTCATGAGTTCATTGAACTATTAACAAGTAACCTTGAAAAAAATAAAAAATTACACCAACTAGTAGTTGTAATCATTTACATCATTTTGGATAATCATCTTGACAAACTACAAGCACAAATGAACACATAATATGATAAACAAAACTATTGTTTTATATTAAGAGGTTTTGGGTTCAAAGGGTAAATTGAATTTAATGACAATAATTAAACAAGTAGGGCCAGTGAGATTTATCATCTAGGGTTGAAACATAAAAATACGTATTTATAGTACATTTAAACAAAACATAGGGTCTTAAATCTAGATTGGGGCTTTAGGTTTACATGCAATATATCATAACATTAAGACATCTATTTGCATAGTCCCAATTACATGTTACATAACATTAGAAAACTAAAAGGACACAAAATTGAAATAATTTCAAACATTAAACCATACAATTAAACTTGATAAATAATCTATGTAATTATTACAAAACATAACTTCAACAAATGGTAATTTTGCAATCACCAAATAACCATGCAAAATATCCAAAACATAACTAACTATTAATCCATTACAATTACAAACCAATCTAATTCCTAAGCCATCACATTTACAAATCAACAAATTATCAACCTATTAAGTTCACATTTATAACAAAATATAAAATGTTAATTCTAAAATGTTAATGGATATTTTACAACTAATGAAACAATCATACAAATTATTTTTTATCTATAGAATTTTTGACATTTCAAAACTAAATTAAGATCTTATTTGGGATTCAAATGATAGCCCCAACTTCATCTTTTTTTTTGGCAAGACATTCATCCATCCATGTGATTGCAAAAGCTTTTCTGTGACATCAACAAATTAGGTGATGGCAGGTCATGCACATCCTATTGAAAATAAACATTGAGTCTACTTGCTCTTTGCAATTTTTCAAAAACTACAATACTTTAGGATACATCTCTTCCACATATGAAACATTCATTCAAGAGTAATTCAAACAAATTAGAAACATGTTTTTCTCATCAGATCAATGATGAATGTTGATTCAATGTATGTTCTAATTCGACATGTTGAACATGATTCAATTTTCTTTCATAATATCTTACAATTATATTGCTTAAAATGGATTGCACATTCATGGAGACTTTTTGTCGCAACCCTAGCTTTGGGTTCGCGACCAAGGCAAAAAGGGTTACAAGGTTGTGGGCCAAGAGGAAGCCCGGGAGTCAAATCAAGAAGAAGCCTAGGAGTCACATCACATACTCCCAGGAGTATAAGAAAGTATGAGGGAGTGAACCCTCCCACTCCCAAGGCAACTCCCATTTTTGGAAATGGAGTCCCGGTGGACTCCCGAAATTTCAAAGAGCAATTTTAGGGGTCAAGACTCAATGGCTTGTGACGTTTTTTATATCATTGGAAAATTCTTTGAACGTAGATGTCTAAAATGGGCTCATATTGCTCATTTGGACATCTGAAACATAAGTTATGGCCAAAAAAAGGGCTGGGGGTAAAATTGTCAATTTGATTCTCGACTAGAAAAAGTCGGGAATCAACCCGATTTATTTGGCTGCATGGGGCGTGTGACATACTATTGAAAAGCTCTTGACGAGAACTATAACTTTGCTTTAAACCGCATCGTAATTCGAGGTCTGCTCACAAAGTTATGGGGTTCCAAAGTCGCGGGAGTCTCAACCGGCGTGATTTCGGGACTCCCATTCGGGAGTCCTGGGAAAAAAAAACCATTTGGATGTAGGCTCCATGGCCAGCCACAGAGTATACTATAAGGGGGAAGGTGGTGGCTTCCCCCAAGTCTGGGCCGCAATGAGTCTTGTGTGTCCATGTTGCCTCTGGTTCGTCCTAACACCAAAAGTGCTTCAACTATGCACTAACCACTTTGTGTGGGTTGTGTACAGGTTCATGTGAGTGAGTAAAGCTTGTCAACTCTTCCTAATCCCATCTCGGAGCTCCAACACGCCCCTTTACCCCTCAAAGTGTTATGAGCTAAGGAGCGTGCCCCAACTCCTCCCTCTTTCGTTGTCTTCTATTTGGATTCACATTTGAATCCTTCCAGGAGTTGGAAGTGCGTCACTTTTCTTCACAAAATTATTATGTGTTCACATTTTAATTTCCATTATCCTAGCTAATGATTCTAAAAACCTCCATCTTACACATAGGCAAAATGGCACCAAATGCATTTGAATCCAATCCAATATGCATATTTAACCACAAATGTTTTGGGTCTAAATTAGTAATATCTCAAAATTTAACATACATGTGGTTTATACATAACTAATTAACAAATCAAAGTTCTTAAAAATATTTATTAGCAATAATGCTCCTAACTATATCAATTAACACTAGAAATTATACAAGGGATGTAGCATACCACATACTATGAAAGCTTATTTTTCCTTCCCATAGATTGCACACAACTAAAAAATACATGTATAGTGAAAATTGTCAAATTGAACATTCATTCTAAACGAACCCCTCCTTACGTTGAACATTTCGTGATGCGCGATGATTTTGGCCATATTAATACACCTTCTCAGAATGAACCCCATAACTTTGAACATTGAACACAAATTCCAGAACGCTCCATTGAAATAATCCTCGTCACATTGAACACTTGCATGAGTCACTCTGTGAGTACAATGATCATTTCACAGTTCATTTTGATTTTGTCGTAAAGTAGTTGTAACGCATTCAAGTGTTGCTCAAAGAGAATAAAGACTCGAACCATGAGTGGGAAGAAAAAATACATCGAAAAAACATTAGCAAAGAAGGCAAAAACATTGCAAGATTTGGACAGTGGGATGTCTATGAGAGTTTGCGTTACAAAGTACTATGTCTTCGTCGGTACAATTGTCAACTGGAAAAAGAACAAGAGTGAAATTATAAGTTTTATTTATGAATTCACAAGTCTTTCTCAGAAAAGACCTGCACGAGTCAACGACAACGGCAAGGTCATAGATGAAGAATTTACAAATGGTTCGCCAATGCTTGTTGTCGAAACATTCCCATTTCTAGCCCAATTTTGTAAACCAAAGCTTTACAAGTGGCGGCCAGCATTGGTTTGAACAATTTCAAGGCATCGAATGGTTGGTTGGAGGCATTTTGCAAGCACCACTGTATACAATTCCATTTGTTGTTTGGAGAAAGCACTAGAATGGATGAAAATGTTGTCAACCACTGGAAACAAAACTTGCCCAACATTATTCAAGGCTATGACACAAGGGATATCTAGAATGTGGATGAAACTAGACTTCTTTGGAAAGGTGTGCCAAATCGCAACTTGGTACTACAAGGAGAAAAGTGCAAAACAGGTAAGCTAGCCAAGGAGAGACTTACCATTGCTCTTTTCTATTTAGCAACTAGTGAGAAGTTTAACTCACTAGTGATTGGCAAGTCGCAGATGCCACGAGCTTTCAACAAACAGCTGCCTTGTTGAGTCATTTGGAAGGCAAACTCCAAAGCATGGATGATAGGAACTTTATTTCTAAAATATCTTTAGAAATTCAACACTAAAATGTAGATCAAGAATTGGAAGGCCCTTATTTTTCTCGACAACGCTCCTTGTCATCCATAAATGGAACTTTCCAATGTCAAACTTGTTTTCCTTCCACCAAACATGACAGTAGGGACCCAGCCTTTGGACTCTGGAATCATACAAAACTTTAAGGTTAAATATCGCAAGATGTTTCTTGAATTTCTTTTATCCCATGAAGATGTGACTGCTTTAGCTGATGCTATAAAAAAAGGTAAATGATGGTGACGTCATTGAATGGGTTTCTCAAAGCTAGGACCAAGTCGCTACTTCAACCATTAAAAACTGCTTCCAAAAAGCAGGTCTAAATGAAGATGCAACAGAACCAGAACAAGATGACCGACCGGCTCAAGATCAAAAAAAGATGTTCCATCTTGCTAGAACAACATGAATAGAAGTGGAGGAAGAAACTATAATTGAGGACATTCTAGCTTTTGATACTTTGGATGATGGTTGGGAAGAAGTGATCTTGTCTGCGCCACAAGTGGAACTTGAGATTGAAGAGGAAAAACTAAAAATTATGCTACCCAAGCCAATAATCACGAAAGTGTTAAAAACATTTCAAATTCTTTCAAATTTTATAGCAGCTAAGTAACTGGATGAAGTCACTCCATCGTCATCACAAATGCGCAAGCATCTCGTAAAACATCGAATGCAAACGTCCAAGACTGTGACAATCAATTGGTTCTTTCACAAAACCCAATAAAACACTAATTTTTACTATCACTCTTAGAATGAACACCTTACTTTGAACACTTTGAACTGAACATAGGGGTGTTCAATCCAGGCAGGTTTCACTGTAATATATACCACACCTCATCAATTGATGCATCTTGCTTATAACAACAAAAACCTAAAGCAAGAATTTTGGTATATTTCCCAAATTTATCACCACCAATAATTGTTGACAAAACATATTTCCATTCCAAATACTAAACAAATCCAATGTACTTGACAATACTTGAACTAAACATTCACAAAAATATTTGTGTCCAAAATTTCAAATCCTTGTTGTCTCTAACCACTTAATTGTATTACATGTACACTTAAAATTTCCAAGAATAATGGCAATATGGTAGTTGCATATACCTCACAAAGTCTCTTGCATCACAATTTCATACTTTAATAATCATCTTTGATGCCATGCCACATAAACTACAAGTTTGACATTAAAATAAATCAAACTTCAACAACCTCATCAACACAAAACTTTAGTCACAAAACTCCACACATAAGGGCTTTAAATTATAAAACACAAAATTGTGATTTTTTTGTCATTAAGGTTTGGGGTGATAGATTCAACCATTTAAGAATATATATATAATAAACGTTATTTGCCATTGTAATACATGTATGATAATCATTCAAAAATATATCATATAATGTGGTAAAAAAAATGAAATAATCTGCTACTTGACTTTAATAAAATACCCATTGACATGGGTGTCAAAAGTTGAGGACCAAAGTATGAGAACTTTTCATTTATCTTTTTAAAAAAATAAAACACAAAATATATGAATTTTTTGTCATTAAGGTTTAAGGTGATAGATTCAACCATTTACGAAAAAATATATATATTTAATAAACACATTTTTCCATTATAATACCTGTATGATAATCATTAAGGTGATAGAAAATATAATGTGATAAAACAATGACATAATCTATCACCTAACTTTAATAAAATACCCATTGATGTGGGTGTTGAAAGTTGAAGACCAAAGTATGAGAACTTTTTGTTTATTTTATTTTTCTAACTATTGATTTCAAAGCTTTGTCACCTTCCTACATGAGGAGTTGGGTATTAATCATCAACAACACAATGATCCTTATTGCACCAAAGATTTAACCATAAAGATCCAACTACCAAACTCATCAATATTGCAAAGATCCAAGGACAATATAAATGCAACAATTAGTCTTAAATGTCACATCAAAATTCAAGCCACTTGTTGTCACCACCATCTAATAGAATCGAAAGCAAAACAATAAAACAATATGGAGATTGAAACAAAACAACATAACCTCTACCACAATGTACATGATTACAATATTGATGTAATCACAAGACAAAACCAACCAATTTCTTCCCTCCAAATCTCTAGTGAAATGAAAAGTTCTTTCGACCCTAATATATAGTCTATTCAAATTAGGATTCAACAAAAACAAAACAAAAAAACCATGCTGGACTTTGAACAAAAAAGTTTTCCAAGCATTTCTCAATGTTGACAAGGCTAACTTAAAGCAATAACATACTCAATTTATAATTCTCATTTTATACATCTTTCCCTAACTCCTTGTTTGCAAATTTTAGTACTCATACTTGTTGAGATTTTTAGAAAATTTGAAATAACATAATAACAAGAATGATTGCAGTCAAAACCATATGATTGTTGTCCATTAAACATGAGACAATCATCTACATCATGAGTAGCAATGAACACAATTGCATTTTTAGTTTGAAATGAAAACATCTACTAAAACAAACACCCACAAAATCTCAACAACCATTAAGATGGGGATCAAAGTTAAAATTATCATAAAATTTTCCCCCCAAAAATTTAATTTTTAACTATTATTTTTGTACTATCAAACATATATATTTCAAATTAAATAATTATTCGACAAGGTAGTGTTGAAGTTGCCTTGCGAGTACAATGTAACAAAAAATTGAGTTATTTTTATTGGATTTTTTTTGAAAATAAAATAATAAAAAAAATTAATGAAAAATGTATTTGTTAAAGAAGGTGTACCATTTTGCCCTTTCAAAATTCATCAATCTTACAATATGTGTTCAACAACACATTCCACACTACTTTGGTTTAAATTAGGTTTTGACAAAATAAAAAAATCACTAAACAACTAATTCACTCATAATTTAAACACCTTACTTGTGATTGGCAATTCATGATAGTTTTACACTAAAATATTATATTATTTAAAAAAAAAGGTTCTATTATTTCAAATTTGAATATTTCATGTTTTGAAAAGTGAAAACTAAGTAAATAATGCCTTATATCTTGAATTTATAGCACCAAACTAGTAGTTGGGATAGTGGATTGTATCCCATGATTGTGAATTACATTCTCAAAGATTTCAACAAATATTACTAATATTATTTTTCAAGCAAACCAACAAATAACACTTTTGTTTTTTTGTTTTTTTGGGCCAAACTATTTGATAATTATTTAACATTGAAAAAAATGGTTTTTTTAAAAAAATTCTGAAGTTGTAATAGGTGGTGAGCATCCCAAGACAAATTTAACATTTATTAGTGATAGTTTAGAAATGTGTTTAAAGATTTTTCCAAAAATAACAAAGTGGCAATAGCTTTTGGGAGTGGTTGAAAAATGAAAACATTTCTTCAAAAAATAAATCCTCATTTTATTGGCAAATGTATATATATTTAAAAAAGTATGTATATAAGCTACAAAATATTTTTCTTTAATTAATTAATTTATTTTAGGTTACCAACATGTGAAAATTTGTCCCCAAAAAAAACAATGGTAACTTCAATTGAATTTTAATTTGTAAATTGAATTGAAGTAAATTCAAATTCTTAAATTTAATTCAAATACATTGAATTGAGGTCAAGAGAGATTTTCGTGTGCTTTCATCCCTCAAAGTGAGTGTTCTCATCCATCCATCCATCCATTGAGGTTGAGAGATTCATGTGCTTTCATCCCTCAGGGCGAGTGCTCTCATCCATCTATCCGCTAAGGTTGATGTCAAGTGATTCATGTGCTTTCACGCCTAAAGTGAGTGTTTTCATCCATCCATCCATCCATCCATCCAACCATCTATTCATCCACAGAGGTCGAGGGTCGAGGACCCCACCACCAAAGCCGTGGCGACGCGCTCTCTCCGTGGCGCTCCTCTCATTGCCTTTCTCGCCTCTCGTAGGGACTCTTCCTTCTCTTTCCATTTCTCTCTTCTTCTGTCATCACCAGATCTGCCGAGTGCCTGCTGCGATTGCACAGGCCGAGGTTTCTCACACTTCTTAACTTGCGCTCCTTTTGAATGGCTCGCAAATTCCGATTTTGAAGCCAAAGAAGAGAAGGAACAAGGGATAAGAAAGAAGAAGAAGAAGAAGAAGGGACGGGAGTTGGGGCGTGGGGAACAACAGTCTATTCCAAACGTTTGGCTGCGATGGAATCCCCGGAACTCACAAGAGAGGAGGTATGTCTTTGAAGCTTCATTTGGTTTATTATAGACAGCGGGCCTACGTCGTTTGCAGTCATCAGTGTGAGGGTTTGGTTTTTGGTGAGATGGATAAAGCTTTTACTTGCACACAGAGAGAGAGAGAGAGAGAGAGAGAGAGAGAGAGAGAGAGAGAGAGAGATCTCTTCGCAGCCTCCTTGGATGTGTGATCCACTAAAAGCTTTATTGATCATTATGGCAAGCTTTTTGTTTAATGTGAGATTTTCCTGTCAAGGTTTTATGATGATCAAGGTAATGAGAACGAATAGCTTTGGTAATCAGATTTTACTTCCTTGTTTTAGTTCCGAATTCGGATGGGATGTTTTGGAAAGGATCCATGGTCTTGTCGTCAGAGGGCCAGGGTTAAGAAGGAGTGCTTTTCCTTAGTGAGAGGTATGTTGGTGGTGATGACAAGAGCTGAGAACTTGGGTAAGAGTGGTTATTGTTGGGGATGTGAAGGTGCTGAAGAGGGACATTCCATGGGAGACATACATGACAGCCAAACTTATAAACAGCAGAGGTTTGCAATTGCTGCGGCGCTATGATCATCGGCCTGACAGTGTGCAAGCTGCACTGCTGGATGAGGTCAATTGTGGTTCCAAACCTCCACTTTCCAGATACTTCCCTGTAGATTTGATGTGGACTTTTGGTTGTCACATCTGAATTTAGGGTTGAAATGAGCATTGTCGTCATGTGCTTGATATTTTCTGTTAAGAGTGAGAGACCATGCTGATGATGGGCAATGTGGATAATGAGGTGCAGGATGGTGTGGCTTATGTCAGTGTTTTTGTTGGTATTTTGCGTGACATCTCAAAGCAAGAGACAGTGGAGTACATGCTAGCTATGATTGATGACATGCTCATTGGTATTGCCCCCCCTCCCTGAAAGCCTTTGAAGCTTTGTAAATCCTAAGCATGAGGAGATAGAAAATGGCTAGCTGCAGAGTTGCCAGAATCAACAAACTTTCAATAGTGCACAGAGAGAGAGACAGAGAGAGAGAGAGAGAGAGAGATGCACACAAACAGACAGAGAAGTTTTGACAGCTCAAATTCTTTGAATTTGTGACAGCTAATCCAAAACGTGCGCGCTTATTTCACAACAAGGCATTTGCTAATGAGGACATCTACCGCCCTTTCTTGAAGTCTGTACCATACCTTCCTGTTTTAGATCCACTGAACAAGTAGTTGTCTTGTGACATTTTTAGTCAATTACTGTTTTGAGGATTCAAGATTGTTTGTTGTCCTAGTTGCCTTTGATACTGTGTGTACTGATTGTTCAATGATGGAATGGCCAGGCTATTGCAAAAGAAAAATTGGTTCATTCAAGAGAAGAGTTGCAAGATCCTCACATTGGTGATAAGGTAAGAGGTTCTTGCTGTCTACTATGATTGTCCTTGCAGTTGTCAGCATCTTTTAGTGGGATTTATAACAGGGCTTGGGTCTACGGTTAGGGTGTTGCAGTGCACGTCCAAATGATGAGGGAGAGAATGATGAAACAGCTGATTCTTTCAGTGACATACTTCGCAGCCTTGTTGATTGGCTTATCTCTCAGGTAACACCTGATGGAGAGGAATATTTTATGATGTAATTCAGAAGCTCAAGGGAATTAGTATTCTTGATTTGTTTTGGATACCTTTCAATCTGCATTCTGCATGATGCTCTGGATCATTATCTTACAATTCAGAAATCCTGAGATCTACATCTGAAATCCAGAACATGAGATGTTGTTTCTTGCCCAAGTTTGGGTCACATCAAGTTTACTTTCCAAGTTCATGTTGTAAAATGGGGCACCATTGCAAATGCTGAACCAATGCAATGGTGCTGGTAAAGATATAAGAAATGTTCTAAGTTAACAATGTTGGGCTTTGAGATTTCCTACTTATTCCTGAGCTTTTGGTTTCTCTATGCAGTTAAGAACCCCATCTCATCCTACACGGGGAATTCCCATGGCTGTAAGTTCACTTGCAACACTTTTACGCCTCCCAAAGGTGAGGGCTATGTTTGTAAGGGCTGATGGCATCAGACTTCTCGCTCCTTTGATCACCCCTGCTGTTACTCAGCAGCACATTCAGGTTTGTTGTCCAAGCCTTTTGTCAGTTACATCTTATTGCAATATTAATTTGACCTTAAGCTCCTCCAGTTTGTTCACAATACATATGCTTCATTCTTTTTGGAATTGTGATTACATGCACAGCTTCTGCATTTGAAAGTATAGTCTTGGTGGCATTTCCCTTTCATCTTGCACATGCTTTAGGCATTGGAAAATTGATTTCAAGCTTTGTTGGAGAAAATTTGCTAGATGGTTCCTAAACATGTTCACTTCGAAAGTTATCTGAAATGGTGAGGGATTCTAAAGTAGAAATGTCTGTAAACAGCTGCTGTATGAGGCATCATTATGCCTTTGGCTTCTGTCATTTCATGAGGCTGCAATTGATGCCTTTTCCACCTTTCGAGTTGTTCCTCGTCTTGTAGAAGTTGTAAAAACTTCAACCAAAGAGAAGGTATGTACTTTGAATTTTTGCATTGATTGTTGTTTCTATCTCTGGTGTTCCTTTGCACTATACTCCTGATTTGCAATCCCCCAGCACAATGCCACTTGTTTCATGTTTATTACACTAGCTATGCTTATGATGTGAGAACATTTTGAAAATTGGGGAGTATTGAAATGCCTTTTCAGGCACAAGAATCTGTCTGTGTTCTTAATGTTTTCCAGTGGGTCTAGCAGATGTTTTGCATCCAAGTTATCACCAGTGTTTTGCTTAAAGGATATGTCCAGGGTGCCAGAGGCCCCAACCACTACCTTATGTAGGCCTATCTATCTGTATTTTTAGATGCTTGCTTGTACAAGGACAAGCTAGAATGAATTGAAACTTACCCTCACAAGCTTGTTGCAACTTGAACAAGGATACTATTGACAATTTTTATTAGATATGTCTCTTGAGGGCTAGCCACCATCAATGACTGAGTCTCACTGGTGATTTTTGATCACAGATGTTTCAATAATGTTTTTTTTATTTGTGTGCTTGAAATTTTGGGTAGACTAGTACATATTTATCTACACACACTGCCAGGAGCTGATGTTAGTTGGGAGTCATGGCAGCTTGTCATGCTATCCATGATGAAGCAGACAGTCTGACACTTTGTGAGTGACAGTCACAAGGTTATGGTTGCACTCATTGTTGTGTCATCTTCAAAGGGCTGTTGTGGAGTTTTGTCTGCAATCTCATAGATATATGATATCTGCTTTCAGCTGTTTGTGAATGAGGGCCCTTACCATTTATCTGAAAGCAGCTAGTTCTCATAGGGTTCTCTCCTGGTACAACTGTAATCAGTTTATCATCAAGAGAGGGTGGCATAGAATGCTGCAAAGTTGCAAATGAAGATATTACCCTGATAGGGTTTTGAGTTGAAAAGTGCAGGTGGCACGAGTTGGAGTTTTAACATTCTGCAATCTTTCCAATAAACCAAACCTTGCGGCTGAAATGGTGGACCTTGGAATGCTGAAAGTTGTGCAAAGCTTGAAGCTGCAGGCTTGGAATGATGAGGTAAATATTTCTCTGTCACTTTGTTTGAGCTTTTTGACAAGTTTTGACAAATATTACTTCAGTCCCATCTCTTAAAGAGGGTCTATTGAACAGCTGTATACTTTGGAGAATATATTGGGTATTCTGGTTTTTGTCTTAAGAAATCACCAAACCGAAATAATATCTTCTTCCAAGGGTACTGGCAAGAAATCTTGTTTTATTTTGCACCAAGATCTATGAATTATGTACAAAACCAATCTGTATCAACCAGTGCAAATAGTCATGGCAACTTCAGAGCATTGGCTCACTCACTACCAAACAGATTTCACTGCAGGGTGGATAGACGAGTGGGAAAGCCATATATGATTTTAGTCAGGTTCGTCTTGACTTCTCTTAAGATCAACCCTCGGGTGGACTTTGAAGAGGTTTGATGATTGCTGCAGGATTTCATCCAGGCACTGGACATTGTTGATGTGGCAATGAAGGACAGTATTCGCAAGCTAAGCTCATTTGACAGGTACAAAGGAGAGGTTTTGTCAGGAAATCTGGACTGGACACCTATGCACAAGGACCCAGTCTTTTGGCGTGACAACATCACCAAGTTTGCAGACAATGATTTTCAGGTTAATTTTACACTCAGCTTGTTTTACAAACTGTACTTAATGGGATTCTAGTCCACAGGCACAGACAAGGTCATCTGACAGTCAACATTGTGGAGTGCTTGGACATCAGACAACCTAAGTTGAATCCCATTAAGGCAGTTTGTTATAACTGATATGGCGTTTGCAAAAATATTTACAGGTATTACGAGTTCTGATAACAATTGTGGATAACTCACGGGACACAAGAACCCTGGCTGTGGCATGCCATGACATTGCCCAGTTCATTGAGTACCATCCTGCTGGCCGTGGCATTATCCTTGACCTTAAGGCCAAGGAGCGAGTTATGAAGCACATGGCACACCCTAACCCAGAAGTTTCAAAGCAGGCCTTATTGTGTATCCAAAAAATCCTTCTCAGCGCCAAATATGCAAGCTACATCCAGTAGTTGGCTTTCCAGCCTGCTTACAGAAAGCCTCGATTTTTCCCCATGTTGTATTTCTCCTTTGTTGCTGTCTTGCTGTCTTCTCTTTAGCACCTTAATTTCCTCTCCAGAGTTGATGTCCTCTTTGTCCTCTGTTTCCTTCATCACAAGAACTTGACAGTCTGACTTGTAACTTTCTCCTCCATTTCTTGACTAAAGCTTGCCTTCATTTCCTCCCTCATCAACTGAGTGTGTTATTGACGGCTTTCAGGTCAGCACCAGGGTATATATGTTTGTGCTCATGGGCTAGTTTGTAGTTCTCTATGTAAGTTAATTGTTGTCTAAAAGTATGCAGATGCTTTAGTTCCAACTACATAATTTGAGTTTCCTGGTAGTTCTCATGATTTGTTTGAGTAAAGTGGTGTACAAGTTTCAGGGTTGAACTCCACTAATCAAAAACTGGCAGACTGAATTTAGGGTATGCCTGAATATTTCACCGAATGGTATTGTCATTCTAGCCTGTAAGTTTGGATTATAGTCCAGGTTGAAATCACTAGTCTTGAGTCCTAGATTTCCACCCAAAACTATGTACCTCACTTACAGGTGTTAAACTCAGGTCAAATGAAAGATTGTGATGAGAGAAACAGCAGGTTGTGAAGAAGATGATGAGGTAATAGCCTGTGCAGAGAAGAATTGTTAACATGTTCAAGATGTGCATTGCATGTAGTATGAGGGTATGCATGTAGGGCCAGAGTAGGTTTAGGGTTTACGGGTTTAGGGTTTAGACTGAACTGTGTCATTGGTTCCTGGTGAGGATGCTAGAAAAATTCAACCCAGAGCCAGAGGTTGAAGGCAGACCTAGCAACCACAATTCTTGTTCACTTCTGTCTGCTTATGTCATGTGAGAGAACACATTTTCTTCCTTGCAGCATATGATGTGGTTGTGGAAATGCTAGTTGTTGCAGAATCTGCAATTCTCTCATGCTCTTTATTCAACATCTGCACCCACAAAGTAACATAATGCCCATTTCAGCTTCTGCTTTCTTTGCAAATGATTTGTATAATTTAGAGCCTCCAATGCCTTCCCAATCATCAGTGTTGTAAGAAGAGATTGTGTCAACACAAATGATATCTTCAAGTGGCTTTCTGGTATTAAGAATTTATCTGCAAAGGATTTGACAAGCTTGTCATGTACATTGAGATTGCTAACAAATTGAACATATCCTTCTCAGGGATGAAGAAACCACCTAGTTGATCCTCTATCGCAAGAAGTCATTGGATCCTCCTCCTTTGCATTTCATTCCATTGGTTTTCAACCAGTGGCAGGGAACCTCATGAAGCACATGAAGCTTGAAAAAAGCAGAGCCATTTTCTGTATCTCGTCATGTTGCTTGCTGCAATTGAAAAAAGTAGACCCATGTGTACATCTCCTCATGAACCTTGCCGCAGTTCACAAAAGCAGAGCCATGTTGTATATCTCAGGCTCAGGAAGCTTGCTGCAAATTTTAAAAATCAGAACCATTCATGATTGGGTACTGGACAGGTTTTGAACTCAAAACATTCCTTTTCTTAATCTTCACTGTATATGGATTTCCATTGCATTTTATGGGAGCCTCTGTACTTCTGTTTTGTATATTCAAACTAAAACTTTTGTGCAGATGAATTCTGACAAAGACCATTGACATTGCATGCTTCAGATGAGTGAATATGTGGACGATGGATGCCAGGTTGCTCCAATCTATTGACAAAGGCTCCATATGACTTGCTGCTTGGAAACTCTAATGTCTGCTAACAGGGTGGTGGTATCTATCAGGTTGGAGAACAAGAGGAACTGTCAATGCATTACTGTCTGACAAGCACACTATTGCTTGCTTGCTTGCTCTCACAACAGCTGACCAGACTCCTGGTTCCTTTAGTTTTTGCAGCTCCATCACTGGCCAGGTTCAATTTACTATCCTCAAGCAGTGCTCTGTATAACACAACATTAACAAAAAAACAATCCTCTTATGCATTACAGATCAGGCATTGTGGTTTATTATACAAATTTATCCAGAATTGCATTTCAATTGCAGTTTGTTGGCTTCAGAAATGATGCATCTGTGGAACCTTGACAGATCCTTGACAGATCCTTGACAGGGCCTTTGCAGCATTATCATGGTGCTCAGTGAGATGAGATTGAACCTATGAAAGCACCAATCAACAAAGTTACCAACCAATGAAGTTGCATTGTGGTCAGAAGAGCAGGACTTAGAATATGTTGCGGTGGCATTGGCAAGACCAAAGGTCATAAGACTGACAATCCAACCAGTAGAATTTGGAATTTCCAGAATCACATTACTGACATGCAAGAAACAGGAAAGGATTGGAGCTTTGAAGATGTGTCAAATTTGAAACGCAGGTTCACACTTTCCCATAGGTGAAAGAGGGTTTCATATGAGAGAAATGTAAGTATCAGCTTCATGCATCAGCTAAACCTGGCAGATTTGGTGAATCATTCTGGCAGTTGATTGTTCACAAGTTGCAACATCTTCAAGTCTCCTCTGGTAAGCTGTCTTCAAGCAGCAAGCTTACCTGCAGTGTTAGTACCAATCTTCTTCATCAACCATGAATGGCTTCTAACGGTCTCCACACAAATGGAAAGGATCTGAAAAGTTTTACTAACTGTCAAAACCAGATTTTGTCAACAATGATGATGAAAAGGGAATACAATTAATGATATGCACAATTTGCTATATTACTGATTGTTCAGTTTGTGCAGTTTCTGGGATTGTGCTCCTGGCAGTCAGATCTTGACCTTCACTAACCAAGATGTCAATGTCTTTCCCAGGGGCCTCCTCCTCGAAACGCTTGTGAGCTGCAAAGCAGAACTCCAAATGTCACCCACACTGGGAAATACCACTCAACCCAACCCTCACACTGGCCATCAACTTTACTTGACAACCCACTTAGGTATGTTTCAACATTGTATAGATCGACTGATGGAATACACTCAATCCTGTCCACTGAAGGAATATCCCAAGGGAAATACAATGTGAGGGTGAGGTCATGAGACTCTCTAGGAAGAAACATCAGTCAGACACACCCCTGAGTTGTCAGACACACACCTGAGTTTCTATCACATTTCCAGAAGCAGCAGGAAGACTCAGTCCTGATGTTGGCTAGCACTCAAAAGACATATGCTAATTGTTGTAATATCATAATCTACCTGTGGGATGGAAGGATTAGACAGGTCATCAAGCTGATTTCTAATGTAAGTGGTGGCTATTGTTGTACCTGCAGTGAAACGTGGTAAAATCACATCGATGAGAGAGGCTGGAAGTTCATAGTCTTTGCAAATGCCATTCTCCAATTTGCTGAGCAGTTCCCTCTTAAAATGGCGAGCCTACCATCCACCCATTGATGATTCATAGATCAAGCACACTCTTTGTTCACGACTGAAAGATAGACCAGAATAACAATCAAATGTCCTATCTTGGTTGCAAGAACCTCCCAAACATTCAACGACTACTAGGGTCCCAGTTTAAGGAAAACAGACCTCCTTTCTGACCATGAGAGTGAAAGCACGACCCGCCTGCCCTGCTCTTGCAGTGCGACCCACACGGTGGACATAGGTTTTCACATAAACAGGAACATCATAATTCACGACATTGGCAATGCCTTCAACATCCATGCCCCGGGTAAGTGCATCGGACGCAACCATTACATGCACTGTTCCTCTCCTGAATTCTTCTAACGCCTTCCTGCCAAGTAGGCCACATTTTAATGAATGGTTTCTTGCTGATAGTGGTTGATGTTTATTTGAAACAAAACAGACATAACACATACTTGAACTTTTTCTCACTAACCTCCGAACAGTCTCACTCCCCTTGCTTGAATATTCTGCCACCACATGTGCTTCATCATTGTAGAAGCATCTCAGAAGAAGAAATAGCCTGTGAGTGGCCTCAACTGATGCTGTGAAGACAATGGTCCGCTGATCTCTAAACTGCTGCAAAAGTGCCACAAGAAACAAAAGCTTTTCCCTTGCCCTACACACCTGCAAGAGTAGCAAACCCCAAGAATCAAGGGTGTATATGAATTCAAATAGGGATCCTGAAACCGTAGATCAGTTCAAAGAACATTTGATAACTCACAAGCAAGCGTTCAGATTACATTGTCCTTACCAGTCTGAAGGTTTGAAGACCTTTGGGTAGCTGATAACGGTTTTCATCTGCACTTGGAGCTATGTAGGTAGGGCAGTAAAGGTCAAGCTGAGCAATTTTAGCAGGGTGCCGAGTCAATGTTGCAGACAACACCATCTTCAAAACCCTTGGGTGCACCCTTCCTTTCATCCCTCGCTCCAAGCACCTGCCACAAGGTTGGAAAACATGGTCAAGAATTTACAAAAAAGGGTTAGGGTAGTACTTTTGAGAACCAATTGGGATGATGACAGTCAATAGACCAAAATCATTGTTCAAGAAAGTTCCGATACTAATTGGAGACTTGAATCTTCATCATTTGTAAAGAGTTCATTAGTGAGCAGTAGCTTACCATTGCCTTCTAGTGAGGACTGAACCGAGTTTAGGAGAGCCTTTTATAGCAGAGTTTGCAACCTCATGAACAGGAGGAGCTTGGATCACTTGCAACACATTGGGTAGCCAGTCTTGATAAGCTTGCCGGAGTAGCCTATCAGTCTCATCAACCACCTACAAACACTCCCTAAGTATGCATTTAAGACTTGCAGAGCCAAAATCTGGCATGCATGAATGCATTTGTCAGCCATCAGTTCCTCTGCTATGCCACAGGTACAACCCTCAACTACCTATCAAGATATCTGCAATACTCACAAATTTTTCGGGCTGGCATACCAATGCAGTACAACACATGACAGTTTACATTTTGCAGTGCAGGAAGATCCAACAGGGTTGGCTCTATTATTTGCTTAAAATTCACAAGTGTAGATCCTTTGTGTATGAACCACTGAAGAATAGCACCTACCAAGTTTTAAGTAGGAGCAGTTACCCCATCTTAGCAGCATGACATTTTCTTACACCTGGACAAGTGTAAAGCTTTCTAAATCCATGATATCCAAACAAGTTTGATAACGGGTGATGCCACCTACAAGGTACTGAAGGTCTCCAATGGTGAACCCTGGGGTGCTCCGAAAATGGTCCATCAAACGACCGGGTGTGGCTACCAGAATGTCAACTCGACTTGCCACATTTGCTTTCTGACAATGTTCCAAAGTCCCAAAACTATGGACCATCTTTTTGCTGACCTCCACAAGCTCTGCCGCCTCTGCAGCAATTGAGGTCTGGCCAACAGCAAGGCCCACAGAGAGGCCCACTGCTGGTGCTATCATATCAAATACAGCCTTCACCTGACACTCACATCATGAAGGATTCAGGATCTTCCAAAGCTCAGAAGCTTTTCATTTGGTATCTGCAAAATCTGAATGCTTGTGCCCTAATCCTTTCACATACTTTGTGCCAATATCCCTCTTCTTCATCCCTACCATTGCAGTCTGTCCAGAGAGAATTGTGCAAAATCTATGCAAGGTCTGAAACTCTGTATTTCAGTTTCTATAACTGACATAACCTTCTGTAAAACAAAGCTTATAAATTGGTACTATACATGGCTTTCTTCATACAGACTATGGGGAGCTAAGGTTTCAGGTTGAAGACCTGCATTGCAAGGTCTCGAGTAGGAAGAACAACAAGTGCGCGGAGGCGGCGGAGGACCCGAGTGGAAAGCATTTGAACAATAGGCAACGCATAAGAAAGAGTCTTGCCACTGCCTGTTGGCGAAGACACACAAATGTCCCGATCACCACCACCTGGTCCCATCACTTGCTGCCAAACCGCAACCTGGACTGGAAACAGCACATCTATTGCAGCTGATTGCAACGCCTCCTTCAGCCTGTCAAGAAAGGATACACATTGCCCATCTCAATCGCTCAGGAGGACTTCAGATTAGTATTTGTTGATTCAAGGAAAAAACAACATACTAACCCTAAATCTGAATGCCTGCCTCATGCTTCTCCTTCAGTGCATTTTATTGATACATCATACTTGGGTGGGTCCTCTGGACCATGGAGATTACGAACAAGAGAACCCTAAACCCTAAAAGCTTATATGCCTAACAAGATCAGCAGCGTGAAATCAAATACCTTGAAGAGCAAACTGATCGTTTTTACCTTGGATCCAAACAAGGAATTTGGGCGACAGGCTGGGAATCAAGAATGCCAATCTCGACAGGACTGCGCATCCATGGAAGTACCGGCGGTCCCTTTGTATTAGCTCCCACCACCCCCATCTCAGGTACTGAGGCGCCCTTCATAGCCTCCGGCAGTATTACTTCTTGCTGGTGGTTGTTGTTATCATCTGGCCGTGGGTCTTCTTGTATCATCCGAGTACCTCCTTCTCCATCATTTCCTTCTTCTTCTTCTCTTGCATTCTTCTCTCCACCTCTGCTCGTTGCTCTCGCTTCAAGAAGCTTCCTCTTCTTCATTCTAGTCTTTCAAACTAAAAAGAGCTTTCCAAATTGACTGACCATCATCATCATCATCAGTGCACAACACTTGTTCTTCTCCTCGTCAAACAAAATGTCTTCTCTGCCATGAAAAATCCCGCACTCTTCTTCTTCTTCTTCAACCACTTATTCCGAAACGGAAATAGAAACATCGGAATTCCGACGACGACAAAAACAAACGAACTGTCCTCGTCCTCCAAAATCTCATTTAGAAACAAACATTTCTTCTAATCGTCTCCTTCTTCTTCTTCTTCTTCAAGCCCCTTTATTAAAACCCTAAGCCCTAAAACCTTTTAGGTTAGGGTTTTGAAGGAGGAGACGATTTGAAGATTTCTCAATCTTCAAAACCCTAAAAAACCCCCCAGCCCTAAACTGCTCATATAAAAACCTTTTGACCCTATTCTTGGGTATCAGGCTTTTTCTGGTTTTTTAGCCTTGATGTTTAAATTTTGTGAGAATAGAAGACAAGCTATGAATTGAGGACATTGTTGAAGCAAGCACATGAGCTCGACCATTTTTTATCAATTCTAAAGTTAACATAGATACATTTATGAATCCTCATCTCCTTATGGGAAGGGAAAAGACTTAACCACCAAGCCATCTTTATTGGTTTTGTTTTACATAAGCATTGTGGGAACACCTTTTGAGTGGTTAGGTATAGGGGTCGAAGAATTAAAAGTTGGTTGAATGAATAAGGTTATACATTTGCGTGTAAGTTTTTTATTATTGGCCCAAGGTAATGGCTGGGCATGTGTAGATTTTGGGTGCACCCAGCCAGTTGATGGGTTGTTTTGAAGTCTACCCATTTACTTGTTGAGTTTTTTCTCAAAATATGAATGTTGGGTAACTAATTTAATCTTGTTTCTATATCATTTTATTTTTTTGGGTTGTCATTTGTGTTTTTGTATCACAAGGTTTCATATCATTATGAAATGTAAAAAAAGTTCATGTGACTAATTTTTTAAATGAAATTTGTTTAATAAACATACAAATAATTAACTGTAATTCCCTTAAATCTTATTAAAATGGAATTTGAAATATTATGCAAGAATTGATTAAAATAAAACATGTCAATTTTAAAAATAAGTATAAAATTTAATATAAATTTCATTTTTGAAATATAAATGTTTTTAATTAATTTGATTTTTAAAAAAAAACTTCAATAAAGTTTTGATGAAATTTTAGTAAAAAAAATCATAAAGAAATTATTTTTTAATTATTTTTTTCATATTTTTGTTGTCGTTGTTATAAAAAATTATTATTGCCCTAAGATAGTAGACATGCATGTATGATTTTAGGTTTTACCAAGGATGCAAGGGGCAAACACAACTAGTTTATAAAGTTGGGTGGGGATATAGTGGGGTTTATAGGTGAAAATTTAGGGAAAGTTAAGAGGTTAAGGAATTTAATTTTTTTCATTTTGTCATGGGTTTGTTTTTTATTATGGGGTCTCAATGGGTATAAAGAGTGGATAATTCAATTAGATTGAAAGAATTACAAGTTGTAAATGGATATTTAAGAAAAAGGGATGCGGGGGTTTTTTTTTTTAATTAAAAAAAAAAAGTTGTGTGGGGAAGGGAAAATGGGGTAATTCCACCCTTTTGCAAAGGATTTTTTTAAAAAAGGGATTAAAAAAGGTGAATTTTTTTGGTCATTTGTCAAGTAGGAAAGTGGGATTTTTAAAAAAATTATTTGAATTTTTTTTTGTGGTGTGGGATGGGGTGGTTGGAGAAAGGGAGTGGAATTTTTTTTTTTAATTTTTAATTTTTTTGGTGACATGGTTATTTAATGAAATTTTCTTTTTTAAAAAATATTTTAAAAAAGAAAAGATACGTGATGAAAAAAAAAGAACATTAGAACTAAAACAACAACATGAAATGAAAATATATATTTATTATGTTAACATATGCAAATATGAATATAATAAGGTTTTGAATTGTGCTTAAGACTAATATTGAACAAACTAAAAAAAATGAAGGGTCCTACTTCTATTCATACCCTTTTGGGGACTTAGCTCAAGAAAGTTTCAAAAAAGTTTTTATGTGTGCATCAAATAAAAAAGCTTCTTGAGAACCTTCTTAATTAAAAATTAATTAAGATTTAACTAAGATTTAACTCAAAGTCAATTGGGAGTAAACTTAAATTTAACTAAAACTTAATTAAAGTGACCTAATAGTCAACTAAAAATGAATTAAGTGGAAATGTATTAACATTTAATTAAAAGTGAATTGAAACTAAATTAAAAGTTAAATACATGGATGAATGTTCAAATGAATGAACTCCATGACATTGACATTTGTGACAAATGGATTATGGTAGGTAGATTAGATTAAGGTAATTAGGTGACTTAGGTAGGTTTGATTAAGTTAGGTTATGTTAAGTTTATCACCTACCTACTTATTTGCTTTTTTAGGACCTACTTAAACATATTTACTATCTATCAACCTAAAAAAATATTTTTAAAATAATAATTTAAATTTAAGTAAACATTTGAATAGTCAAATGGTTCATTGTTTGCCAATCAAAATGACTAATCAAATAGTCTCCTACTTTGTTAATAAAAAAAAATCACCTTGGTCACAAGGACAAGTTCGAATTGACATTCTAAATTGGCATAGTGACCTTTTTTATGCATGTCATTTTGGATTTTAAATTAAAAACCTAGTAAAAAAACATATTTTCTTGTAGTAATATATCATGGTGGTTCTAAGGGTTCATAACTTTGGTTTTGAAAATAAAAATCAAACAACCAATTATGATATATGACCATGGTTTCCAATTTTTGAAAAAATCAAATAACCACTTGCAAAACTATCAATTCTTATTTGTTATTTCATGAAAACCACAAGGTTTTTGCAATTTATGAACAACCAAAATTGATAGTTTTCTAGTTTTTTTAAAAACTTGAAGTTGACAATTCCTTGATTTTGATATATATATATATATAAAGTTGAAATTATTAAAAAAATTGAATGCTTGCTAAACACAAATTTGTACACTTTGTTTCAAGGGCTTGTTCTACCATTTGATTTACAAGCTTATTGTGTGTTATGTGTCCCATGTATTGTTACTTTGGTACAATTGATGGCTCTTTCCTTGACACCGAGTGGATATTAATTTTATTGTGGCAAACATGAATAAATAGATGGTCAACATAAATTATATATACCAATCTCAATTTAAACCAACTACACAAAAAATGTTGAATCATGACATTGTTTCCATAACACAAGTTGTGAACTATGCCTAACAATAGTTGGTTTGTTTAATCTACTTGAAAATGATTGAATTATTTAACATAAACCTTGTGTTGTTAATTGTGTGCCACTCGTGATACCCCACAATAAACCTCAACATATATAATGAACATGTACATTTTAGAAATTTTAGAAATTACAACAAAAACTACCTAACATTTCATATGCTAGTCCATTTTATAGACCTTTATTTGTCATTCATTTGAATACATGAAATTCATTCATCGTCATTCATTTTGTATCATAACAAATATCATATTTATGATAGGTTTAGACAAGTTTTGTTATAATTTATCTGAAGTTTTATGTCCATTAAATAACTTTTTGGTTATGGTTGTTTGATGCCTTTGAAAATTTGAACCTTTGTTCAAATTATCATGAAGAATGATGAATCTTTCATGTTTCCCCCATGACACTTGACTCCACACAATGCTCCACAATTGTTATCAAAGTAAATTGATAAAAAAAGATCCAGCATGAGAATATATTTTTGTCTTTTGAATGCACAATATTGTTGGAAGAAATGGTTTTTATAATATTTTGTGAATTTGCAAAATTGTACTCACATTAGTATGTTATTTTGCCCAAGTCCTTCATGATTAAAGATAAAAATCAAACCCATCTTTCATTAGGATGAGTCAAAATTAATTAGCCCTTTATGTAGGATTCATGTGGAAGGCAAAGGACATTTAAACCTTCAAATTTCATAATTGGTCGGTTGTAGATTACATACGCTCCCACCCACAAGACAAAAAGGGAGGCCCCTTCACTCCATGACGCGATTTCTCATTGGTTGCATGCAAATTCTTTCCTAAACTTAGTTACCACTATTTTTGGCCTGGACTATTAGCCCTTCCTAAGAACATCCTACCTATTATGCTTGGTAATTCCTTGGGAATAGGGCATTGTACGCCATATCCAGTGTTTTTTTTGGGGACCAAATTTAGTTAAATTTTGATCTGAAAAATACGATTTTGACCTATAGAAAGGATTTGTCCATGGGAAAAATGGCCCAAATTTGCCATATTTTGAAAAAAAAGAGTTTCTAGATCACCAGATTTTTATGATAAGTTTCAGTACGTAGCCAAGAATATAGAAGGATTCCAATTGTTTTCGACTTTCATATCTAGTCTGTAGACAAATCTGGCTAAATCATCTTATGGATGATTGCCACTTCAGCTACATCACAAAATTGAGGAAAAAAAAAAACCCTGGCTATACCTGGAGCTCTCTGCTCAGTTCACAGAGTGTAAAAGCCCTGCTGCCATGGCATTACCCTACACATATCACACTTGCAGTCTCACAGCACCGAAAGTATTGGTTGGATCCATCTCTTTGGACTTGTTCTAAGAGTGGGCCCCAAAGTGTGTCGGCATGCAAGGGTCTATTGTAAGCTGAATAATTGGTTCATATGGATTGTCCCCAATAAGCTGATATTTGAACATAAAAAATTAAGTGGTCACAAACAAAAATTCACCATCTTCTGAAACACACGCTTTAAAGCATGTAGGGGTTAAGCAATAAGACCACAATAGGTAATTCTTCTAGAATGGATGCAATCTTATTTGGAACGATCATGGTTGCATCAATGAAATTACCATTGGATTAGGGTTACGTTAAAAACACTCAAGTCTCAACCACGTTGGAAACAAGCTGAGGGATGAACTCGGAACAAGAGTTGCCATGAAGTTGGACAAGCTGAAAAAGATTGAGTTCATAATACAAGCAAGGGTAGTTAAATGCCATATGACCTTTGCTAATTAAAAAAAAAGCACAATGTTAAAGGGGAAACTATAAAACCCATGGGCTAGTTAGAGATCCCAAAAAGACAAGTCCAATCAAATTATAAAAATATGTTTATACCTTCCTATCACTTGGAATCCCAAAAAGGATGGGTACTACCAAACCCCTCTTTTTGCTTCACCAAACAACACTAAATAAAATCTCACAACAAGCTCCTCTTCTCTTTCCTTTCCTTTCCTTTCCTTTCCACCCGCCCCCCTTATTTTCACCCTTACTTCCTCCACTTTTATCATCCCCCTTTTTGCACACCTTTTTAAAGCCCTTTTTCCTCTACTTTTTTCTATCCTTTTCAACCTTTTTCCTCAAGTGAGTGAGAGAGAGAGAGAGAGGGTGTGTGTGTGTGTGTGTGAGAGGGGGGGGGGGTGTTATTATATCTTTACTTGTCAAAAGACAGACACACAAGAAGACCTCTATTTGCTCTCAGCCACAAAACTTGGGTCTTCTTCTTCTTCTTCTACCACCTAACACTAACTTACAAGGCCCCATCCCACCACCCTTATGTGCAATGCTTTGAGCTCCAAGTTTCATTACCACATTGGTGGAGAGGGTTTTGTCAGATCTTGCTATGCTCTTTTTCAGAGCTGCTTCTCCCATGCCTACCCATCTTTTGTAAAGTCAGCTTCAGCATGCATCTCTCTCTCTCTCTCTCTCTCTCTCTCTCTCTTTCTTTCTTTGTGGAAAAAAATGGCTGACTCTGCCCCTCCTCCCCATCCCCCTTATCCTGACTACTCTTTAAATACTCTTCCTTGTCATATAGAGTCTTCTTCTCATATAGAGTCAGCTTCAGCAAGTTTCATTTTGATTTGGTTAACTTTGCAATCAAATGAGTTGCCCTTTTTTTTTTCTTTGGGCAAACCAAAACATCAACCTGATTGTACAATATCACCTTGCTAAATGTTAAGCTCTTGTAAAAAATAATCAAGAATTATTAAATTCTTTGATTCAGCAACAAACTGTTGAATAATTAATTAAATTTTGAATCTTTACTTTGGCTCTTGGTTTTTTTAATTCTCAAAATTTTGACAGATAATGATTATAAAAAATAATAAACATATTATTTTAAAGTTTGTGTGACAGACTAATGTGTCTAGACTATCTCAGTTTTAGGATTCTTGAATTTTGGCACAAATAATAAATAAATTATCAGAAAATTGACAAAACAAAAAATAATTTAATTTATGCCAAAATTGTTTAGGTACTACGAGATTACATTTTTCCAATTAAATGCTTGAGTATATAAGAGCCCCCATAGAGTAATAATAATCCCTCTCTCACCCCCAAATTTTGCCATTTGGTGACCATATTCAGAGGATTTTATTTAAATTTTTTTGTCTGAAATTGCCATATTTTGATCATAAAGGTCTACTAGCCCATAAAAAGGGTGGCTTTTTAGAAACAGCAGTCCTTTTGCACCTCTCATCTAATAGGCCACTTAGTTGTATGTCTTATGTGGTCCTAAAATAGCATCATTTGCACGGTGCACCTGTCGTTCGTAACAGGCCACTTAGGTGTATGTCTAATGTTTTTTGTGCAGCATAAAAAGGGTCCCAAAACAGTGGCTTTTTACAAACAAGAAGCAGTTCTTTTCACCTCTCCAAATAATAGGCCACTTTAGATGTGTCTCTTCTTTAGAAACAGCAGTTGTCCATTTGCAGGGCCTCATTATAAAAGGCCACTTAGGTGTATCCCTTATGTCTTGTTCACGCATAAAAAGGGTCCAAAAACTGCTGCGGCTTTTGGAAACAGTTGAAGAAAGCAGGGAAGTCGCACCCCGAGAGAGAGAGAGAGAGAGAGAGCGAGCGTGCGATAGAGAGAGAGAGGGAGAGATGGGAAGCGCGAGCGAGAGAGATGGGTTGTGATGATGAATGGTAAGCGAGAACAAGAAGCAACCGCAGCAGCAGCGGGATCTGCACAAACAACTACTTGTACTGCTAAACAACAGCTGATCAACAACAGGTAGGAAGAAGGATGTGTGTGTGTGTGTGTGTGTGTGTGTTTGTGTGATTCATTAGTGTTCTATTTGTGTTTTGTTTTCTCAAACCGCTGTTGCTGCTGCTGATCATTATCATCATCATCATCATGTGTTGCTGGAGTTTGACATTTGTGTCTGGGATGATCCTAAGTTGTGTGATGTTAAGAAGATGAAGAAGAAGAGGACAGGGGAGTTTTCTTGATTGATTGATTGATGATGGTGTATTGTAGTTGTGAACTAGAGGGACTTTGGAGAATCACTCACACTTCCAGGATCCCTAATTTTTGGTCCTTCTTGTCTGCTGCTGAGGAGAGCTAGAACAAGTAGTAAGGTATAGAGGACAGAAGAGAGAGGGGCGGGGGTGGTGGAGAAGGACAAGAAGAAGAACCTAGGCTTTGTGAGGATAGAGAGGATTTGGGTTTTGTGAGGTGTGGGAGGCAATATGGGGGTCGGTCACATGAGAGAGACAGAGAGAAGAAGAAGAAGAAGAAGGAGAAGGGAGAGTTAGCAAGAAGGCATTATAGGGTGGCTGCTGATGGGTAAGAGATTTTCTTACACTTTCAGAGAGACAATACAGACAGACCATCAAAGGATAGCCACAGAAAGGAAGGCACACTTCATGTGGGATGGTGTCTCTTGAGCTTCTTCCAGCTTTGCTATCATGATCAAGGAGCCATGCAATACCTGAGGGTTTGCAATCTTTTGTGCAGGTGTGGAGAAGAGATTATTCTTGTTGGGTTGAAGAACAGCAAGAAAGTGGATCGGGAGGCAACAGGAATGGTTTGTGCTGGAATCATCTTCAGTTGCTTGTTTTTGTAAATCTGTCTCCTTGCAGAGTGTGTGCTAGCTAACATCATGACTAGGTATTGTGGTTGCCTTCCAGAATTGCTACAGAAAACCGAGGACACAGATTTTTGTATTATGGTTTTGCTCAGAATTTTGGTATGGTGAGGCTGTAGACACTATATTCTGTTGACTTGAATGTCTTCATCTTGCAGCAGTGAACCCTAAAGAGCACTGAGGGAGTGATTAAGGCAATTGAAGCAAGCACGTGCAGGGTGAAGCTTTTTATGAGCAATTCTTTGCTCTTGATCCTCTTTTGCTCAGAATAGAACTGCAATAGTGGGTGATGAGAGATGATGTTGCTGCTGCTGAATGCAAGTGTATGGTGGTCAAGCCTGCCAGAGGTGCAGACTGGGGGAGGAGGAGGAGGAGGAGGAGGAGAAGACCCAGCTGGTAAGCCAAGTTGTCTTACTTGGAGCTACGAGTTCAACACCCTAACATGGGCCATTCTCATAGTTGTGACATCTGTGTTGCTGAAGAAAGTGGGGCAGCTGCTTCGCCTGTGGGTTATGGGTTCCTGTCTCCCAGGCCCTGGCTTGCAGGCCTTGGTGGCAAGGTCTGTCATTCGTGCAAAAGCTGATGGACCACTTAAGCTTTTGGGTATATATACTTTGCTATTTCTCTCCCCACACTACTGTTTTTCTTTTTTGGTTCCAAGGAATTCATGGGTGCCCAAGAAATTTTGATCTCTAAATCCAGTGCTTGAATGAGCATCTGAGCTGTAGTACCTATTGCCAATCATGATTCTTATTTATTTGTGGCTGTTCCAACTGTTGTTATTTATTGATTTCTCCTCTGGTACCACCAATTGGGAACACACCACTAACGATAGTTTTTTTGGTTGTCAATGATCCAGAGCTCTTCTCTTCTCTTCATAAGCAGCATGGGTCAGTTCTGAAAATATGGATGGGACCCACACAGTTGCTGGTCTCAATACTTGATGTGAGAATTGTGAATGAGCTCTTGGAGAAAGCACATGACCGTGTCCCAGCTCCCCGAATGGCACTGCAACTTGCCTTTGGGAAAGGGAGTCTTTTTTTCGCCCCATTTTCCAAGGTCTGCTTATACCCTTCTATTAACTGGCACACATCCCCAAGGGCATAGTCAGAGTGTTATTATCTTTTTGGAAGACATGCACTTGCAAGGTTTCAAATGAGTCTCCTCCTGTTCACTGGAGATTTTTGCAGTTAGCTCAAGGAAGTCTAGACCACCTTATTTTTTTGCTTCAAAATTGGCAGTTCTCTGATTCTGAAATATTTGTTTATTAAAAAAACTGGGAACCAGCACAACAGTGCCAGTCAGTTCCTGTTTGTGACATATGTATATTAACTACTGGGTTCTCTGCAGGTAGAAGGGCGACGCACCATATACGATAGAGAGTTTAATGGAAAAAATTTAGGACAGGTGCATGCAATCGCTCTCAAGGTAATCCAGAAACTGGGCTTGTGGGCAACACTCGACCAGGATGGAAACTGGCAAACTGATTCCAAGTCATTCTCTCAGAGCATTGCTTTTGCGGTTTTAGGCATATCAATTTTTGGGGAAGGTTATGTTGAGTGGGCAGCTGCACGAGAGTTTGAAAAGCTTCTCATATCGATTGCTGATGAAATTTCCGTGTGGGTCCGCTACACTGTGCCCCCAGTTTGGAGGCCTTCGTTCATTCATTTTTGGAGGAAATGCAATCGGCTGAAGCATTTGACCAGGAATTTGGTGGCTGAGGCTCACAAAAATTTGCAAACTACAGTGTGTGCAATTGACAACACAAAGGACAACATGGCCCATAATGATGATGCAACCCCTGAAACCCAAAGTGGAGGAGCCACTCTAGATGGCAAAGACAATTGCAAAGTGGAAGTTTTTGAGATTGTTGAGACTTTGAAATCAAATTTGGTGACTGGAAAAATTCTGGGAGATGGGCGAGCCAGTGGGATGATGTATCATGGTGGATGTACAACTGCTGGAATTTTAAGTGGCATTCTTACACAGCTTGCCCATCATCCAGACATCCAAGCAAAGGTGTGCATAATTTAAGATTAAGAGTATCTTGGCATTACACCCGGTTTGTTTCCCAGACAGTGGATGTTTTGTGTGCTTATATATATATATATATATATATATATATATATATATTTTAAATCACAGTCTCAGATCAGCAATCATACATGTGTTTTTTTTTTGTCCATGTATTGCAGGTGTATGCTGAAATTAAAGAAGTGTGTGGCTCAAATCTGGCACCAAGTCAAAGTGATGTGAAGCAGCTGCATTATCTGATGGCAAGCTTACATGAGTCTGCTCGCCTCTTACCAACTGCCCCATTTTTGCAACGCTGTAGCCTTCAATCTGGTAAACCATACAGATGTCCCTCAAAAAGTTTCACATTACCCTAAACCTTTGATATTTCATGTAGAAGTCGTAGCAGATTGGAATGTGGGGAGACATGCAGGTGACTATGGATGAATCAAAGGAAATGAAGTGTAGTGGGTTTGCTGGCACTTCGGTTTTTCTGTAGCTTATGCAAACCAGATTCTGTGCAGATTTCCAGCTGGCACCAGGACTGATTGTGCCAGCAGGGGCGATCATGGCAGCACCAGTTCACTTACTACACTTGAATCCTGTCTGTTGGGGCAACGATTCTGCTGATTTCAACCCAGAACGGTTTCTCAAACCAAAATCAGAATTTTGTCTGAATGTGAAAGCAAATTCTTCACATACCCACAATGAACTCAACCAAACTCAGAAAGACACCAACATGTCAGAGAAGCGTGTGTTTCAGGCTCCACCACTGGATTCAGGGTTCCTTCTTTTTGGCACTGGTGCCCGCTCATGTATAGGCGCAAACTTTGCACTGACAGAAATTTTGTCGCTTGTTGCAGCTCTTGTCCAAGGCTATGAGGTATTATGGCAGTTGCCACATCTCAGTGATATTATCTTCTGTAGAATAGCTGAGCAAACCCTGTACAAGTTGTAGTGAACAATTTACATCATAAATTTATGTAGGCAGAGGTGCTTGTTGTGAATTTGGGTATGTTCAAAAGGTGTATGTTGCAGACCCACATGGATGCGACAATCAATTCAAGTTTTGACAGGTTTTTATTTTGTGCAGCTGAAGCTGGCTCCAGGAAGTCCCAAAGATTTGACACCTAAACTGGAAAACGGTGTACTGCAATACTCCCCAAGTGCAAGGCTGATTTTGATACCTCGCAGTACCCAAATCTGAAGTCTTTTTTTCCAGCACCAGAAACAAAGAAATTATGACCTGTAAGAGAATTTGGTCCAATTGTCAGCACCTATTTGAGCTAAAAACTTGAGGCTTGGTTCCAGGTCATCTCCAGGGCAACTTTTTGCAACCAAAAGCTACTACTACAACAACAACAACAACAAACAACCAATGATTTTCAAATTCTTTATTCTTTTACTTCAAATTTCCCCGAAACACGTAAAATTTTCCTGCAAATGGACAGAATCCAAATCTCTCACAGAAGTGGGTTTTGCAGTGTTGGCTTTTGCAAGTGGTTGAGATGGGTGGCTTTCCAAATGAAGTATCGTCAAATGTGAGAGCCTAAAAATCAGCTTTGTCCTGATTTTTTATTTCCCTCAACTGATGTTTGCTTGGAGGCAGGAGGATTGAACCACAAGACATCTGCCTTCAGTGATGTATGGGTGAGCCTTCACATAAGAAGAGCTTATCATCTTTGGAGTACCAAAACTGCAATATTGTTTTGGCACATTTTTTCCTTCATCATAGGACCTGCTGGTGAAGATGAAGCTGTATACGCTGATGTTTTTTTTCCTTGTAATTGTTGTTTTTCACAAGATTGTGGTTAGCCAAACTTTCATAGCAGCTTTATTTTGGTATCATAGAGACCAATTCCTGAAATTGGTCCGTTTTTTTCCCCCCTCCCTTCATCAGGAGAACACTACCAGGGATAACAAACAGTTTTCCACCAGAGTTTTCTGCTTTGGGTTGTCTGTGTTTTCAGTTTCAAACAGATCTTGCCTAAGAGTTACCCCATATCTTTAGTATTCATGTAGCATTCTGGTATGTATATAACCATTGGCAATTCATTTTTCTCTGTTGCATAAATCTGGTGTAAGTCTCTCACCCTCTCTCTTTTTCTCTTGTTTTTTCCCTTGTATGTTCTCACATTGTTGCAAATAGTTCATCATTATTTATATTTTACGCTTTTCATGACCATGTAAATTTCTAAGGGAAAGAGGTTAAGTAGATAGGCTTGCTAAAGGTAGGTTATTAAACTATTTTTAAATCCATAATCTGGACACAAAAGGGGACATGTTCATTCACCTTTTCATATCCATTTATGTGGGTAGGAGAAAGGAGTGAGTGAGGTAGGCTTTGGAAGAGGTAGGTATGAACAACATACATAGGTACACACAATATTTTTATAATATACGCTATCTCCTTGTGAGATTTGATGAAAGCAAGAGATTTCATCACTTGTAACCTTTGACCCCATTACTGTCAGTATTGGTGCACTCTCCATTAACAAAAACACAACTCTAGTAACAAGAACATCAAGCATGATGGTAATAACTTTGGCTATAATACACCAAGAACCTAGAACCTATTAGATATCAACTTCTTACCAAGTTACTTGAGTTATTTTTATCAAGTTATAGTTACTTGAGATATTTGTATTACATGCACAACTTTTGATTGAGACTATGAAATATGTTAAGTTAAATCAATGGCCTTGAGCATGTGCATGCACTTCTAAGGTAGGTAACATCTACATGAAAGTGTTTATCTTCTATTTAGATTAAGATAAAGCTTGAGGTGGATCATAGGTTTGTAACAACATATGTGTGATCTTAAGGTTGGGTGGAGAGCTCATGATAAAAATCAATGTTTTTATCATCTCTATTTTCTCATCGATCCATTGTCAATTTCCAACACAATCATCAATAGAAACTATTTTCCTTTCATAGGGTGATTGTGGCATTAGTTCTAATGAGTTGAGTTGTTCATAAAATGTGAAGGATTTGTGCACCCTTCCATCATCAAAAAACTCAAAGCACATCTTGAAGATTGTTTGGTGCCAATGATTATTTAATGATGTTTTAAAGGAAATTTCTTTGAAGAGGCTCAAATGTGGAAATCACATCCTATCAAAATTTGATGAGTTTAATTTTCTTTTCTTTTCCTTCAATAAAATGCATTTTTCACTACTCTATATTGGTAACCTTTCCAAATATTTTTTTTCAGTTCCCTATTGTAACAAATTGTCAATATATTTTTGCTTGTGTTTGATTTTTTCATGTTGTAAATTGTGTATTGATCATATTTTGAGGGGTATTGTTCAATGTTTTTTTGGTGGCAAAATTTCATAACTTGGCAAACCTTTTTTTTCAGAAAATGAAAACATAGAAGTTGTGATTTTTATGGACTTTTTCGTTATTCTTTTAAATAAAATGATTAAATAAATTACATATAGACCTAAGCACCTCTTAGGTTGCCACTTGTAGCAACATAGTTGTAAAATAATACAACCCACCTAGGACAATCACCATTTAATGTTAATTGGATGTAAGCATGGTAAATTGTACATACTTTTTACCTTGTCAAGGTTGGATGAAAATAGACATAAAATAACAATAAAACCCATGAAAAAATTAGTTTACATTGAATTCTTTTATTAAAATATACGTATAACAAAGTTATTTATTTTTGTGCATTGATTTCCAACTTTCAGATTGTTTCAATTAAATTTTGGTCCATTTATCTCAAATGCAAGTAGGTTCAAATTGTATTTTATGCAGTGAAGGACTTTTGTAAAATATGTGATAAATAGGTTTTAATAGATAGATTTTCTACTTTCTATTATGGCCACACCTCAAAATTATAATGATACTTATATCCCCAAAAGTAATAGAACAACTAAATTTTAAAAGTAAACAAAAAGGAGCCCCATTTACCAATTTCCCACCTAGCAAATGGAGATTTTTTTATCTACTTTTTAAATTCATTTGGTTTTAATTTTTTTGGAAATGAATTCTTACAGTAATAATAGAATCGTGAAGTGGTTTACAATTATATTTCTAGCCATTTTTATGTTACATATTTGGTTTTATATGCATGATAAATGGTAAATCTAAAAACACTCACTTTTTTTTGTATATTTTACCATGCTTCTACCCAATTAACATTGGAAATCCTCGCCAATGAATATATTTGAAGAATTTGAAAGAGAAACCTTGGTCTTGTTTGGGTTCAAAGAAACAAGTCAAAACATGACATGTCATTACTATAAATAATCTATAGACAATACTTGTGAAACATTTGACTAGGTGTTACATTGGTTTCCCCTACAACTTACCAATAAACAAACCAATCCTTGTTGGGATAACAAGGAAAAAAAAAAAGTTTGATCAACAAGGTTACTTTATTTAAAACAAGAAATGGGATAACCTTTTAAGTAACCTTGTTGATCAAACTTTTTTTTTTTTTTTGGTATCAATCAAGGACATGTCCATTATTGTCCCCTTCTTGTCCATGGTCTTAAGGATTTTTATGAGCTTCACAACTTATATGCTAGTGTTATGGTTGCAAATGATGCCTTGTTATTAATGCATGCCATTGAAACAACTATTGTTACTGTAAAAGAAAGTTGAAAATTGAAATAATGAATTTAGGGTATTAAGATTTTTATTTTTTGTGGAGGTAATTCACATGAGCTTTGTTATGTTCCATACTTGAAAATTTTGATGAAAAAACATGGATGTTAGAAAACATTTTTTTTAATGGAGGGGTTGCATAAGAAGATGAAAAGATACGTGGAATTGGAAAAAGTTAGAGTTTAATTCAATGACTCATAGCCAAAACTATGAACTATAAACTTTTGGAAAAATCAAAAAATATTTTCCTATACTTTGGCAACCTTGTTTGTTGCAACAAATAGTAGAAAAGTTGGGAATAGGATGCATTAGAAATTCTTGGAAGCTAATTTGTGGTTTTTTTTACAACTTTGGTTTATGATTCAATTTTTGATTTTTTCCCAAAAGAATAGACATATGACTTGTCTAGCTTTTTTTTATATTGTTTTCTACCAAAACTTGAATTCTTTTGTCCTTAACACTTGAATTTCATATTTTCAAAACACAATTAGTCCCTAATTTAATGGAAATAATTAGATACAACATTCACTTAATTTTATATTTTGGTGATTTGGATCACATGGTTCCAAGGTGATGGAAGAAATTATAATGCCAATTAAGGTCCATTTTAAACTTGGTAATAGCGGGGTCATTAAAAAGGTTAATAGTTATCAATGTTCAAACATGCAAAAAAATGTCAATAACTAGGTGATGTGGTAGTCTACATGGCAGATTTAACATTCATTTTAACTTTTTATGTTAACATCAAAATTAGGTAATGATGTTGTATTAAAAATCTTGATAAATCATTGATTTCAATGTTTAATGACATCATTAAACTAACACCACAAAATCTTGTATAATAGCCTATTGACATGACGACCTTCTCTCGTGCGGACACATGCACGTTTCACCGTCACATGAAGAGGGAAAAGGAAAACATGCAAAGATAGTTCACATCACTGGCGTGGCAACTAGAATTTAGATAAGATTTTTGTATTGATTGATTGTAAACAAAAATAACATATCTATTATAAAAAAAATTTGTGGATCCTTGTGGAAACATGGTTCCTGCAACCTAAAAGTGGAACAAGATTGTGAAATACATGTAGGCAAAAACAAATCCAAAACAACAAGATGTGTAGAGATAAATGGAATTCCATCAACAATGATTACAAAAAGATTTTTGATTACCACAAAGGTATGGGCCATAACACCTCCTACTAGATCTATGACTAGAGGATCCGGATAAATTTCGCTTATCGAAATAATTCAATGAAGATTATTATGATGCCATTGAAATGTGCAAACGAGATACAATGAGCCAATGGGATTACTGTAAAAAAGGATTGCATGTCCTTTCTGCCAAATTTTCTTTTTTCATATGAATGAATTTTGGAACAATTTTTTTACAACTTGTTACACTAAATGCTTATAGTTGTCCAAGTGCATGACATTTTTTTCTTCATCATTTTTGAAGAAATATAAATTTTTGAAAGTGCCTTGATTCCTTGTAAATTCAATGTTTTGTCTTTAAAATGATAATAATTTCAAAACATAACCAATTTATTTTTTTTACATTTTTATGTTTTCTTGTATGATAAACTACAACTTTTCTTAACACATCATGTACATTTTACCCCATTTATGTATGAAAAAGACTTTTGAAGTTGTAAAAATTTGGATCAATTTTGGAAAGTTCTTTGAATTTTTAAAGTTTTACAATTCCACATATCTTAGGGTATGAGTGTTTTTTTAATGCGGTTAATAGGTTTTTATCCTCTTAATTTTTTTCCCCATCAAATGTGATTTATTATATGAGTCCTTTTGATAGTCTTTTGCAAAATTGATTTGTGTCTAACACGTTCTTATTCACTTTTAGAAATCCTAAATCAAAACTTAAACTTCAAATTTCATCAAATGGATTTTTGGTTTGAATTCTTTGACATTCATATGAATGGAAAAAAAAAAAACTTACCATGATTACCATGGCTTTAAATGACAAAAAATAAATATTTATCCAATTTTGATTGTTTTTCTTTATAGTCTAACGCCCTTTATGGCTCATTGGATTGTAATTGCACCTAAAACTTTCCAAGGTGAGAAAAACATCAATGATTCAGGCACGTGAAGGATTTAAATGCACCAAGAAATGGAGTTTTTCATGGCTAGCCAATGGGAGAAGAATTGGAAAAAAATTACTTGCATGTCCATCAAGTTCGTTCATGGAAGAACTTTGTGGAAATGACTTTGTTCAAAAGAAAAGCCATGGTCCTCAAGAATTCAATCAAGGTCCTAATGCAAGACTTAATCCAAACAACATGATCAATCTAGATGAATAATCATAGTCAATTGGACCAACTCAGCCTCAACATCTTGCGATGATCAACCTTTCAAATTTTCCAATTCACAACATTAATCAAAGGAAATAGACCACCAACAAGTGTTGTCAAGGAACAATTCCTACGAGCATAGGAGTTAAAAGGAAAATATCATGAATCTTTACATTTGTCATTGAGGCCATAGATCAAAACAACAAAGTCATTATGGAAGCCTTGGATTAGATTAATTTTATGCAATTAGGCTTTGACAAAAACAAAACAAAGTTTTAGGAGAAAGCTTTTAAGCAACAATTACAATATTTGAAGGATCGAGATAAGAAAATTCACAAAATGCATAAGAACATGGTTAATGTCCTATCCAACCTTAGCACAACAATGTGCCATGTTTTCATGAAGGACCAAAATCTTGTACCACTCCCAGTACAATTATTGGAATCTTATGAAGATGGACAACCAAGACCCATAAATTAAAAAACAAACATACTAATCTGAAAGACAACATGCAAATGAAATTGATGAAATATAATTGATTTTGATTTGAAAGATAGTAATTAACATTGATGAGATACATTACTAATTAATTTTGACCTAAAGGATAACACACAACTGAAATTGATGATAAACCATTTGAATTGTTTTTGACCCAAAGGACAATATCAAATCAAATTGATGATTATCTTTTTGAATGGATTTTGACATAAAGCATAACATAACATTGATTTAAATTTGACTAGCAACAACATTGCATTGGAAGTGAAAAATCATTTTGAAACTTTGGGATTTGGATTTGATCTGTGGCAACATTACATTGGAACTAATACTCATTTAAAAATATTTGGATTTGAATCTTACTTGCAACAACATTGCAGTGGTACTAAAAATCATTTTGAACCTTTAGGACTTGAATTTGACCTTAAGCATAATATTGGAAATGAAAATCATTATGAACCTTTACAATTTGAATATGACCTACATCAACATAACATTGGAACTAAAAATATGAACCTTTAGGATTTGAATCTAACTCACAACAAAATAACATTGGAATTGAAAATCATCTTGAACCTTAGGATTTGAATATGACCCATAGTAACATAACATTGAAATTAAAAATCATTTTGAACCTTTAGCTTTTGAATATGACCTATAACAACATAATATTGGATTTGAAAATCATTTTGAACCTTTAAGATTTGAATTTGACATATAACAAGATACCATAATTAGAGCTTAAAATCTTTTTGAACCTTTAGGATTTGACTATGATCTAAAGCATAATATTGGAAGTGAATTTGATAAAGTCATTTGAAACTAGAACTTATTAATAGTGGGAGCTCATATATAATTTCAATGGGGTTCATGAAGACAATTTTGTTGATTTTCATGTTTTCTTATTCCCAAAGCAAGTTTCAAGTAAAAGTCTTTGGTTAGATTTTGAAATCTCATTACCTTTTAAAAGAGGTTTATGTTCCATATTTATTAAATTTACCATATTGTTATGTCATCTCATTGTTGTAACAACATTAAAATCATGCTAAGTTTTTTGCTCTAATTGAAACATCAATGCATTACACTAGAAGAAAAACATGTATTTTTCATTGGTTTTTGCAACTAAATTTTAGTTGCAAACGACATTTGCAACTAAAATCTTATTAGTCGATTCAGACAAGTTGCATGCAATAAATTAGTCGCAAATGACAAAGGGCATTGGATGAAAGAAAAAATCAACATATACAAATTCATCTTTTAACTCCATTGTATACATATTATCACATGCGACTAAAATGCAACTATTTTGGTCATAATTGAAGGCAAATGATGTGCTGCCACCTATCCCAATATTTGATTATTTTAAATATAATAATAATTATTATTTTGAAATAATCTAAAATGTTAAATACAAATGTTTGGATGATTTTATATGACACATGGACCAATGTAAATATGCCACATGGCATTTTAAATGAATTTCATAAAAAATATTTAAATTAAATTGGTAGGTACTTAGGTAGGTAGATATATATGTGCCTATAAACCTAGGCTACATACCTACTACCTATTTAGGTAAAAAGGTGGGTAGGTAGGTTCTATCTTCCTAGGTTAAATACCTATTCATATAAATAAGTATTTAAATAAGTAGGTGCTTAAATAAGTAGGTACATAGGTCAAACTAGGTGCCTACCTAACTAAGTAGATAAGTAGGTTGGGGAGGTAAGTACTTTAGAATTGAGCATAATTTTATTTATTTTGTTTTGGGTTAAGCCTTTTGATTGGCTCATACCATGTGCACAAATTCCTTAATATGAAATTGGACAACCACACCTTTTATTTATATAATGTTCAAAATAGGAATGGAGAATAAACAATATGGGATCAATTTTAAAATTGTAACTTTTTCACAAATTAAATTATAATTTCAAACTTTTATTCATGCCTTATTTTTTTAGTTTTTAAAAATATCTAAACAATTCAAATACATGGTTCAATAGATTATTAGATAATCATTTAATTAATAATGATTAAGTTTACATATATTCAAATTATAAATTATACATGATCAATATTAAATATTCATTATCAATTATTTAAATAAGTAATAACTTTTCAATATTTAACAAATAAGCTATCTAAGTACTCACAATTTATTATACATAACTCATAATTAATTAAATTATTTTATTACTTTTTATAATTTGGTCGATTTAAAGATAATATAGTTGATGTAAAAATAATTTAATTACCATAATTTAAAAATTAACTATTTTAAATATTATTTTCAAATCATAACTAATGAACTAATTAAAAAGTAAATTTTTACATGAATTTTAAAATATTAATATTAAATTAATTTCATTAATTTTTATTATTATTGTAAAATTACTATGAAATATTTATCATAGATGATTAATAACAGAATTTTTTGATAAAAATGTATAATAATTCCTGATATTAAAATCATTTAAATAATTATTTTAACTACATTGTAATTTTTCCAAAATTTTAATTCAGATTTAAAGTTTTAAATTACAGATTGCAGATACGTTCAATTAGAAAATAATTATGCACATACCAATAAATTCTTATTTGAAGTAATTACAATGGTTTTAAAGTAATGTAACATTAATTGCATAATTCATTTCCTTTATTATAAGAATATAAATCATATAATATAAAAATCTATGTTATAATAATAATGATTTAATGTAACTTATAATTAATAAAAATAATCATTCATAATCATTTATAAAAGTGATTTATTATGGATAACATTAATAGAAAAAACCGTTAAAACTCAAATAATAATTTTCTGAATTAAAATATATAATCTAGCTCCCAAAATAGTAATAAAAAATTTGAATATCATTTTTTAGATCAAATATTGTTTTTGAAGTTAAATAAAAAAATTCAGAATTGAAATGTCAAATTTCAGATTCAAATAACAATATTGAAACTTGAAATGTCCATTTTAAGACTCAATTAATAATTTTCTGAATTGAAACATTAATTTCGAGAATTAAAAATAGTAATTTGGAATTCAAATTTCAACTTTCATGTCAAATAATTTCTTAAACTTTGAGATAAAGAATTCAGAATTGAAATATCGAATTTAAAATTCAAATAAAAATATCCAAAATCAAAATGTCAAATTTTAGATTCAATTGTAATTTTTTGAATTGAAATACTAATTTTAAGATTCAAAAATAATAATTTCAGATTCAAATATCAATTTTCAGATCAAAGAAGTTCTTTGAATTTAAATAACAAATTTCAGAATTGAAATGTCAAACTTCAGATTCAAATAACAGTATTCAAACTTGAAACATCCATTTTGAAACTTGATTAATAATTTTTAGAATTGAAGTGTTGATTTTGAGAATCCAAAATAATAATTCGGAATTGAAATTTCAAGGTTGAAATCAGAGTTGAAATATAAATTTCCCATATTCAAAATAAAAATTTCCATTTTTATAATCAATTAATAATTTTCTGATTTGAAATATTAATTTTTGGATCAAAAATAATAATTTAAAATTCAAATATCAGTTTTAGATCAAATAAGTTTTTTGAATTTAAATAGAAATTTTCATATTCAAATAATTTCTTAAACAACTGAAATATCAATTTTTAGATTCAAATATGAAGTTTCAATTCAAATATATTTTTTGAATAATTAAGATAGCTGTTTTCAAAATTGAAATATAAATTTTCAGTCAATTTTTTTAAAATTTTAAATTCAGGATTGAATTGTCAATTTTTGAGATTAAAAAAATTATTATTAAAATTAAAATAATAATAAAATAATTCGAATAAATATTTTTAAAATTATAATATGAAATTTTATACTCAAAATGTTTTTCAGAATCAATCATTGAAAAAAGAATTCCAATAACAATTTTGAAAATTGAAACATTGATTATAATTTTTAACTAAAAATTTCATAATTGGAATTATAATTTTAGACTTAAACAAATATTTTTGAATACAACTTACAATTTTTAAATTTTATATTTAAAACTTCAAATTGAAATGACAAATTTAAAATTAAAATATTATTTTCAGAATGGAAATGACTATTTTTAGATACAAATATATTTTTTAGATTTAAATATCAGTTTTTAGATTTGAACAACAAAATTCAAAGTTCAAATATAATTTTTAGATACATTATATGAACAATATTCATACATATGCATAATTAATGTACACACACACACACGTGCATATAATTTGAATACATGCATAAAAATACACCACTATGTTGTTGTAGAATACCTTTAAGATGCAACTAATTTGATGACTATTATGACTAACAGGAGATATCAACCTATTGATGGATGAAAATAAACTTAAAATCCATTGAATCAATAGGATGAAGTTTCTATTAGTTGCATCATACTTGTGAGAATGATCAAAATAATTAAAATTTGGTATTATAGTTGCAAATATTCTAAAATCTAGTCGTAAACAATTACAAGTCGCATGTACTGCAAATATAATGGTTACATTTTGGTTAATTTCTACTAGTGTTAATAATTACATCCCAACCATTTAGGATCATATTGTAAGACATACATTGAAATATTTAAACAAGTTTCCAACCATACAACTAGTCTATAACCAAATGTGGTAATTTTATAATGGATGATTACCATTTTAACATCACAAAAATAAATGAATAGAATTTTATTTAATCATGTTGGGGAAAATAAAAACTTATAATTTAGAAAAATTGGACATATTTTATGTATTGAAGATAATATTTCAAAATACTTAATTAATGCATTTTTGAATTGACATTGAATTTATAAAAATTATAGGTCAATGTAAACAAAAAAAAATTGTAGATCTACTCATGAGGTGTAATTACAAGTTTTGTTTGAACATTTTGAATCTAAATTTTATAAATTTAAATTAATTTTGAGTAAAATTAGTGATTAAATTATTTTTATATTTTGATTACAAGTCCTAGAACCCATTAGAGAATTATATCATTAAAAAAATTAAAATGTAAAATTTTGAATTAAAATATGTATTAAAAAAACTAAAAAATCATTTGTTGATAGCCCTTTTGTGTTTGCAAAATGGTGGAATTCAACATAAAAAAACCTTTGGTTACATCATTAATATTTATTCTAAAATCTCAAAAAATTGGATAAGGCTTATGATGATTTGAAATATTAAGTTAAAATTTTTTGAAATAAATTTGATGTTGGAAGTCTTGATGGAAAAAAAGAAAAGAAAAGAAAAAATTATATGATGATGTGGCATGCTATTCCATGTCATATTAACTTGGGACCTCGTATATCCATGTCATAATTTTTAAATTAAAAATTATCTAGTGCAACATGCAACTATCAGAAACAACTAAAAAACATTTCACTAAAAATGTCTTAATCAACTAATCCTTTTTGACCAAAACCATACAAGTTGCATATTAGTCAATTTTGTCCTATTTCATTAAAAACCTAATAAACTTGGGTAGTGAAAAAAGACAAAAGTTCTTCGTTTGATGATAATAAAAAAATTCAATACATATAGAGAACGTCATTCACCACTTTAACATGCTTACACTAAACTACCCAAAAACTATCGATTCTTTCTTGAAGCTTTTTCAAAGCTCCAAATTAGAAGCTTCATAACCATCCATAAATAACAACACACACATAGACCAAGCAACAACAAGTGCATGGCAAGTAGGAAAGATCACTAATACTCCTTACTTATAGTATGGAGCTAATTTATGAAGTAGGGTGATGTAAAGTTAACAAACCTTTGCAAATTCATAAACTAATGCACATATGAAAGATATTGGAAAAAGTTTTGTTACTGATGTTAGACTCCATGATTTCTTTTATGTTACATATGTCCTTACTCATAACATGGGACACAAACAACCCTAATATCAAGTAAATTTCAACAAATATTTTGTTTCCATGGGTATATGAGTAGAGAATGCACAATGTTGTTTTAACTTTGACAACCTAAGGAACAATTAAGCCACTCTTGTTAACATGTTGCCTTTCACAAAACAACATTTTTGTTATAAATTAAAATCTAGGTATGTAATTGTTTCAAAGTGGAACTACATTGACCTCCTTGTTTTTTGCAAATTGCCTTTCTTTTTGGATGTAGTCCTAAGACCACTATTGCCCATGTTTTTATGAATAGTCTTCCCCTTTGCATCCAAGATATGTTTGTGTTGTACAACTTGTGTAATGAATGCTAGCATTAACCTTGAGTTGTCTCTAGGCCCATATTCATTGTGATACTTGTAAACAACGATGGATAACATGATTGTTCATGATTGCAAAACTTCACATCCTCTAAATCTCATAGTTAACACCCAATATTGGTAAAAACTTTTTAAGTCATCCAATTTTAAGTCAAAGTAGTTGTTCCACCACAGCATCTTCAACATCCCAAGCTTGTTGACAAACAACATCTATGTGATTGAAACTACATTTCACATCTTGTCAAATGTCCTTTTTGCACAACTCCACATGTTGTCGGTTGCACTCTCCATGCAAAACATTGTGTAATCTCTTTCACCATATATATGCAACAACCATCTTCACTAGTTTGCTATCATTTTTCAAGGCACCCATGTCTCTATGAACCACAATAAATGTTTTTGAACAAATGGTCTTACAAGTGATTCTTGCAACAATAAACATGAAACTCATCCATGTACATCTCATCATAATCTTGGTCCATGTCACCCATAATTCAAGAATGATAATAGCTTGACTAACTAACAAGATTAATAGTCTTTTGTGTATTATAAGACTAACATCAAAGATCTAAGTGATTCCTAAGGTGACTTTGAGCTTTAGTATGATCTTTGGGCTTCATAATTATGATATAATTGCAACTCCTTGCAAATGGAAGTCCCCATTAAATTAGTTCAATTTCAAAATTAGTTAATGATGCACCCCATATGGCATATCAGGTGTGGCATGCCCACCATGGCATGCCATTTGAATGCCCATGTTATTTGTTAACAAGGTGAAATGTGCATTACTTGGTACTAGAATCACTACATATCCGATGCTTACCCTTATTTGTTAACAAGGAAACCTTGGTGGGTAGGGTAGCTTCTAGCAGTTGAAGCTAGACAAAAGGTTCATAGTAAAATTACCCTAAAGAAAAAGTAAAACATGACATGGGATTATTCTCAAGATTTTGACAACATTTAGATTGGTGGATTGCACTTTGTACCTTGGGAACATTCAATGCTGGGGCACTTTATCTTATTTGATTTTTAGAATTATGGATGGGGATGAGAAAATAATCAACACTTCATGTTGGATGTGGTAAACCCATGTAGAGGCCCAAACATGTGGTGTGGGTGGACATGGTTATATAGCAAATCCATTAGGTCCAAACATAGGAGGCATGGGTGGATATGTTCTTAGAGCAAATCCACTTGCAATAATATAGTGACATGCCATAGCTTGTGAATAAACATGGACCAATTTTCACATTTTCATTACTCCAATTTGAAACTTTTAGAATATTCAACTATATGATTACCAATTTGTATACAATTCATTAAAATTCTCATGAAAATTCTAAGAATTATTTTCATCTAAATTTAAAAATTAATTTCAGTTATTTTTATTGCAATTCCCGTAGAACACAAGGGCATGGGTGCAAAGCCTTTTTTTAAGGGCACATCAATTGAATAATGTGAGATATGGCAGTGGGAACGGCTTGTTCAAGGGGAGCAAATCTTGTTCTACTTGATTTCTTTTATTTTTTTGTTACATAAAACATGTTCTATTATTAGATTCAGTCATGTCAACATGAATTGAAACTCTTGCATCAATTAATCAATTTGACTGCATACACTAAATTCTTGCACAATGGTCACACAAAAGCCCATGCCCACACCTTCATGTGTGTGAGCCTTCTCACAAGCTGTTTTGGAATGGGTGGGACAATATACATCATGGCAAGTACATAATATGCTTTACCACCAAGGTTTGGTGTGTAATAATTCCTCATTTTTTGAAAAAAGTTTCAAAAACATGTTTTTGTAATGAAAATGTTTTCTTTCACCAAAAATTTGACAAATTTCCAAATTCAAATATTTTGGGAGAAAAAAACCCCATTGCCACCAACCCTAGACATAATGCTCGTGAATTTACTAAGTTTACAACACATATTTTGAAATTTTAAATATTCAATTTGAGGTTTTTGGATGCAAGTTTTTTATTTTTTATAATTCAATTTTGTGACGTAGCTACATTGGCAATCATTCCCAAGAGGAATTAGCCAAATTTGGCTACAAGTCGAAGGAAAAAGTAGAATATTTAAGAGTCATGCTATATTTTGGTGACATGCTCTAACCTATTGCTTGAATATGCTGATTTCACACCAAAAAAATCCTTGAAATGTGGACCACTTTGTTGCATTTTTTTCACAAAAATCCTATGTATGAATCACATTGGAATTTCGTTCCCCACAAAGTGGCAAAAATTCACCAAAGAAAAAACCATGAGTTTGCACCACTCTTTTCAACATTCAATTAATTAAACAATTTGTGTTGAACATGGGCATCATTTTGTAATCATGTAACTATTTTGGTTCCGTTTAGTTGCTATAGTTAAGTCTAATGAAATATGCTAGAGGCATTTTTACCTTCATGTTAACAATTTTCATGAGGTGTTATAGAATATTGAAAGCTTTTGTCAAAGAAAATTCAATAAAAATCAAAATTAAAACATTTTTGAAAAATTGGTGCCCACTCTTGGTACTATTGGAATGCTTCTTCAACAAGTAAGGTTTAATAGAGGCATACTTTTTGGATCTAAGAGCATCCCCACCGGTGCTCAGTAGGTGACCCTGCACATTAAAATTGGATGAAGACAAGTCAACATATCTTTTGGCCCAGGAAATTGGTTTTTCTCCTACATATTTGCTCAGTTTGCTGAGGGTGGTAAAAACGGCAACAAAGCTGTGCACCTGCTAGAGAAGAGTGTAACAAATATGATCTGACTGTTGCTTCCTGGTTTTTGATTGGCCAATCATAATGAATGGTCCAGGTGGTTTGCAATTAGTACCTAGTTCCCACATATTTGCAGTCCTCGTTTCAGTTTTATGGGCGGGATTGCAAAAAAGTAAATAACTAAACTTGGATGTGAGAAATATTTTGGCAGGTTCACATCCGGAGCACAGGTGGGGATGCTCCAAGTTATGGGAGATATTGATTAGGGTTTAAGGGTTTAGATCTTGTAAATTTTGTGGCTGAATGTTAGTTTTTTTTTTTTTTTTTATTTCATTTTTGGGCTTTTTTTTTTTAACGTTTTTTTTTACACTTAAAGTTGTTTTATTTTTTTTTTT
>Ga0116227_10000940_pt1 | contig 61670 bp, 52 predicted proteins | sample S1TSphgellanicum_FD_89693 | JGI IMG/M metagenome (GOLD analysis project Ga0116227, IMG submission 89693) | Host-associated microbial communities from peat moss isolated from Minnesota, USA - S1T2_Fb - Sphagnum magellanicum MG | ecosystem: Host-associated > Plants > Peat moss > Unclassified... | reverse complement strand
TTTTCACATTTGAGCCTCCATTTTATTTTTAATTTTAATTTTCTTTTTTTATTTTCCATTGTTTGCCTTTTTTTTTTTTTTTTTTTTATTTTTGGGTGGGGTTTTTTTTTTTTTTTTTTTCCTGGAAAAAACAAATGGGTGTCAGTTAGGTTATCAATATCAATATTTTAAAAGTTTCTTGTTAGGTTATCAATGTTTTGAGGGTAATAATTTTCGGTTGTGCAAAAGGGTAGGTTGTCAAATAATTGATTGATAACCATCACTTGTTTTACCAATTGTTTTCTATCAGTAGAAATATTAAGTGTTTTAGGTTGATAACCTACCTGGATGGTAACCAGGTCATTTGGGTAGGTTATTCATTTGAAATTTTAATACCAGTCAGGTAGGTCATTAACTGATTATACCACAAAAATCAATAACCGTTTGGTAAGTTATTAAATAACTGAATTGATAACATGGTTGATAACCAGGTCAAAACTCAATAACTGGCCAAACCGTATTCAGGTTAATAAAAAATTGATTCTTGAAACCAAACTAGCTAGGAACTGGAACCTGATTTGATTTTCTTAAATAAGGAGACCCAAAACTTGGTTCTGGTTTTATTTAGGCGTGGAATGGAATTGGAATCAAAACCAAGATTTTTTGAGGAAAAAAAACGAAAACATTTCAAACAAGTGACTAGAACCAGGGTTAATTGGTAATTCTAGTCCGTGCAAGTGAGAATGGAACCATGATGGAATTTGATTTAAAAAACCAAAACCAAGGGTCAAATTTATTTTAGTTTGAAAACTTAGATGTGGAACCAGGTTCTAAGTTCCATTTATGTATGGAACCTAAAACAAAATGAAAGAATTTTGATTTATTTTTTAGAACTGAAATCAAAGTTCTTCCTTAAAAATAAAGAATAGGGAATATACCAATGTTTGGGCCCACCCAATCCAGCATCATAAAACCTGGCATCAAAAAACACCCATTTTGAAAGTAATTTGGATGATTATGGACTCTCACAAGAGTGGGTTCACCTTGGGTCACTCCTCCCACATACCCCTTGCTCCTACCTAACCTCAACCTTTCCTAGTTACCTACCTAAACCCCACCTATTTCTTACTTGAACTACCACCAATAACCCCCCATTTCCTACTTCCCCTTTTTTTTCTTTGTTTTCCTTCCATCATTATTGCCATGTTGTGCTTCAAGTTTTGCTCCCACTACCAAGTTTTGATCCAATCTTTGCTTCAAATTAATTTGAAGAAAATGCTTGTTGAGTAGTGAAGGAGACACATCATCAAACAAGCCACAAAGGCATTTCCTCTTCCCCACTCCCTTTCTTTGAAATTTTTTGAACTTCATAGTTGTGCTACAAGGAGCGAAGCTCAACTCCTTGCAATGCAACAATCCCACTTTTATTGTTGCATTGTTCTTTAAAAAAACATGTGCACTACATTCCTCACAATGCCTAGAGTCGTTGTGTTGGTTTTTTCAAAATTTTAAACATACATGAGGAGTTCAACTTTGAGCTCCTCATTTTTTCTTTGTCAAAATTTGAATTTTTTTCAGGTTCACAAGAGCTAGCTCCTTACAAAACCATGATGCAAGGAATGATGATAACAATGCCATTGTTATGAAAGGAGCTTGGCTCCTCTTGAGCTCCTTCGTTTTTCCTTGGAGGAGCTTAGTAAACCCTTCATAAACTTCTCATTTTTCTTTTTTTTATAAATTATTTTAGAGTTTTGCAAGGAGCCAAGCTCCTTGTTTTGTCCTTTTCAAAATTCTATATTTATATTTTCAAATTAATTGTGTGAGGAGTTCAACTCCTCACAAGCTCATTGTGTTTTTTCAAAAAACATTTTGTTTAGATATGAGCTTTTTGTTTTTTCAAAAAACAAAAGGAGTTTGGCTCCTCTTGCACTTGTGAACTTCTTGTTTTTCCTTTTAAAAATGTTTCACTGGTGGTTGTGTTCTTTTGAAAGGTCATGAGGAGCTTGGCCACTTGTAGTGGGATTTTTGAAAAAATAGAGAATCATTAAATCATCATTTTCATTTTATGAAAGACAATTGGTGATTGAGCCAATGTTGCATCATTCTAATCACTTCAAGCAATAATCACACAAAAATCAAAGATATTTGAATGGTTTTAGGAATTGTTGATATTTCACCTTTTTTCTTGTAGAATAGTTGAGTTTGAAGTTTTGAACATTTGAAAACTTGGGTTGAGTTTGGGAGCTACGTACGTTGTTTCTTGTGTTGAGAAGAATGATACTTTTTGTAAACATAAACATGGTAATTTATGCCAAAAACTATTTCCAAATGGCAGTCACAATCATAGTTTAAACATTGAAAACCTATTTGAAACTTCTTTAAGTTTCATTATAAGACCATGGAGCTTCCATTGAGTTTATGGTAAACTATCCATAAAGTTTGAAAAGTTTTAATATAAGAAAAATGGATCAAAATTATGTTTTAAATTTGTTGAATTTTCAAAATTTTCAAAATATTTTTACATAAGATCTTTGATAAATGATGATCATAATATGAAAGGTTGAAATTATATTAACACATGTTTAGGCCTCTATCAACTTAGAAATATAAAATTTTAAATTAAAGTCTTATTTTTATATACTTATAACCTTATTTTGCAAAAGAAATGAAATTATTTTATTATACTTGCACTCCTAAATATATATTTAAATTTATATTAAAACATGTGTTTTCTCAATATTATTCAATGAATTAAAAAACTAAAATTCATCAATCATGGAAAGAAATTATATTAATACGTTCAATATTGTACTCCTTGATTGGATTCGGCAACAAACTGCCAAATGATTAATTAAATTTTAAATCTTAACTTCAACACTTGATTTTTTTATTCTGAAATTTTTGACAAGTAATGGTTATAATAATAATGAAAATATTTTTTAAGGCTGTGAGATGGTCTAGTGTGTCTAGACTATCTCAATCCTAACCTAACAGTTGAAATCTTGCACATTTTTTTATTTTATTAAAATTTTGGCAAAAGTAACCAAATTTTTTTTTCAAAAGTTCAACAAAACAAAAAATAATTTAATTTATATCAAAATCATTCAGGTACTATGGTATATTAAGGTTTAATTTATGAATATTATCCAAAACAACAAAAAATATTTTCAAGTGACATATTTTACTATGCTTAAACTCTTACTTTAGAGCTAGTTTCACAAAATTGATTATATGCATAAATGCCTTTGAAAAGTTTCCCATGTACTATATACCTTTTAATGTTCAATAATGGTTGTGAATGAAACATGCATATGTCAAAGTGGGTGGGTGTATGCGCTTTTTTGTGTTGTGTGTACACTTTTTGCATTAGTCATTAAAGAGAATTGCAACAATAAACACAAGAGGAGGTTGTAATCAACTGGCAAGCTTTTTCTCTTCATTAAAATTGGTTTTCTCACTTTCAAAATGTAGTTTTATTTTATCCTTCGTGTCATTGTTAGCCACTTATATGTTGACTTGTTTACTATGTGACTATATTGGTAAGCCAAATCAATCTCCATACTTAAAAAATGTTTAATGTTTTTTTTTAAAATCCTAAAACCTAGAACCAACCTTGAATGTAACCTCGGAGACATCCCAAATACTATTATGAAATTGGCCCCATCTTCAACCCATAACTAATGAGTCTTGAAAAACCTTGAACCAATGAATCAAGGAACTAACAAACTCGAAAATTAGATTTGACCCAAAAACAATTGGGTTTTATTTTTAAATATCAACTAGCTAGGCTTGGAACCTAAGGGTTTTTTAAAATTAAATACCCTAAGCCCATACCCACTAACTTTTTAAAAAATCAAGAATTAACCAAGATTGGTACATATTACAAATATTGTGCATTGAAATGATTAAAACTACATGGTTTTACTTCACATGTATGATGATGCATCATGAGGCAAGGTTTACTATTCAATGTTTTCATTTATTTTTAATTTTGTGGATCTGAAGGCTTGGTGATTTTTTCACAATAAAAATAAATAAATATAACTATAAATGTTCAAAAAAACAAAAAAAATTCAATTTTTTTTATCACCAAGTGACAAAAGTTTGCCCAAAGAAAACACTCCTCCTACTACCAAAGGAAAAACCATATTTTGGTATAGTGACACCAAATAACATATGTTATTTAAAAAGAAATGTCCAACATAAGATTTTGCACTTGATAATTAACCTTTCCACTTTTGGTTCTAATTTCTTTCTTGTTTTGGATGAAAACATCTCATTTAAGAGAGCCAACGGCCATTTACAACAAAGGTAAGTAGCAATTGGAAATGCATCCTAGATTGGGATTGGTTTCTTATTGGTTGCTCACCAAATTGTAAGATATTCATGCAAACTAGGGAAGATTAAACCTAATTAATGACTTAAGTACATAAACACAAACTTGTTAATGTTTAAAAGTTGCACATTCCACTTTAAGATGTGTTATTTTCAAAGTTAGGTGGTTCTTTGATTTTGTTAGAACTATTGATTTCGAGTTTTTGAACAATTTCAAAGAATTGACAAATTTTATGAAAAAAAGAAAAGAACCCACAATTTAAGGTAAGTCCTTGAAGTGATTATATGGTTTATTGGGAATTGCAATTATAGGTCCAAACTAATGTTATGAAGATATATAGTTTGTAGTGTAAAACCCAAAGGTTTAGGTTGAGGTGTAGCAAAAAAAGAAGCATAAGCTATGAACCTCTAGCATCACACATACATGATTGACAATTGTCCACAAAAACATTATGTCTTATTAGTTGTTTTCTACTTCTATGAGACTACTAGCAACCACTATAATTGAAGCCTTTGTTACTATGTGTTTCCTAATGCTACAACAACCTCCTTTACTACCCAAACTCAAGCCAACTACCAAAACAACTCCTAAGCATGAATGAGTGGAAAGATGTTTGGATCAAAATGTTTTGGACCCTTTCAACAAGCCATCATGGTCTTACTCATAATCAGTTTAATGCTTCTAAACCCACGTGGTTTCTCCCATATATTCTCTCGAGAATTAAACAAAGATAAAATGGCATCCCATAATGACTGTTGTTCCCAAATATTCCCATTTAAAACATTGTAACACCCATCTCCTCAAAGTTCCAAATACTTGGGTTTCAAAGTTCCCGAACATTTCTTCCCACAAAATTGCCTTAAACATATATGTTGATTCATTCAAACCGACCAACGCTGTCCCCTGTTGATTTTCATCACCTCCAACATCTCTACAATTTTATTCATGCACCTAAGTTTGATGGTTCCTAACTCTAACTCTTATACGTAGCGGATGGTTACCAAAAGTTAGAATCTATTCACAAACATTGTTTGAGGGCATTTTTCCCATCAAGCCATCAATCCACCAAGATGTGCTTTCTGATGCACCTTCTTTACCTAGCAACAAATCAAACATTCTTCGTAGATTAATGCACAAAACCAGGCACACTTCTAGAAGAACTCCCCCTTTTCAGTAGTTGCATTTCCCATCTTTTCATTAATGTTGTCCTCCACTTCCTTTTGTTAATCCTGCCATATCCAAAAAACATGAAGAATGTCAAAATAAACCCCATAAACACTGTTGTTCAAAACCTCCACAAAGGAGACATTCACCATAGAACGTTTTAGCCAATTTACTTGTAACAAACAACACAACAACACCCCATTCCAACAAAACAAGAAACAAACACATCAATTAACACGTATTCTATTGTTTTTTGCATTCAACACCTGATCCTTTTATCATTAGGTCTTCATCTTAGTGATGTTTTTAGTACTTCCTTTCATCCCACAAAGGGTTTAGGTAAATTCTTTTGACCCCAATCTTACTTCACATCCTTTTGTTGTGATTAGCACAAGAATCAAGTTGTAAAAATTAGTTTTTAAAAAACTTTGGAATTGAAATTGAAACCATGAACAAAGATTTTTTAAAATAAAGTCAAGATTTTTAAATAAGAAAATTGATATTTTTGAAATTTTAATAAAAAACTAAACTTTATAGTTAATATTAATATTGAACTTAGTACCTACATAAACCCATTATCTAACTTGTTGTAAAACTTTGTGCCCATACAATTTCTAACATTGGGGAATGTGTACTAATGTTGATCAATTATGGGTTTTCGGTTTAGTTTGAGTTTGGATCTGGATTTAGGTCTAAGAACTAGATTCAAGTCTAAAAATTAGATTCAATGGGGTTTACATGGACCCATAACCCACAAAGAACCAAACTTGATAGGTCTTCATGATCCAAACCTAACCAAAATCTGGACCTAATGAGTTTTAAAAGTTTTTAACATGGCCCGGTTTTTAAGGTTAGGTAGGAGTTAAGACCATATGTTTGAATAATGTTTAGGGTTCTAGGTTCTAAAGTTCTATGTCTAAATTCTAGGGTTTTAGAACCATAGGTCCTAGCTTTGAACTTTAATATATAAGGGCATTTTTTATGGTAGCATTAAAATGGCCTTTACACAAATATGGTATGATATTCCCCAAAGTTGTTTCCTATAATGGATAGAGGCCCAAATAGGGCCTATGAAGGTGAGAACCATTATTGGTTAATTATTTCTTATAATGTTCTTTAATGTTGCTCTATGGAACATTTTGGGGAACACTTTGGAAACTTAAAAGAACACCATGAAAACCTTGTGGGAACAACAAAATCCAAAAAAATCAAAGTTGTTCATAAATTAACTTTTGAATCATACCCCCAAAAAAAATCAAAATTGGCCCTGGCTGAAACTTGGAACCAAAAGTTTGGAATTGTTAGACCCAAAAACCAACCCTTGGTCAAGGAAATTTGACCTCGCTCCAAAATTTGTGGGTTTTAATTTTTGAAAATATTCCCTATAACCATTTTGAAACACAACTTATAAGGGGGGGCACTAGAGCTCAAGAAGCAATGGAAAAGGGAGTCATGCACTTGTTTCCAGTTTCCAATTTGTAGAACATGGTGTAGGAGCTAACTGTTGTCTTTAAGTTTTAGTTTAGCGCAATGTTGTTTGATAGGCATTACTTTAATGTCCTTCAGTTCTACTTTGGTTGTGTTTGCTACAAATTTATTTTGTGCTTGGTTTAAGGTTGCGGACAAGTGGTGCACGGAGGAAGGGATGGTTTTTGCAAGGATGCGATTGTTTGGCAATGTGAAGTAGTGAGGTTACATTTTGGAATTAAAGAGTGGCCTCCTAACGAGGTTGGATAGCAGATGGCCCAAATTTTGGTGGGAGGTATATCTTTTGTTGATTGTGTACATCAATCCAAGGATGGCTTCAATGATGTGCATATGTTTATTGTGATGAAGGATTTAGTTGAAGAATGAATGCGTGACATTTTGGTTCAACAAACTAGAAAATTCACAATCAACATTACAAAGGCTTCACTTGGAGAAATCTTGCCACAAGGTTATTCTCATAGTTATGTTGGCTTCCTTTTGAAGGATAATAAGTGTGTGGTACGAGTTAACGAAGATGTTGTCAAAACAAAAATGGCATATTTGCATGACCACACAATCATTGCAAGCTTTATTGGAGAAAAACTTTCCCCTAATGCATTCAATGCTTGGCTTGCTTTCCTTAATCAAAAAGTGGGGGGTAAGGTGTTGTTCGATTGTTCTCTGGGCAAAAGGTTTTTCATGCTAAAATCAGATAAACCTATCATGGTGAAAAAGTTGTTAATGCTAACACCTTTCAAGATAGGTTGGGGATTGGTTATTTTTTAGGAGTGGGCTCCAAGTTTCAATGCCAATAACCCAAAAGGTATGAAAATCCCAACTTGGATCACCTTAAAGAAACTCTTAGTGAAATTTCAGAATGTAGGTGGGGAAATCGTGGCTAGGTTGGGCATCATGTTAGGGTTTGATAAGGTGACCACTCAAGCAATTGAACAACAATTTTGTGTTGCATTAGAGGCTAGAGATGGATGGGAGACATTAGTGGTGGTGGAAAATGAAGCCATGGGTGAAGTAGTGACAATGTTGATTGATTATGAATTCTTGCCCATTTGGTGCAAATTTTGTTTAGAATCATCTCATCGAATGAAGGATTGTCCAAACTTGGTTGGTTTGAAAGAGAAGTCCATGAAGGTGGGGGAGGCCTACATGAAACCTTATTCACAAGGAAATAAAAAATTTGCCATTCAAGGGAAAAAAGTAAGAGTGACAGGTGGAGACACTCACAAAGATGGGGTGGACCATCCTATGTTCAAAGATCACAAAATTAGCTTGTTAAAGAAGCAATTTTCACCTACTCAAGAGGAGGGAAAACAAAATGGGAAGGACTTTAATGGTTTTGTCATGGTCACTAGTGATAAAAAAAAAACCAAGGAAAGATAGGCTCATGCCTATTTGGGTCCCAGTGAAACAACATGCCAACTGCTTTGGATACACTACACCAAAATGATGGCATCATGTCTAGAAGGAAAACACGAAAGGAAAGTGTTCAAGATCATGCTATTATGGTTAGTGGAGTTGAGAAAAAGTATGCAACTAAGAAGGCACCCAAGATGGACTATAGGGGAAGTGGAATGGGTTAAGTTGCTGCTACCGGAAAAGGTTAGCAAGTTGAAGGAAAGTTATTGCTGGATGAAGGGGAGATGATCTAATCTCAAAGTAAAACTTCGAGAACTAAGAGAGTTGCATATCATCTAACCATTGAATGGTACTTTTAGGAGCCAAATGAAGGATCCATTATTTTTATGTTGGATGTTCCAAATAACTTTGGGGATAACATTGGTGATTTAAGTCATGATGTGCAAGTGGTTAATGAAGAAACTCTTGTGGGTGCTGGTTTCCATGTGGCTGCGGATAGTCTTATTAGTGGTGTCAACAACCCAAAGGGATTCACAACATGCAAAATTGAGTTGTAGGATATAGTCGTGAATCATCCATGTAATGTGAAAATTGACAACCTAGGATCAGGTCAAGTTAGAGAGCAAGTTAGGATCCAATTGAATTATCAATAAAGGGTTTAGATGAAAGGCAATTGTTGAAGGCAATAGACACAAATGTTAAAAATGTGGTGATGGAAGATAAAAAACAAGAAGCATGGGTTTTGACAAACTCTCTATCCACATAAGAGGGTGTGTTAGAGGAGGATCCATGAGCATATGACTAAGTCCTCTCTCCACCAAGCTAAATTAGATGCACACATAAATGGCAAGAAAATGAAACAAGTTTGAGGAGGCATGTACCATATCCAATAAAGGGGGAAATTTGAAAGCTAAGACAATTGAGAACCAAAGGAAACGAACAAAACCTTCCTTTTATTGGGTGATGATGCAACTATGAATAATTTCCCAAAATGTCAAAGGGTTGAATGACCTTGCTTCTATACAAAAGTTTTGGCTATATTACAAAGAACAAACATTTAGTTTGGACATCCTTTTACTACAAGAACATGAACTCTGTGGGGAGAAAATAAAAAACTTAAGGCCCAAACTATGGAGGAGATCAAGTTGTTGGTTCATTGAAATGGCAAATGGGTATGTTCATAAAAAAGACATAGCGGGAAAGGGAGGTGTATGTACTCCAATTGTGGAAAAACTTGCTACAATAGTGGGAAAGAATGGGATTTTGATGGAAAATACAGTGCGATGGGTCATATTGAAAGGATTGCTAGGTTCACCACCTTGGTGTGGCAAACATTTATGCACCCAACATTCTTAGAAATTGGTGTTTCTTGTGGGTGGAGATGATTCAAAAGCTCCCAAGGGGTTGTAGGTGGATTTTGGTTGGTGACTAGAACATGGTGGAACGAAGTATAAACAAATCCAACTCTTGTGGTCAACTAATTTCGCTAGGAAAAAGGCTATCTTGAGGGTAGCTAAAGGAGCACTTTGAAGTTGAAGACTTTTTTGATTCAAAGGGTAGGTTGAGGTGTTATGGGATAATAGGTGTAGAGAGGAGATTAGGGTTTTGGCAAGGTTAAATAGACTCTATGCACCTAAAGGCACGAAAGCACAACAAGATGGCTCCATTGTGAGTTATGAGATCAAGGGGGATTGTGGGGTGTTCGATCATTGCCCGATTTTCTATTGTTGTAGGATGGGGGAGCCCAATAGTGTTAGAAGAGGCATTTTTCGTATGAACAAGAAGCATCTAAATAATCCAGTAGCCATTGTTGGAATGACTAGATTTTGGAATGGGCTAAATGAAACTTTGCTTTTCCTGTCAAAACTATGCAAAATAGTGGGGTACTACAAGGTGTTCTATAAGAGGAAAGTAAAAGAAGGGAGAATGTTGGAGAATTCAATGAAATCTTAGTTTGATGTTGCATAAGGGGAGTTACAAGCAAACCCAAACAGTAAGGAAAATAAAACAATAATGGATAAGACATTAGATCAATTAAAGGAGTTTGAGGAAAATAAAAATTATGACCTTAATAGGAGGTCAAAGGTGACATGGCTAGAAAAAGGCCATGAAACCACTAAGGAATTATTTGCTACATTTAAGGAACTTGGGCTTCGTTCACTAATCATAGAGTTGGAAGATGACCATGGCCAAAACATCTTTTTAGTTGTTGAAATAGGTGAGTAGTGCAAAGAATTTTATGTTAAGCAAGTTACTGGAGATAACAACAAAGAAGCCAAGGAGGTTTTTTTGAGTTACACAAAAGACCAAATTTTTGTGTTGATGAAAAGCTGGTTATGCCCATAACAGAAGAGGAGTTATGGTCCACTTTAAAGGCTATGGCTAAGGGCAAAGCCCTTGGGCCTAATGGGGTAATAATGAAATTTTTCCTTTGTATGTGGCTGGTCATAAGTAAAGAGTACACGACAATGATCTAGGACTTTATCGTGAACAACGGTGTCCCTCTTGGGGTTACACGAGGGTTGATCACACACTTGCATAAAGGGGGAGAGAAAAAACAACTCTCTAATTGGAGGCCCATCACATTGCTCAACGTTACATACAAGATTTTTGCGAAGGTACTCCAAATGTGGATGTAACTAATGTTGATGGACACCATTAGTCAAGATCAATCAATGTTCCTTCCCTTTAGATTTATCTTGAATAACATTTTGTTGATTCATGAGACCATTGCTTGGGTTTAAAAATCTAACAACCTTTAGTTTTTTTAAACTTGAATTTCTCCAAGGTTTATGACAAAGTAGATTGGAGTTTTTTATTTGATTGTATGGACAAGCTTGGGATTCCAATTAAGTTTGTTAAGATGACAAAAATGTTTTTCCAGGGGGCTAATGTAAACGTAGTAGTGAATGGAAAAGCTTCCAAGGCTTTGGTGATCAAGAGGGGCCTACGACAAGGATGCCCACTTGCTCCCTACCTATTTTTAATAGTGGGGGAGGCCCTTAATGCTAAACTCTGTGAAGAACAAAGACTTGGTAGAATCAAGGGCATTCGTTTGCCCATGTCAAACAAGAAATAGATAATTGCCCAATATGTGGATGACATTAGTTTCACTTTGAAAGCATCTCGAGAAGGTATGATCCAATTACCACAACTATTTTGACCTTTTTAGCATTGCATCTGGCCTCCAAATTAACCATGTTAAATCTGTAGCCTTTTGGATTGGGGGTAGAAAGGAAAGTAGACTGACTTGGACAAAGGAGTTTAGATGGACATTTGAAGCCATCTTTAAACTATTCGGTATGCCATTTGGGTTGTCCTTGGGTTCAGTAAATGTAGATAGTTTTTTGTTAAAAAAGGTCCAACATGAGTTGAATTATTGGGCTTCAACAAAACTATCCTTGGTTGGGAGGAAAATGATTGTCAATAACATTTTTTTCTCTTCTTTGTGGTATTTTGTGAGTGTTTGGGGAGGGACCAAAAAAGGAATCTTTAGAATTAACTACCTCCTAAATAACTACCTTTGGGCAAGATCAAATCATAATTATAGGTGCCAAGTTGTGGGACCAATGTTGTGGGAAAAAAAAAGATGGGGGTTTTAATTTGGTTGATCTAACAGAAGCAACTAAAGCACTTTTGTCTAAATGGGTGGTGCATGGTTTAGAGCTTGGAAGCTCTAATTTGTAGGATTTTTTTAGGTTTTGGTTAAAACAATATTAACCACATGGGGGGGGATGGAACCTTAACTTGGAATGGTGTTTACAAGTTAACCATAAGAGGGTTGTTGGGTCTACTTTATGGAATAGGGTGGGTAGAGCTTGGTTCAGGATGTTGAAATAATTGATATTCAATAATCCAAAAAACCTTAACAAAATTTTAGCATCGAGCTTTTGGTGGAATAGGATCATCCACCCTTTCGGATGTTGGCTTCTCGAAGAGCAAAACAACCGAGTTCCATGGGTTGGGATGGGTTTTAATGTCCAATGTGTGGGTGGCTTCTACAAGAAGATTTGCATCTAAAGAGGAAATGGGCAAAAAAATAATGTTATCCCTAGAAGAGGAATTGGGATATGAAAGAATTGTTACCAAGCTTGAAGAGGTTTGGGGGGGGGGGGGGGTTTTTGAGAAGGGGAGAAAATTGTTGCAAAAAAAGAAATTGGATTGGTTTGCTAGAAGAGAACAAAGTGTTCCTGTCTATGGTTTGTTGTGTTTCATTTCAATTTAAACCTGAATGCAACAGTGATGTTCAACATCTCTACATTTTGTAAGACATCAAGTTACATATTGTGGGCTCCTAGTCAAGGACCTTGGGTCTCATTAATGATGGAGTGTTGAAAGAATTGAACAACCACTATTGGGAAGGTAAAATATTAGTGGTAAGAATATCAAAGTTATTGAGAGGCCCTAAAAAGGTGCATTACCTAGTATGCTTCGACAAGATAGACACATTAGAACTTGACCTTAGTGCCCTAATTCATGGAAAGGTGGGGAACTTCTATTTTTTTTCAAAACTACACTAGGGAGGAAAATGTTGAGAGATTTTAAACCAAAAAATAGTGTGGTGGAAAAGAGGTGGGTAACAATACTTCCTTTTACTTTCAAACTAAGATGGATGAACATTTGGTGCAAGATGTAGAGTAGAAAAGAGGTAGGTTTCATGTGGGCTTGTGGAATAAGGCAATTGCAGTTAACACTTGGAAAGCTAAGGTGGACAACTTGATCAATCAAACTTGCCCATTGTGTGGTAATGAAGAAAAATCCATGCTACACATATTTTGGGAGTGTTGCCATGCACAATGGGCTTGGGAGTACACACAAGACATTGTGGGTGAGCTTGTTGGTGGTAACAAGCCATCATGGGTGGTTGCCCCCTTGCATTGGAAACAATGTGTTTTTAATGTCAAAAGTCCAAAGTAAATGTAATGTGTGGAAAACATATGGTTCTTGCTAAGAGGTATCACACTCTGAACTTTATGGATTGAACAAAATGATTTTGTTTTCAACAACGAAAGATGGAATGTTGGTAAAATCCACAAAGTTATTTGGGATGTCCTACTTGACTATGGTAGGGCAACTTGGAATAGATGTATGAGGCTAATTAGAAAAACCCCTAGGGTAGAAAAAAACTTCTCGATAAGTTTGATAAGAGTTGGGGTAGGCATTAAGGTTATTTGTGTTAGAGTAGGTGACTTTGTTAGGTGGTGTTATGATGGGCCTCGAATGGGCTTCGTTGATTAAGGTTCTGAGTGCGCGGTGGCACTCCTCCTGTTCCAGGGGTTTGCTGTTCTTGTTTCTCTTAGCAATGAATTCTTTTCATTTGTGCCAAAATAAAAAAAAAAAAAAAAAAATCCCTAGAACCAAAACTGATCAGCAATAGTGTGCACATAGAACCGGCCTTGGCTTTTTGTATTGGGCCCGAAGGTTCTTGAATTTGAAAAAGTGTACTAAAACTGGAACCCAAGGGTTGGGAAATTGGCCTAGCTCAAACCCTTGTAAATTCTCGCACTACTGCAGTCAGGGTTTTTCTTTTCAAATTTTTCATATAAAAAAAATGGCAAGTTTTTCCACCCCGAAAAAAAGAGAAAATAGTCAAAATTTCACCTAAAAATCAAAAAAAAAAAAATCCAAGAATTTCCTAAATTTTCTGTCAAAAAATGAAAAAAATTATTGAAAAAATGATAAACACTTGAAACAGCGCCAAAAAGGAAAAGGGCCTGCATCTATTGTCAGAGAAGCACATGCGTTGAGTCGTCCAGAAACGGTATGTAAAAAAGCCTGATCAGGGCCTGCGACAATTATAGAGACTACTGATGTTTACTACTTGAGCAGGTGGGTTTGCTCCCTTTGCACACATTGATTGAGGGTTCCATGGTAGGTTTGAAGCTTTTAGTTGCACCATATGTCACCCAACATCATCAGCTCAGAGAGGCTTTTTTAAGGGTCAACATAATTCCTCCCTCACCCAGGAGAAGAAATCATGAAACATTTTGTCAGTCTGCAACTCTGCAACCCAAAAAGGCTTAACAAAGAGAAACTAAACTACTGGTGCGAGGAACGAAGGGCACTGGAAGTCCTCCTTTTCCAATTTTGTGCACATTTTATAGGCAAAGAGTGTCAGTGGTGTTAGTGCGTGTGCAAGGCGGTCTCTGTTTTGAGACTTGCTGGTGCAGTAGATGAAGGTTCTATTAGGCGGGATTGGGAACTTGATGTTCCCCTTGTGGTTCTCCCTTTTAGGTCCTTCCATTTTGTTCTTTGTATTCCCCCGTTTTTTTTTGGGTGCTTTGGTTTATTGGCCTTGCCTACTGAGGCAAGGTTATTGTGTTTGGATTCATTATAGAGTGCAGTAGCTTAATGGATTTTGGCCCATAGTTAATAGGTCTATTTTTATATGAGGATTTTTGAAATATGATATTTTGGCTTGTGTTGAAACTTGAGATTAGTTATAGAGATATAATATCTTGAAGGGTTTTGGTTTTTTTGGGAGGATTTTTTGAAGATTATATTTTTGCATGATGAAATATTTGAGTTTTCATAGCTCTTCTTTTGCCTTAAGATATCTTTTAATGTAAATGGCAAGGCCATGGTGTGACACACCCCTTGTTTAGGATTGGCAGGGTTTCATCATCAAGCCTACTCCTTTCCACAGACTGGTTTCCTTTTTCACACAAGAAACAGTTAGGCTTTTGTTTAATCATTTCTACCAGCTTATGATAATCAACTACCTATACCCAAGTAATTTGGATGAAGTACTTCATGGAATGGCATGAAACTGAATTTGCTCTTGTAAGAGCCAGCTGCACTAGGAACCTGGTTTCTATAGAATATTTTTGACGAAGTACAATCGTTTTATGATGTAGAGGCCCAAGTATGGTCATGCATAAGATATGTGAAAGGCATTTAATGAATTGTGCTGAACATCAAATTGATTGCTTGTAAACAATGATTTACTCAAATGATTGTATTTAAATAATCTTTATCTGTGTACAGTTCCATTTTCATGTTTACTAGTGTGGCCTATGCATTTGGCCCAAGTGTGAACCCATTACAAAATAGGGAAACTCAACATCTGAACATTGTTTTGCAATGTATGTATCGATTTTTTGAATAGTCAAATATGAAAGGAAATCATGCTTGAATTGAATGGTAAGCCTTCAAGTGTTACCATGTTCTCAATTGATTTTTCCTTCCAAAACCTGGTTTTTTGGAATTTATGTGAATTTTCAGTGACAGAAATCACTTTAAAATCAATGTCTCCCAAATTCTGAATCTAAATCTTACCAAATAAATTCCATTAAACCCCTTCTCATCAAGATCTTTCCAACAACACCAAAGGCACACTCCAATTCCTCTGAAATTTTCAGCTACAATTTAATTTAATTTTCAATCAAGAAATCATTCAATATTCAGGAACTTTTGCATCGCAAGTCCAAACGTCATGGAACCAAGCCCATGCATCCCTCCTCATTGAGAGCTTTCCAAAGACACCAAGAGCACGATCTGAAGCATCCAAGTTCGGTGGATCTCATAACTACAAAACAAAACAAACTACCTTCCTTCATAGATAGATTGGTGGCATTGATAAACAATTGATGCATTGGGGTTTTTTTTTGAAGATTTAAAAAAAAAAAACCAAAGTAATGATCATCCTCAGGAAGATTTAGCCAAATCTGACTATAAACCATTTGTGAATTACAAAACTTTAATCGGCCTTTTCTATATTTTTTGCTACACTTTGAAAACCAAATATAGAAATTTGATGTTTTTTATTAATTTTCCTCTCTTTTGGAAATGAAAACCTCAAAAATCACTTCATCTTTTAATTTTGAATTTCACCTTTTAAAAAATCACTTCTTTTTAAAATTTTGAATTTCACCTTTTGAAAATCATTTCATTTTTTATTTTGCCAATAAAAAAATACAAAATGCACTATGTGGATGTGATAAATATTGCTAGAGAGCCAAGTCTATGGGTGGAGCTGCTCTAATTACGCATACATCTAGGGCTCTCCAAAGGGATACCTATGTATATACTCTGTATTATGAGAGCAGTTTTAGCACATGTTGGTTGAATAATTAATTAATTTTGGAGATTCCATTTCAAAAATAAAATATTCTCGAATATTTCAAAAGGTTTTTAAAATTTTCAATTTTCAGCATTCCTGAAAATAGTATAATTTGTGCTTAAGCTGCCAAGGCATTACTGGGAGATGCCCTAAGTGGTGTATTCTGTTAATGTGAATTGGATCCAGGGGACTTGATGTACCTATTGAGCTTTGCTGACACTTTTGTACTTCTCTGGGCAACAATGGTTTCCTTAAACTATGATTGGCACTGCCATTTGACTAATCCATTGCCACCCACGTCCCCCACTAGCCTAATAGGGCTGTAAATTTCTAGTCCAAGATACTCACACAAAATCCACAACACAACTCAAATGCCATCACTAATTTAGGATGCAAACATTACAACAAAAGTGTTCATGTACATCAAGTGATTTCATTGGATTTTATTTCATCAAATTTTTGATGAATTAATTAATTTTTATTTTATTGAATTTTCAGTGAATTCATTGGTTCTTTATTTCATCAAATTTTCAATGAATTCATTGGGTCTTTATTTCATTGAATCTTTAGTGAATTCATTGGTTATAGTGAACAGGACTCACGGGGAACATAGTGAATTCATTGTCTAATAAATTGGGACAAATGAACTGCACCCACATTTTGTAATAGTGAAATTTCTAATCCAACATACTAAAACAAAACCCACAATACAACTCAAATGCCCACACTAGGCTAATGAGGCACTAGACTTCTAGTCCAAGGTATTAAAAACAAAACCCATAATGCAACTCAATTGCCCACACTAGGCTCAAAAGGCACTAGATTTCTAGTCCAAGGTATTAAAAACAAACCCACATAGGTTAACTCAAAGGTTAACACTAGTAATCATAGTTACCAAAAGCAGAGTATGACCTTTCTGGAAATTGTTTTAAAGTATGGATAAAATATGGCTTTTCTTTAAGGCCATGTAAAAGAAAACACTGCAATATGAAAGGGTACATATGCCTAGGTTGACATGTGGCATGTCTGAGATTGACATATTGCATCCTGTTGAGTTACTAATGATTAATTTAGGGTTTTTAAAGGGTTAAGGTTGCACAGTGTATTTGTCTATGTTTTGATATGCTGGCCTGGAGTACTTGGTACTCTAAAAGGGAGTACAACAATTTTGGTAATGGGTAGGTATCTAGTGGAAGGTGAGCATTAAAACAAAGTGCTCACCTTGTAATGACTCTGAGAGGTTCAAACTAAAAACTTCCTTTACTGAATCTAGAATTTCTCTTCTAGATGAATGCACTTCTATGGACCATGCTCATCCATCATATGCACACATAATACTCCAAATGTCACTTAGAACTCCTCATCTAGATGCATGCACTTCTATGGAACATGCTCATTCATTGTATGTATGCATGATACTCCCGATATCACTCACACATTGGGTCAAGTTTGAGCCAAAATTTTATATCCAAATCTTACACCTATGCATAGTCTCTTACTTGGGGGCAGAGCCAACAAACCCACAAGGCAACTCAATGCCCACACTAAAGGTGCATTCACACTTGGTGTTAGGGACTCTAGTGTTGAGTCCCTTATCACCATACTAGTTATTTAAGACTTAAACTTACTCATCATGAAGATTTTATGTAAAATTAACATTCACATAACATTAAGCTATCACCCATTTAACACTGAGCGCCACCTAAGATGCCACCTAGATTTACATTCGACACTGATTTAACATCAAGTGTGAATGCACCACAATATGGATGTAAATTTCTATTTGACTTTTTTGAAAATCCTACAATGCAATTCAATTCTCCCACTTATGTGCTTTTTGGTTTCAACAGGTTTTTACTTGACATTTGTGGGTCATCACTAATCCATAGCTGACATTGAGAAAATGTATCATGTACGCCTCCCTTTTATGCCCTCTGAACAAAAGTGGGTTCATAGGGTTTTAGACAGAAAGAATCAAGTGCGTTTTTCCTTTTCTACTATGCATATATGAACCAATGTTAAGTGGGTATTATGAAGGTGGTTTTTAGAGTTCATAACTGTGATTCTCAAAAAATCAAAGAATAGTACTGATATATACCTAATTGTGGTTCTCAATGTTTTTGAAAGAAAATCATGTTAATTACTTATCTGGAATCATCAGTTGTTTCATGAAAACCACTGATTATTGAAGGTTTTTGAAAGGGACACAGCTAGTGGTTCTTACGTACCCTAAACCATGAACCGTAGAGGAGTGTACTGACCTGTAAATGAGGGCACTATATTTGAGCACTTGGGAAATCTTCTGGCATTGATTTAGGCAGAAAAGAATCCTGGACAATTTTGTGAAGGAAGAAGAAATTGCCAATAACACAATATGGAGTTGGGTGAAAAATAGTCGGAACAAGAATTCAATCTTTTTGGGATAGTCATAGTTTCAAGCTTTCATTTATTGGTTGGGCATTCAGTTTTGGCTGGACTAGAAAATTATTGAGCATTGTCTCACTCTGGAAAGCATAGAATTTCAAAGCCCCACCCACCTTGATCCAAAAAAAATGCTATTTTTTTAGATTTCCAAAGGAACCATAATATCCCAGAAAACAAACCCCAAAAAATACTGAAGATAATTAGGAAAACAAAGAGAGCAAAAACTAGAGCTGATATGTTCTTGTTCAACCTGATATCCTCACAGTTGCAGTTACTCTACAAATTGCATTTGAAAGGTGGCTGTGTAGTAGAACCTGTTTCATTAGCGTGTTCAGAGTCCAGGTCCATGGATTCTGTCCTAGCTTCTCAACCCATGAAAATCCCAGAATTCAGAAATACACTTGAAGAGACATGGTTTAGGTCAAGGAAAGATTGGATAGCGGCAAGCACATAAGATTCAGAAGCTTCTAACAAGTAAGAGCATCTCCAGCGGTGCTCAATAGGTGACCCTGCAAAAATATTTCTCACATCCAAGTTTAGTTATTTACTTTTTTCAAACCCAACCCATAAAACTAAAACTGGGACTGCAAATAGCTGGGATTGCAAATTGACTTAATTTGCAGGGTCACATACTGAGCATCCCTGGAGTCTCTCTTAGACTCAAGCAAATTATGAACTTACCTTGTGTGATATAACCCTTGGTCATTGACAGATTTCATAGTTTACATGATGCTGAAAATTTCAGTTACTATCACTGATATCATGCAATATCATGTTTAAGCAGAATCATCCAGCACTCGATTTTATCTCATGTCACAGATCACTGAGTGTAATGCTCATCATCCTCATCAGAATTGATGAAAAACTTCAACAAAATATCTCGTTAGCACCAGTCAATCTAAAAAAGATGACCCATCCTTTGTAATGCAGTTTCATTCCGGCCACAGAGAAACTAGCACCCACCAGCACACCATGAAGGATGGATGATAAGTGGTCAGGAAACAATTTTCTATTGGGTTCCAGTTCCCTAGCTAACCATGGTGGTTAATAGGTTGCTGTTTTTTACTACCCACCTACTAACAACCCACAAGCAGGTTGTTAGTAGGTAGGTAGTAAAAACAGCCCTTACATATAAATAAACCATCTACTTACCTAGTAGTTATCTATTTTCCTACCTATCTACCTATACATGAGACCCATTTCTTACAGAATTGGATACCAAGGTGAAACCATATACTACCGCAGTTGAGGTTCATCCACAACTGAGTAATAACAGGCATCCAATGGATGGTGCGCTGTTGGGTGCTGGCTCACTGTCGCCTTTCATTTGGATTGGTTGCAAACAGAACATTTTCTGAGAGTAAGTAATCCAGCTCTTCTTGTATACAATTGGACATCAAGCTGCAGGTATTCTTGAACAGAACTTGGCAACACAAAATTGGATAGCAACGAGAAATTATCTGCTACACACATGAGAAGCTACCTACCTACATGTTACCTGTTGAGGTAGGCTGATTGTTTCATGGACTACTAATTCACTTATATCCCATGGTATAGTTTGTCTTTCTAGATTGACCAACACAATGTCCCAATAACCCCCATGATAGAAGAAAAGACTGAGGCATTTAACAGAGTCGTGGATCCACAGTTTATATATTGGAAAGAGTTGGGTCGAATTCAAAGCTTTAGCTTGTTTTGAGTTTGATATGTGAACCTCTATTTGTTCTTTGCTTTCACCAAGGAAATTGCATGTGTTATATAACATCAATGTTTAAGAGATGATCATTATAGAGCCTAGCAGCAATTTTTTTTGTACATAAAATTATTGCAGTGCAGTTTAGTTGAAACAAAGGTTTTGGGTCACAAATAATCATGTCCTTCAATACAGAATGTGCCCCCTTTTACACCCAATTGTAGAGGCTTCAGGAGGACACCCGGTAAAAGATTGAGAGGGCCTATCTTGTGTTAAACATTAGGGAGAAAATGAATGGGAACTTTTCTCCAAACAGCTGAATTCTGCAATTGAAGAGGCCTGGCAAAAGGTAAGCCCTCAAAATGTTCAGTGTACCTAAGTGCGAGAAAAATACCATTCAGCAATGCTGATCAGTCAAGGCACATTTTGTTGCACTCACAAAGTCTGGTTCCTTTTGTGTCTTGATTACTCGGAGATGTATGGAATCTGAAGAAAGCAACTGAGTCATAAAACACTCAGAGAAATGAAAACAGAGGCATGCCTATCTGGTGTAATTTACCTTCACAATAGGGAGGGTATATTTCATTTCAATGCTTTGTGAAGTTCCCCCTATTTCAGATGTGGTTCATGTTATCATACAGGTTTATCTCAGCTACCGATTCTACATCTGTCTTGTTTCACTTGTCCATTGGCTCCTTTCTTTCCAGCAAGTAAGGCCCTTGCTCAGAGGAGGCCATAACCAGAATCAGGTCCACAGTCATCCATACTCAGGTATCACCTCATTCAGGCCCTTAGTCTTATAGTAACGCCCTCATCCTAGGGTCTTACTCTATATGTAACAACCTTGGAGAAAGTCTGTAGTTTATTTGGAGGGCGCCTTATCAAGCCGAATTCTTACTTCCTATTGGAGCAGGAGACCTCATGTAATCTCCATGGAGTGGGGGATCTTATGTGTAAGCTCCCTTGGTTGGGAAAAATGACGGAAGGCAATCTCCAGCATTCATTTCATGCATTTGAGCCCTTCAATTTGGGGAACCTCATTTGTTAGGAATGGCGAGGCACTGCTGTTTGTGACTTACTACTAAGTCAGTGCCATGTTTTTTCTTCTGTGCACCAAGCTCCTGACTCACACCTCAGACCTTGCAAACTATGCAAGAAAATCTTCAAAACACTTTGGCAAACCTTAATGTTCAGCTCACTCCGAACCATTCTTCAATTCCTCTCTTTCTTCCAGCATTGCTCAATTACTGAGATGTCTTTCTCAAGAGTGGGCTTCAAGGAGTGGGAATGCTAAACTTGTAGTTGGAAAACATAAAGCCATTGAAGCTCTTTGAAGTGATATATCATGTTTGCCAAGTATAGTATAGACAAAATTGTAGTGGCAATTTCTTGAGATTACGGGAGATCACAACCCACATTATTTGTGGCCGTTGCAAACTCCGAATTCTCTTTTTTGTGTGTGTCTTGCAATGATTCCCACTAGGTCCATGCACACATGAGCAAAAGGTGTTGTCATTGGTGTGGTTTGTGTGTCAACTATGGTTATTTGTGTGGTGATGTGACTTGCATTGAGACACTCAACACTTGCACACAAAATCTTTCACATCTTTCATTTATCCCTACCCCATAGTAGGTTTCTTGCATCCTCTTCAATATTTGTAGTCCCCTAGATATCCCACATAACTATTCATATGTAAAAGCATTTATGCATTAATTCATGTATTCCTAGGTGTGTTGCTATATGTGCTACATAAATATTGCTATCAAAGGATGATATTATCAAGATTCTTTGTATTTATAATTATGTGTATATTTCCCTTCTGTCATGTGATTGTGTGAATTATATGCCATCATTTTCAATACTTGAACAATTTTTACATCAATGAAATACTTGGATGAAAATATGGGTGAAATTTGAACACATGGATGAACCTTTGCAATGTGCATGAATTTTGCAACACAACAAGGACATGGAATAAGCATGATTGCATGGTTAGAATCAAGGAAATGTATTAGTAATTACATCATCAATAGACAAAATGTTTGACCACACAAATTCATGTAATCACATGGATATTGTCCAAGTTCATCTATCTAATTTATCTCCCCCCTACGGCCAATTCCATGGATAGTTTCATCTGTAAACACTACAATTCATTCATTTTGAAAACTTTGCCCAAAATATTAGTTTCATTGATTTGATCACATTTCATCCATTTATGGACAATTGTGTCTTTGTGGTCAATGTCATTCATTTGGTATATTTCATTGATGATATTTATTTATGCTTTTGCTTCATGCATTTTGACTAATCTCATTTTTTCAACAATTTTGATTCATTCATATCCTCCTTCTTGTTTTCCAACTCTTTGTCTTTTGCTTGTTCCTCACATGTTTGTCTTCTTATTTTTATTTCTTTGGAAGACTTTGTCCTTCCCCATCCCAAAATAGCCCTTTATAACCTATCTTGTAATTGGTTTTTTCTCATCTTTGGTTAAACTATTTATTTTCCTTGCAAGAACTAAATTTGAGTTTTTAATAAATCACCTTCAGCTTTTCAAAGACACACAACATTTGAAAGTTGAAAGTTGTTTACATGGCTACTTAGCCTAGGTTTTTAGCCTAGCCTATGTTAATGACACATGTCAAAAATTCATAGGATAAAAACAATGAAATTATATATACATAATATCATTATGTATAAAAATTATATATATAATCATATATAACATATATCATACGTATAATTAATTAATTAATTTGATAGCTTTATGATTACATAGTTATAAAAATCTTAATCATATCAATGTTTGAGACTACATGATTAAACTTCTTATGTGACAAGTCTTATTAAACTAGTTATTCATCGAGTTGTTTATGCATATACAATTACGAATATAATCATGAAAAACATATTTGACATTATGAACTTTAGAAAATTGAACTCACAACCTCACCCATGCAAGGGATTGTCCAAACCATTAAGATATTTCAATAACATCATTAACAAATGGAAAGCTGAATGTAATTATTCATTATTTTTGAAATTTTTGAAATTTTAAATTGGGGTTCCCAAACCTTTTTTTCTCAAAAAAAAAATATTTTGAAAAAAATCTACCAATTATCAGTTGTGGATATAATACATAAGCACAAGTTGCTAACATAAACCACATATAATATCCAAATATAAATGAAATTAGGTTCTTGAACACAAGAGAAATGATGCATGCTATAGGCTAGTTACAAGTTAAATTTATTTTTTTGTTGTAATCATGATTTTTGCTATAATTTTAAATGGAAAACAATATTGCCTTAAATTTGGAGTTGGTTAACAACTTCAAGATGAAAACATACATTGTTTTCTTATGTAGTAGTAGAAAAAAATTATGTATATATACACCCATTTCTCATAATGAACTTTTGAAGTTTAAAAACATAGATTGGTAACCTAAATGGAACTTTTTAAAATGATATTTTGGTATTGAATTTCATTACAATTTCAATGATTACATATTTTTCTAATGTGAAATAACAATTCATGTATGGAAACCCACCCTTGAAAGTGTTCACCAAAGTTTAGTAATGGACTTTCAAATGGTCAAATTTTGGTCTTATTTTCATAAGTCCATTTATTTTCATTTTTAAATGTTATCTTTTTGATAAGCATGTATATTTTTGAAATTTTTAGATGGGCTTTTATTGATATGAATTTTAGATATTTATTAAACAATATATAATCACCTTTTGGGCCTATTCAAGGTTGGGGTTCCAAAAAAAGGAAAAAAGGACTTTAAGACTTTTGTAGGGGTATTTTTTGTAAATAACATTTATTTGAAACAAATTTTTGTAAGAAAAATTGAATAGTCCAATTTAAAATAATTCATGTGATAGTGGTGATTTTTCACATGCATGCATAATTGTGTCTCAATATTATTTTTTATAGTCAAAAACACAAAAAATCTCAAAAAATCCCAAAATGAGTTTCAATAGATAATAAAACATGTTTTTGGGTAAAATTATTTCCTACACATGTGACTTGCACGTAAAGCTACAAATTTTGAACCCATTGAACATAAATGTTTCTGCCAAATAGTTAAAAAAACAAATCCTTTGCCTTGCAACCCTTTCTTTCAAAATTTCAGGACTTTGAAAATTTTGTATGATATGGTTTTTCATCAAGTTCACCAAATGAACATGTACTTTCGTAGAAGGGAATATGTTTTTGTTGTATAATTTTTTTGAAATTAATTATATGATTTTATGCATTCCTTTAAATTCCTTTTTTAAAAAATGCACTTTAAACATTTGATATAGTTTAAAAGACTCAAAATGACATTTACATAATATTCAAATTATTTAGAAATATTTTTATTAATATAACAAGACATCATTTTATCTATTGGCATACAACAATTTACCACAACTATAGTAATGTAAGAGAAATAAAAATCCAAAGTTATCCTTTAAAAATGCATCATTCCTTTTTGGTACCCAAATTGTAAATATTCCCTTTTAACCAATTATATCATTGCATATTGCCACTTTAACACTGTCAAATGTACTTGCATGGAATGTTCGTACTTGCCAAATGTGAGCCATCATGGCTTGCATTTCATCTACAAAAATACATCTTAATGAAATTTTATTGCAAATAAAAAATTGTCATGAAAATCAAAAATATATATAACATTTTTATGGATAACTAACATAAATTTGATGCATCAAAACTTGAATGAATGCATTTAAAAGTGTTGAAGGTATGTATTGAAAGGAACATCAACAAAATTGGCATTAAACATTTATCACCATGGTTGTAAATGTGGGAAAAATCCTAAATTTTGAATGAAAGTGGGAGAAATGTTAAAATTAATAACACAAAGGAAGGGGTAGACATATTGTGAATACATAAAGGTTAGATTTAGTTTAGGAATGTTAAAATTATGATATCTATGGACATGGATTAGTAACAAATAGGTTATATATATGTAGATCTAGGATGACTAGTAATGATAAAAGAAAATTGAAACTAAAATTGGCAAGAAATAGAATACAATAGCAAGGTGGTGTGGAGAAATAGAAGAACACATAATTAAGGAACTATAATGTGTATTAGTACATTGACAAGATAGATTTTTCACATGATTATATTTTCCATATGACTACCATTGGTTAGCATCCCAGATTTCACATTAAATGAAAATAGGTTTTTTCAACGTATTTGAATAGTAAAAAAAACTAATTGAAGAAATGATAACAAATTCAATCAAAGTCCAAATTCATGTTTTTTTTGTGGTAAAATGTTGCAACTTGGAGATTTTTTTTTCAAATGTTGAAAGAAAAGAACATTTTCTGATTTTAGTGTCTTAAAAAAAAATTGAAATAAAATAATTAAATTAGCTATCTAAACCTAGGCATTTCCTAAGTCGCCATTTGTTGCACTTTTGTAAAAATGTTATAGTCCACCTAGGATAGTAACTATTTAATGCTAATTAATGATGGGGATCCTTGACAATGGACCTACTTGAGGAATTTGAAAAAAAAATCCTTGGTCCAAATGTGGTGAATTTTTTTCAGTTTTTAAAAATGTATATATTTCTCAAAAAGGGAAATATTCCTTTTTATTTTTATTTTTTTCATTTTGGTGAGATTTTGCACCCAAAGAAACATTAATGACTACCCACCATTAAATGTTTAACAATCCTTTATTTTTCATCCATGTGAAACACCTGAAGTTTCCCTACCAAGCTTAATTGAATTTGTTTTCCACCCATAAGGTCACCACCAATCTAAATTGATGTAGTATTGGGAATCTCAAAGTTTTTTCCTTGTAGATTATCAAAAGTCTCTTTAATAAGAACTCCAACATGGATACCAAATTGGATGTTTTTCTATCTCAAATGTCAGGAATTCAAGAATGAAACTCTTTTACACATGATGAATTAAGAATTTATTTCTCTTTTATTTTTTTAGGATTAGTGATTGTTGTAACTCACTCGCACAATTCTAGAATTAACCATGCAATAATGAAGGAAAATTAACCCTAACCCTAGTAGATGAATGAGGGTACTTTCCCTAGGGAAAACATTCACCCCTTTGTAACTTGGGCTCATTTCCTTGGCCAAGTTTCTCAAGGGAGAAGAATAATTCAAGCCAAATTCCTTGTGGAGAAAGAAAATTGGGACCATGTTTTCCCCAAAAGTTTGGTTACACTTCCTACAAATTCAAGAGAGTTGCAATGCATTAGAATTTGTAGAAGGTTGCACAATGTATGAAAGTGCTTTCAAAATTTCATCCTTAATCCCCATTTTTAATTCATTGGTCAATTTCAAATTTCATATTTTTAATCACAATGTAATTTTTCATCCATTTGATAAAAAATTTCTTATTTTTCATTGATTGTGTAACCTTAAAAAATTTCTAAAGCATTGTAACTTCCCTAGATGTTGTCCAATTTGGAAGTGTGGCCAAGATCTGAGGGAAAGAGTTTTTTTTTCCCTAAGGAACTTGTTTTGAATTATTTTTCTTTTTTGAACAACTTGGCCAAGAAAGGACATAATTGCAAAGGGATGGGTGTTTTTCCCAAGAAAGGTCCTTGAGCTCTTGGGGGAAACATGACTCCAATTCCAAAGGAAGTGTGACGTTAAATTGTATACTTGGAAAACATCCATAAAACTATCTTCTTCCTTGAATGATTTTTCCACATATTTTCATCCCAAAAAAATGGTTGTCAAGAAAAAAATTTGAACCCAAAATATAATACCCATGGATTAATTCTTAACCATTGCATCACAATCCTTATTCTTAAAATTAGGATTTCATCAATACTTAATTAAAATATTTATTGGGTATAATAAATTCTTTTGAAAAAATATTTCAAATTGAACAATTTTCTTATGAAAGATTAGTGAAATATTTAATTAATTGTTACATTTGAGTGCTTGTCTTGAATAGGTCATTAGTCACACTTGATTTACCAATGTAAAATCAAAACAAGTTCCATATTTTATTCGTGATTAAAAGATTGCTAACCATGATTGATTGGCAAAATATTTTTTCTATTGTCAACTCATTTTTGTAAGATTCTAATGGGGTACATGTGCAAGTCCAATACTTACAATAGAACACTTCTTTGGCATCTAGTTATCAACAAAACAACCAAAGTTATCATCATTCAAACTTCAAGATCTTGGGGCTTGCAATTCCCACAACTAACTAGGTGGATCCAAAATTTATATCCATTGACATTCACCTAGTCTCCTAATGAACATAGGTAGTCTAATTCATGATGCCCAAGTACACAAATTCATGCACCTTATCAAGACATAAATGGTCAACCTTTTCTTAACAATATTACATTATGTTGAACTAGTGATGGCCAACCTTGTTTTTATTCATAAGATTTTGCAAAAAAGATAAATTCAAATTCAAAACTAAAAAATGAAGGGATTTTGGAGGGTTTTAATTGCCAAAAGTGAAGAAAAAATTAGTAAAAATCATCATATTTCTATATTCTGTTTTCATAGTGTAGTCAAAAATATAAAACGATGATTAAATAATTATATTTCATATATGGTTTATAGCCAAAGTGGGCTACATTTTGCTAGGGTTAGATCTTTGTAGGGCTAATCACTACCTTGGTTACAAACAAAAATTCTTAGAAAAAACATTTTTTATGGATTTAAAAAAATCTACTAGTGCCCCATTCAATAGGTGAAATATATCCACCTAGATTATATGTTACATTCTAGTTTCTTATGATGCTTGCCCATTTCTATAGGTAGTTACAATGTTGTGTGGGTATTGATTTTTAAGAGAATATACGATCCCAAATATTATATATTTTATAACTTTGATTACCTTTCTAGGTAAGTTTTCAAAATTACAAAAAAGTATTTCAAAACCTTTGGGTATGGTTCAATTTACTTTTTCCAACTCACAACAATTATTAGGTATAGGGTTTCAAGTTGTTGATGTGAATGTGATTCTAATTATGGTGAAGATTTAAGGTTATGAATTCAAAAGTTTTCATTTGATTCAAATTTGCATGGATTCCATCATTTAGCTTTCTCACACATCACACACTGTCACAAATCTTATAAAAAACATTAAAGTACATATTACATATATGTATAATGTATATTATGTTTGTAACCAAAAAATGATATAGAAGCTTTGATCTATAAGCTCAAAGTTTTAACATTTTATGATCATCCTTAAATGTGACTTTTTGTTCAAGGTTGTCGTCAAATCCACCTTTAATTTTGCAAAATATTTCCTCAAAAAGGGCTTTTAGGCACAATGGACCACAAATAGACAATGTATTCACATAAACAACCAAAAACAACCAAGGGTAAGTCTACAATATAATAAGCCACTACAAATGTAACCATTATTGAATAACACACTTGTCAAGTTTTAACTTCACTTAGGATTGAATGTTTTTCATGTAATCTACATAATGTGATGTAATATACGTTAAAAAATGACATCTAAAAATATGGGTCAATTATATCAACATTTGAGGGTGAAAAAGGACTAATTAAGCACTTGTAACTAGTCTAAAGGTCTTGAGTAAGTCACATAAGAATTATCAAAATTGATCTAGATTTTTTTGGAAAATTTTCATATTCATATAGATCGAATAATAATTAGACTTTACACGGTTTTGGATCATCATTGGAATTGATATATAAATAAATTATAAATTTAAAAATTTGCAATTTTCTTTCCAATAACTCTTGGATAAATATAAAGATAAGTTGTAAAATTCGAGAAAACTAAATTTTATTATAAAAATATATTGTACAAGTCAAATATGCGATTAAACTATAAAGTTTTTGCAATGGTTGCATACCATCTCAATTTCCAATTTCAAGTCCTTACCTTTTTAAAAAGGACAAAGGAGTTGGGTTTGGCTCATTTTATTGTGGGCATAACCCCAAAACATGTATTCAAGATTCATAAAAATCACAAAGAAATGACTTGTAATAATCATAATAAAAAGATTTGATAGTTGATTATAGTAGACAACATGTATAAAATAGATATAATAAAAAATAGGTAGAATAGATAGAATAGATAATGGACAAAATAAATAGAAATGGAAAAAATGGATAGAATAGATAGAAATGGAAAAAATTGACAATTAACTTGTAGTAGACAAAAAATTCTCAAGCTTATGGGGAATGGTAAAATAAAAATAAATAAAATTTTAAAAATTCAAACTTGCATGCGTATGACATAATAACACACTTGCTTCGACCAATGTTCATGACATGTAGAACACACATAGCTACCATTAAATGACCTACACATCATTAAATTAGAAGTAGCAAAATCAATAAATAACTTGAAAACGACAAGACTTGGACAACATAATGCAAATGACTTCAATAGAAAACATAAAGCAAAAAATGAAACACAACAAAATTGACCCTACATTGCCCAACTTGTTTGAAAACCATCAAGGTTCCTTAGAATCATGCCATACCGTTGGACTATTGCAAAAAATAAGAAAATGTAAGTGGCTTATTGGGGTTGAATGTTGAAATTTGCACCACCAATAATTCATATGCATTTTTACCATAATTACAAACACAAACCCACCACCAAAACATTTTTATAAAAACAAATGCACATGAAATAACACCAAAATGAATAGGAATACATGTAGAAAATTAGAAATCTACATGAAAGTCTTCTTCAAAAAGGCCCCATTCTTCAATGAACTTATTATTATTTTTCATTATAATAGTTTCTAAGGTAAGAAAATTAATCATACTCATAGCCTCATAAGGCCGATCATGGCTAAACTAAAAAACTTGATCATGGAAATGAAACAATCCAAATTTTCAATCCCCAATTGTGACCACCAAAGGTTTGTGACTAGACTAACAACATTAAAGATTCATTTTATTTTAATTTGTGAACCCACAATGCCAAACACCTAACAAGCCATGAAGAAAACGTGCAAAAATTGCATCGCATGTTGTGCCCATCAAATTGAGGGGTTCTTGTGATTTGTTGATAGCACAAATAAATTATTAGAATAATTGGAACCTGTTCTTCAAAGTTGAAATGATTACATTGTCAATTGACACAATGTACCAAAAGAAAATATCATCTTCTTCAACTTTTATTGGTTTTGTTTGTTCCTTGGTAGGGTTTAAATGATTGTACACTTGCAATAAAAGGGGACACATGATCTTAACATCACATTTTACAACAATTTAATTGCCCATGAAGTTTTGAATACACTTCATGTTCTTATAATGAGGTCAAACATGATTGCCAACATGTTGTAATTAGGCTTTAGAATGATTGTAAACCATTGAAAAGGCAAATAATGGCATCAATATCCCTACAACTTGCACCATCATCCTTCACTTAAATTCTTGCAATTTTAAATCAAAATCATCATAGATTAGTGGTGATTCAATGCTTGAATGTTGGTGACACCTGATTTCATAGCAATGCACAAAGTGAAAACAAAAGTAAGAGCACCTAACAACAACCAATACTTTCATGTTAGGTTTAAAACACATTATTTAACAATAGGAAACAATGTATCGATAATCACTTAAGCCATGCCCCAAGTTCGACTTGTTGGCATTCTAGAAAACAAATGTAAAACTTGCTACCATCCATAACATAAGGAGATTATATTTTGGTATTCAAGAGTTTCTTCAAACAAGATAACTTTTAAAGCAAATTGCATGTTCATATGAGTTTTGAACATCCTTGTTCGTAGCCTTGCAATGATACAAGCATATTTCCATTCTTGCCTCCCTTCCCCTTATTTTTTAATCCACATAATAGTTTTTTGCAATGATGTTTGAAGAGCTTTTAAACTGAATTTTGGAAAACCCGAATTTACTTTGACATCATTGGTGGCATACTTAATTGCCTTTAACATTGCATGGCCAAAACATGATCTTGTACAAATGGGGCAAGTAATTGAAGGCAAAAACAAAAAACTATAGATTTCAAAACATTGGTCAATGTGTTCAAATTTGACCCTTTGTTTTTTACATAAATTGATTTTGTCAAGCAAACCAAATGAATCAAATAGAATTTTTACTTGGTTTGCCATGATTGCACAAGTTGTATTTTGCACCTCAAAAACCCCAACAATCACATGGGTGGGTCCCCAAGAACTATTCAAAAACTAACAAACATGTTGTAACCAATGCACAACATCCAAAGATAAAAAAAAGATATGCATGTGATACAAGAATTAAGAATCAAGAAAAAATATTTTTCTTTGGTTTTTGTCATAATATTTGGAAGGATTTCATTGACTACCATTGAGATGGAAATTATAGATGTTTGCATTGACTAAGAAATAAATGTTTCACCCATGGATTTTTAACAAACGACAAAGGATGGTATCTTTTTGTAATGTACAACATTAAATCTTCCCAAAAAATTTATTGTGGTAGGTCAAATTTGGTATAAGGTCTATGCCTACCAAAAACAATTTTTTTTAAAAATGACAATTTTCCTACTTTTTACAACTTGTTTTTCATTGAAAATTTCCACCATTATTTATACTTGGGGAGGTCACTTCCATTTTATTACAAAAAATGTGCAAAAAAATACAAGGTGCAACTTATTAAATAATAATAATTTTTTAAAAATTAAATGTGAATAGGGTGACGATAATTCAATTTGAAAATATATTTAAAACATACCTAAAATATGTTAGGAATAGGCCATTATTTCATAGCATATTAAAAAATATCCTTATGCCTCAAGTATTTCCTAAAATATACAAGGATTTACTTCCCTGTATGTTTATAGCAAAAATAGTCCCCACCTCTTGTACACCTTGGGATGTTCATTAGAAGTATGATTTTTCAATAAGTTTGTGCCTTGGTCTTTATTATAACTTAGAAGCCTTTTATTCTTCCCTTTAGACAAATTCTTAACATCAACTTGTACTACAAAAAGGTGGTGTACAACACATTGTAACATTTGTGAAATGCAAAAAATTATTACATTAGCACCATTAACAACAAAAAATCCCCAATAATTAAAAGTGTGATGAAAAAGGTACCACAATTTTTTATTAACTTGGATTTTTGGAATGAAAAGTTGCCAAGTTGCCTCAATATCAAAATTAAATGCCTCTTTTGATTCAATTGGAAGTAATTTGATTGGTGTGTTAATTGGTGACATAAACTCATCTTCTTCATGTAACATTTTAAGTGTTGCACTTGTTGATGCCATCCTTTTAGTTGCATGCATAAAACACTAGAAAAGACATGAAAACGTAGATGCTAATGAACATGGGTCTAATGCAATGTCAAGTTTTAGGGTTTGAGTTTTGTGTTTTTTCAACTTTGCTTCATTAAAAACTCAAACATGTCAATGGAGGTAGCTTTGTGTAGTACTTTGCCAGGATTCATAAAAACACAAGAACCTAAAGTAAATAAAACAAATAAAATTTTAGAATGTGGAATGCATTTACTTTAAAGCTATGAAACACAAATGTAACATGAGCATGATGAAATGACAATGTATGAAAAGATAACAACAACCAAATTGCAACTCTTATAAACAAAAAATTATTTTGCAAAAGAACAAAACAAAAGGGAGACACACACTTGCCTCAAGCATGAACAAACATGAGCAAGATAAACAAAAAATCTTGTCAGAAAAAAAAACAAAGGAGATGATGGCAAAAAGTTACCTTGATGAAGTTAAAGGTGAAATGTAGGTGCAATGCTTCAAAATAAAAATGTTGTGACAAAGTGCAAATGCAACTCTAGGTTGTTGCAAAACATAAACATAAAACTTTGAAAATGAAAAAGATAGTACAAAGTGCAAACAAAAAAGTTTCAAAATGAAAGGGCATTTTATCACATAACACAAAATCAAAAAGTTGTTACAAAATGCAACAAAAAAACTTCAAAGTGAAAAGGCCTTGTGCTACATAACGCAAATGCAAAACCTTGATAATGAAAGAACTATCACAAAGCGTAAACAAATTTAAAAGCTTCAAAGTGAAAGGGCCTTTTGCTATAAAGCACAAATTCAAAGTGAAGCTTTCAAAAGGAAAGCGTTGGAAGAAAGCCTAAACCCTAATAGTAAAAAAACCTTAAAACCTAATGCCTACACTTGCCTAAAACATTGAAACTTGGGGAGGTCCCCATGAATTTCCTCCTATGAAAACATGTGAGCAAAAGGTTTTGGGTTCTACCCTGATTTTATTACAAATAATGGTTCACATGTAAGAACATCTGCAGCAAGTCATTGTGAAAAACATCTTTACCCTAAAGTTGCCGACCATAATGGAGTGGCTGCCCATTGTTTATAGAGGAGGATCCAAAGCAAACCCCACCCATCCCTCATCATCATGGCCCATTGCTAGTAGAGAGTTCATCTTTCTTATGAACAACTTTATGAATTTTTTTCGCATTAAAATGGCTATGATTTTTAACATTTTTTTTGTTTAATGATTAAAAGCTTCCAAAAATAGTTCGATTTTGAATTTTAGGATTCTAATGTCACTTTTTGGCAAAAATTTTGGGAATTAAAAAAAAAGTTGATTAACAATGCATTTATTTGTAAGCTCTATACCAAGCATCCTTTGCAAGCTCTATCCCAAACATCCTTCCTTTGTAACAAACATTTTTTTCTTAATCTTGCTCTTCTACAACTTGTTTACTTTGCAATTGTTGATGGTTAGATGGTGACAATAACTATTAAATGGGATTGCATAATCACTTGAAGACAAAGTTTCAATCAATCTTGTGTTTGCTACATTATTGTTGTAGGTACCAAATCTTCAATGACAAACAAGAAGGCAACATGGAAGGTCCATCTTTGGTTGTAGACCAAATGTGGCTCAAGAGTGCGAGATTGTCCATTTTCAAATTTTCCGTGACTATTTTGCAAAACATTCAATTTGCAACGATCACCTTTTTTGATGTTGATATTGAATGCGTTGCCCATTGTTCCTTTGATCATGGAGAACATATGTGCACATGATCCTTATTTTGTTTAAAAGAAAGATGCATGTGGTGTTCTAGGCTTGAGCTTGATTAAAAAATGCACAAGTGTTTTGTGCATGCTTACATACAATCAAGTTGTTGATGCATGCGATGAATATTGTAGGATTGGACAAAAACATTTCACATGAATGTCTCAAGTGCTTTGTGAAAATGATCAAGGAAGTTTTTGAACCCAAATTCTTGAAGCAATCGAAATGAATAGATTTGGAGAAACAAATGAAAGTGAATGCAAATAGAGGGTGGTTGGGCATGTTTGCTTCCTTGGACTGTATGCATTATCATTGGAAAAATTGTCATGTTGCTTGGCAAGGTTCCTTCACTAATAAAGATGGGAATAAATCCATCATTTTAGAAGTGATAGAAGATCAAAGGTTGTGGAATTAGCATGCCTATTTCGGCTTGCCAAGAGGCAACAATGATATAAATGTTTTAGATAGGAGCCCTTTGATCTAGGAATTGTTGGGGGGGTGCGGGTGCTTGACGTCAATTTCGAGGTAAATGGTAATGTACATCCTTGCTACTACTTGTTCGTAGATGGGATCTATCCTTGATGGTCTTGTTTTGTATCCACCATACATGAATTGCAAGGAAGAAAAATGTTAGCATTTTTTGAAAATGCAGGAGGCAACTCGCAAAGATGTTGAACATTGTTTCGATGTATTACAATCAAAGTGGTAGATTGTGGCTAATGCTTCTTGCTTGTGGGATCGCATTGTAATTGCAAATGTGTTGATGGCATGTGTCATACTGGCAACTCGCAAAGATGTTGAACGTTGTTTCAATGTATTACAATCGAAGTGGCAGATTGTGGCTAATGCTTCTTGCTTGTGGGATCGCATGGTAATTGCAAATGTGTTGATGGCATGTGTCATATTACACAACAAGGTAATCGACGATGAACAAAGGGAGGTCTTGGAACTGACCATTGAATTGTAACATGGCATTGAAATGATGAGGGGTTTGACATTTGCAAAATACATTCAAAACACAAAAGAAGTTGAAAATCAAGTGACATGCCACAATTTGAGGAATGATCTAGTTGATCACCTTTGGGCATTGAAAGGCTTCAATAATCTTTGAACTTTTATATTTACACAAATTTTGCAATTTGTTGTGTTTGGCATTTTTTTAGTTTTTTAGTTATTGGGTCTACCTTGCCAAATCCACAACATTGTGATCATTTCTTTCTTCTATGATATTTATTTGGTGATATGCTTTCGGTAGGAGTGGAGGCTACTATTGCTCCACTTGGCTTTAGTGTCATTATGTTGGTTTGTGCATTGTTGTGTTTGTGGCAATTTTTGGAATAATTGTAATTATTCTTGCCTTTTGAGATGAAATTATTCTTGTGCTTCATGCAACTATAGTTAATCATTAGGCATGGAAAAAAGGGCCATCATATTTTGGTTTCAAATGATGGCAATCCTATCCAAGTTGCTACTGCCATGTTTACGACGACACAAACTTGGGCATTGATGCTTTTACTTCCTATTTGATTCCTGGCCTTCTAGTCTTTTTTTGGCCTCTTGCAACCTTGTGGCCAATTAGAAGATGGAGTCATATTGGGGGTGATGCTTGCAACGTTGGTCCCTACACCTGATCGTTGTCAAAATTCGTGGAATCACCAAAATTAGCCTTCCTTTTCATTACTAGTGATGTCTTCTTCATTTCTTTTCGCAGGTTAGCCCATTGAAGTATTTTTTCAAAACATACCAAACATGAACAAAGATGAATCTTTGATGCTTTGGGTGTTTTGTCTTGTACAAGTCGAGAGTTTTTCACAATATATCTTTAGTCCCTGTCCCTGATTTGCAAAGAGCAAGCACAATTGTGTGGTGTCCTACAAACTTGGTTACATCATGTCTGATGATGCCCCATTTTGTTTCCAAACTCAATGCAAATCTTGGAGCACAACCGGCAAGACGTGATTCGTTGAAATGTATTCTGGACTTGGTCCCAAAATGTTGCAAATTTTTGTTGATTCTTGATCAATGAGTCTTGTGATACGTGGAGTAATGAGCAACACAATTGCTACTCCTCATCTACAATAATTTTTTTTTCCTTTTCTTGCTTTCAATTGTGAATGTGTAAGGTCATCGGTTATTGCAGATATTTCAACAATGCTCAATGATGCCATTTTGCGCCCAATGACATTAGGAATGCGTTATAGCGGGACCTTGATTGATCTCAAATGTGGAGGTGGGAGAGAAGATTTTTGGTGAAACCATGATGGTATTTAGTTTGTAGGCGCAATGGTGGGGTGCCATCCTAGCCATTTTTTTGTGCCATCATTTTTATTTTTTTTGTTAGGGTGTAACAAATTTCTAACTTTAGGGTTTTGAGTGTGAACAGAAAGTAGTTTTAGGGTTTTTCAAAGAAACATGTTTTTCTTTTGTTGGTGGCTAAGAGTTTTTGCTTTCGACGGCGTGGAGACAAGGAAGGTTGCAGAATGGAGATGTGTCAGTGTTTGGTAGCATTGAAACTTTGGTGTCATTTTCTTCGATTTGGTATGTATGTGTTGTTGCTAGACGCAAGATGATGGTGTGGCAAGGGAGTTACCAGGTGAGGTGTGTTCGGTGGAAATTTCGCGGAACATTGGCGAAAGGATTTGCTGTAGAGAAGATAAGTAGTGTAGGTTTTTGTTTTGGTTGAAAAGGGGTAAGTTGTTGGAGTGAAATTTTTAGATGTCTGTTTCGAAGAAAAGTACGAAACTATCTGCTGCACAATGTACTTAGGGAGGTAGAGTGTTTATCTAAAAGCTGGTTTTGATGGTTGAGGAAGGGGGATGATGAGAAGTTTTAAAAATCTCGAGAGCGGCCAACAACTCTTCTCAAAAGTCTATGTTTGGGTTTTGTTCGTATCTAGGTTTTGTTGTCTTGTTTTTTAAGAGCGAATACCCTAATTTTTGGGAACTCCAAAGAATTACAATACTCCATTGAGTTTACAAGGTCATTTACACAAAGGATGGATGTGGTTCTTTGTAGTGATTCTTGAAGCAGTGACTGGGGGAAATCGATATGTTGTATTCCTGACTTCTGTCTTGTCAAGTGGAGTGATGGTGTCAAGGAAACTAGATTGTGTGATTTGTGTGGGTTGAGGGATTTACAGTACCATGTGTAAGCTGGAACTAGAGTTCCCATGGAAGTCCAATGTGGTCTTGGATTCATGTGAGTATGAAGACTTCGAGAAGAGAGGCCAGTGGGCTCAAGAGAGTGAGATGAGAGTGATCTAACCCCTTGGAAACCTCAAGCCTCTCTATGATGAAGAAGGCGGTTTCTTTGCTGGTTTCTGAACGAAACTTAGGTGGCCACTGGCTTAGGCCAGTGTGAAATTCGAAGAATGTAATTGTCGTTCAATATATACATGTTTTGCATTTTGTTTGTTTGAGCCCTCGTTTTTTGTCACAGGGTTCTTAATGTACCACAATGGACATGTTCTAAGGGTCCCACATCAAGTTCTTAATATTTGGATTATTTGGTCAGGTGCTTAATACCCAAATTTAGAACTGCTGGTTTGACATTTGGATTTGGGTACATTCACAACATTGATGTTTCATTCTTACTTTCAAGGAGAAAGTCTAGTCCTGGTTTCAACCTTCTTTTAATTTGAAAAAAACCTTGGTTTCCACTTTATTTTTATTTTTGGTTTGTGTCTTTGTTAGAACCTTTGGTCTGATTGTGATCCCAGTTCTTCACATTGCAAGACCCCTAGTTCTGGGTTTTAAAAAAAAACTTAGGAGGGTCTAATTCCAAACTAGATCTGGTTCTACCTACGTATGCATAGCCCAAAACAGACCATTTAAAATTACTAACACTCCACAATCAATAAAAAATGACAACCTATTTCAAATACATCCTAAACCAAATTTATCATTAAAAAAAAAAGTATAATTGAAATGTTTCTCATACTAAAAACATTTCTAACCATAGCCAGAATAAAAACACACACACACACACATACACATTTTTAAAAATTAATATTTTTTAATAAAGAAAATGAAGATCCGGACCTTGGATAAAACTGGTTTAGGGTTGATTCCAGTTCTGGGTCCAGATCTAGCCAAAGGTTGGTTCTCAATTCTAGGTTTGGGTCCAGTTTGGAGGTCAGTTGCCAATTCCAGGATGAAACCTTGGTAACTTAGTTGTGGTTCATCCACAACAAAGTCATAACAGGTTTCCAGTGGATGGTGGTGCACTGGTGGGTGCTGAGTTTCCTAACACACCATGATGAGGATCTTGACACCCTGATTGGCTATCAGGTCATGAGTTACAGGCCACAACCCGTAATCTTTGTTTGATTAGCAACCTACTAGTTAGCACAAGGTACCAATGTTGGCTCTCATTGGCCCAATGCTTCCGTAAACCTAAGTGCTTCTTGGATGAAAGTGTGATCGCCACTCTCTTTGAAGATGAAATGAGGATGTCTTGATCCTTTGTGGTCCCTTATGCCCAGTAATTGGGTTGAGGCCAATTACCCAGTCTATAATCCTTGAATTGTTGGTGGTTTGTAAGGAATGGCAAGTTTTCTTACGGAGTTAGTTCTTTAGCAAAACCAAGTTATGTTCACATGTAGCATAAAGCTCTGCACTAGTGCAAAAGATAATATGCAACTAGCTGCTTGTTTCCAAAGTTTGATAGCTTCCATTGAAATTGCCTGATGCTTTGGGAAAAGGTCTTAAGCTATTTTCGAGGTTTCCGATTTTCAAGCACTTTTTCTTCTTTGGATGATGGTCTTCTAATCTTGTACACATTTTGATAACTTACATCAAGTTTGTTGATTGCTTTGGGGGAAAGGTCTCAAGAAATTTTCAATGTTGACATTTCTTCTTTTTTGGATGGTCGTATTCTAATCCTGTCCAAAATTCTGATGAGTTTCATGAAAAAAGAGTTGCTCCTTTTTTGGGATAAAATTTCTCAAACTTTCTCAAACATTTTTTATGCATTGGAAAAGTTCTCAAAACTTTGATCAAATTTCTTGTTGCTTTGTGGAAAAGCTCTCAAACTATCATCAACTTTCATAATGCTTTTGGTGAAAAGCTCTCAAACTTTCATCAAATTTCTTTGATGGTTTCGGGAAAAGCTCCCAAACTTTCATGGAATTTCTTTGATGTTTTGGGAAAAGACCTCAGTTTTTTTATCAATTTTCTTGATGCATTGGAAAAGGGTCTCCAACTTACACTAAAGTTCTTGATGGATTGGAAAAGGTCTCAAGCAAATCTCAAGGTTGAAAATTTTCTTGTATGCATGCAATTGCAAACTTGTCAAAAGTCCTTCCATGTCAAATGGAGAAAGTTCCCAAGCAAAGATTTTGGCTGTCTTATGGTTCCAGTTACTAAAGGGAGGCAACCAAGAAAAATGAAAGGAACCAAGACAAAATAATAATAAATTAACAAAAGCTTTTAAAAAAAGAACAGAGTTCCTGTACACCATCATTTATGGGATTTATGGGCAACACTTTGACTCTGAAGAATTCAAAAAGAGAGCAAAGAAAGAGAGTGTGGGCTGGTTTTTTCCTAAGTTAAAAGATTTCAACTTTGCACAACACCTGTAGTAATGGGGCCAACCTTTAGGCAACTAAGTTAGGGATTTATTTTTATGGTGAAATTCCCCCCACTTGGCACTAATAAAGAGGGGGTCGTGACTTATACAAAGGATTTTTTTTTAAAAGAAAAAAATCCCCCAAAGTTGCCAAATCTCCAAGGGGGGAAAAAAAAAAAAAAAAGTTGAAATCACCATATTTAGACCAGAGTTTCTTTGGGTATCGCCTATATATATACAGGCAGGGTTTCCAAAAAAAAAAATCTACTTTTCTCTCTCAGCTGTAGTCAAATTTGGCTAATTCCTTTTGTGGATGATCAACAATGCGGCTACCTCACAAAATTGAAAAACAACAAGTGGGTGTGTCACATTGTGCCCTTGCCATTTACATTTTTTAAAAAAATATCTTAAGGCAAAAGAAGAATCATGGAAACTCAAATATTTTAGCATCCAAAAATGTAATCTTCATAAAAAAAAATCCTCTAAAAGAAACCAAAATCCTTCAAGATATTATTATAACTCTATTATAACTAATCTCAAGTTTCAACAAAAGCCAAAATATCATCTTTCAAAAATCCTCGTATAAAAATAGACCTATTATTATTATTATTATCTAGGGGCCCAAAATCCCTTAAGCTACTATACTCTATTAATGAATCTAAACACAATATCCTTAAGGGCCTTGGTGAGTAGGCAAGGCCAACAACAAAACCCTGATTGCATGTATATGATTTTGATCACCTTGTCTGATTTTGATCGCCTTGGAGGGAGCATTCAACCCTGTAGAGTTGAAAAGATCTTCAGCTTTTTCTTTAATGTTGTGGGGTCATGGAAGAAATGAATCTGGGTAGCAATTGTTGTAGAAAATTACGTGCACAAGAGAGAGACAGAGAGTCAGAGACAGAGAAAGGGAAAAGGATTTGTTTTCTTAAGTTTGAAGTTTTCGTGTTTGCACACTGGTTGGTGTGTTCTTTTTTTTTGGATCGGCGGGCTGATTCCTGTCCGGATTTTATTTTATTTCGTTGGACTTGATCAATTCTGTTTTGAGTGCTGTACAAAAGTATCTGTTGCGAGTTTTTTTTTATAGCCTCCAACATGCAGCAATCGTTGATTGTAGTCGGGAGGAAAAAAAAATTTCCCCAGAGAGAGAGAGAGAGAGAGAAAATGGGAGAGAAAAAACCAGCCAAAATTGATGAATTTTATACTTGATGTCTTGAAGCGGAGAATTACAAAATCTGTGAAGAGAGAGAGAGACACACACACACACACACACACCGAGAGACAGAGAGAGAATTAAAATTGCCTAATAATGCAAAGCTTCTTTTCTTCACGGAAAGCTTTTTGGGGCTTTTTTTTCCCATCTTGTAAGAAGAAGAGGAAGACGATCGAACACAAGAACAAAAACAAAAGCAAAAACACTGATTGAGAAAGGGTTTGTTTTTTTTTTTTGTTTCTTGTCTTGTGAACAATAGTAGTAAAAGGAAGAAAACATAAAATAGAAGTCACCAAGATGTGCAGGAACAGCAGCATGAGGAGGAGGAGGAGGACTTGGGATGTCTTAGTCCGAGTCACGATCACGTCCTCGATTTCACAACCGCCGCAGTAGTAGATCGTAGATTAATCTCCCTCCACCCCAAATACCAATAGACTTGTATCTATCTACAGGCCTGAGCTGCTGACTTCTTCAACGGAACCAAATCTGCACATGGAATGCATTCAATGGCGGAAACTAGGGTGGGGGGACCAGACTCCAGCGCCTCTGGTGGGAACCCTGAGTTGAACTGCGCGGACTAAGCCAAACCCTAGTACGCTTTTTCCTAGTCGAAGCTTTCGAGGAGTGTTTGTTTCTGTTTCTTTTTTTCTAATTTTGCTTTGAACTTTGGGGCTTTTGTGTGTCCGGTTTTGATAAGCTCCGTGCGCATCCAGCACAAAAGCAATGACGTATGAAGATATGATTCGTGGCCGCCGATTCCCGACAGTTGTTTCTAGGTTGTTGACTCATGTCACGGATGTTGTAGGTGCACTCTGCTGTAGCTAGCTCTTCGAGCTTTTCTTAAGAGTTCAAGTGGCACAATGAGGAATGCTCATTTAGGAATTCTTCAATTTCATGATGTGCACCGCTTGTTTATGTTGTTGATGTTGTTGTGTTTCGAATTCCACTTAGAATTGCAGAGTTGCAGGTCCCTAGCTTGCAATATAGATGTGCAAAGATCTTAGAAGAATTGATACATAGAAATTCATGAGCAAGCTAGCAACTGAGTGTGTGCAGCAGATCCAGAGCTGGACTCGAGAGAGACTTAGCCCCGGGGTTGTCGAGAAGGATGTCGGAAGTATTATAAGCTGAAATTTTGAGAGGACGTCGATATTGGACTTGAAGATCGATCCCCCGCAGGTGCTTGTTGTGCCACAGTAGTCCGTGTGCATACGGTGGGCTGCGTCCATTCTGCAAAAATCTACGTCGAGGATCTTTGGATTTCGGGTTTCAGAGATCTTGGCAACTGCAATCTATCCGTGATGGAAGGAGGAAATGCAGCACATCGACCTCAACAGGAGTACTATTATAAGCAATCGAGTAGTGCAGGTGAAGGTGGAGGGAAGGAGATGTTCGAGAGAGCGTTGTCCAAAGTCTCAGAGAGAGGGCAGCTCTTTGAAGTCGTGATATGTTTGTGTGTGTTGTATTTCATTCTGAGGTTGCTGTACAATAGCCTTGCGTTTCTCCTCATCATTGCCCTTCTCATTTCTATCTTCATGCATTTGATGCAATCCTTCTCAGAGAGGTTTGAACCATCCATGCAGAAGAAGAGACGTCATCCTCCACCTCCATGATTTGGTTCACACTTTGACAGTTTTCAAAATACACTGTAGAGAGAAACCAAACATGTCAACTGCTCAGACAAACAGAGGGATGAATCAATCACAGGTACTGTATGTTCTACAAGAGCTCGTCACACATCAAAACTGCTTTCAGTGGAGATGAAAGGAAAAGGACTCTCCAGCATGTTGTGCAACTCATTTGCAAGGTCAAGCTGCTGGTGCAAAGTTCAGAATTCAAGCAACTATCCTCCAGCAACAAATGAAGGAGGACTTGTTAGAAGGGGTCTGAAGGATTTGGGAAATCTGGCAAAGTTTGCCTTGAAATCTGGTGTATATTATTCAGAGTTCAGGAATTCAAGGAAAAGGATCAATGATGTGGTTTTGCAAGGTTTTGTTTGTATAGATAAAAACAATCTCCTCTCTTTTCTGCTGCAGATGCAAAAGTGGAGCATCATGGCAGGTGATTTGTTGCAAAATAAGTAATTTGGAGTTTTAGGCTTTGTAAGGATTTTGCATATCAAGTACCTTCCATACTCTGCGGTGATGGAGAAACATGGTGTCTGGTGCAGCAGCTCATCAGTCAAGCAAATCTATTTTATGATTATACAAAATCATGATAATTAACAAAGTTTAATCACATAGTTGGATTTGTTAAGCACTGAATCATCCCAGAAATTGGGAGACTAGTAAGCTGAAAAGTTGAGGGAAGAGATTGATCAGAATACCTGGGAAGATGGTGTAAACAAAAATTGCTTTGAGAAGAAGCTCTGTAATCAGAGATTCATGTAAGGTAAGAGACAATCCTTAATTCACAACTACAAGTAGAGAAAAGAGTTCTAGGGTTGGGGAAAATTGTATTGGCCATTGCCAAATGGGATCATCTCCACCATCTCCAAGCTGAGGGAAAGTTAATGACAAAGCTTGATCTTGAGGAACTCCATTTTGATCAGTAATGAAGATGACCCTAATCACCATAACCCTTCCAAGATTTTTCATAAAATTGCAAAACATCACACCTTAATCTCTCCCAAATCAGGGAAACCAACTGCCTTACTATGCTGCTTCCTCTTCTTCTTCATCTTCCTTCTTCTTTTTCTTTGGGGGAGGTGGAGGAGGTGGAGGCGGAAGGTCCACCACCACCTTACAGTAGCAAGTTGCCCCACTATGTCTTCTGCATTTGATTTTACAAGCCAGGGGATTCTCTGACCGCAGATACTTCGCTAGGAAGTCAATTGGTCTTTCTGGCCTGATGTATTTATCATGCACACCCATTGTGAGTGAATTTTCAAGCTTTTTGTTCAGTGCTTCAAGCAAAATTCCAGAAGATTGATTTCATTGAACTGCCAGTGCTCAAAACACCCCAGGAAAAAAAAAACACCCAAGCATGCATGTAACTCTTCATGAGAACTTGGAGGATTTGAAAACTTGGGTGTTCAGGTTGACCCACCTTTCAATCACAATCAGCTTCATGCCTTCAAGAAGCAATTTGTGAATTTTTGCCATCTGTTGGAATTTGCCATCAGGCCATACTTAGGTCAGCCAGAGGCAGAATTACTATAGGACATGGCTCAAAGATTTCATCATCATAAAGCTTATCCCTGATATGCCTGCATTTATGTAGTGCCTGACACTATTTTTCATAGACACAAGCAACAAAAAAGATTGAGGGAAGAGGCTTTGAAAATATAACCAAGTATTCTCGCACTGGTTCTGAGAGGTCAGGTGGCTTCTTGGGGCCTAGTAGCTGCAAAATTATGCACAATACACAACACTGATTGGCATCCAGAGTGTGAAGCAATCATTCAAAGACAAATCTCAAGCAGATTGTATCATATAGCTCTTTTCCAATCCAGTTCAGATGAAGAACTTTGATATGCACATCTTCCACCAAATTTTGACTGAGCATCTCTTCAACTCATGGTGACTATTCATTCTTGTTGAAGCTGGACTCTTTGATAGCTGTTAACCACTGCAACTTCAGTGGCCAAATCTAGACCTATCTTGGACTTGAGAGCCCCTAGGTTCCCAATCTCTGGAAGATGTGATCCTCACCATTGCTGGATCTGACTGACACCTAGTGAGGTTTAAACCCCTAGCAGTCACATTTGATGCAATTCAAAGCAAACATGGAAAGACTGGTGAAAAGTAATATACAGTCTTCTCTGCCATCTTTGCTTGGCATTTTCCAAGTCAAGGTATGAGTATCAACAAACCTTTGGCCAGGGAAAAGGTGGACCACAACAAAGCTGAAAGTGTCCGACTGTAGGTAGATGATGTGGATGGCATATGACTTCCTCAATTGGTGGAAGGTCTGGAAGTGGCTCCCAATCTTCTGGTGGTTCAGCTTGCTCTGGCCACCCAGGCCAAGGTACTATTTCTGATAACAATCATAACGGAAAATCACATCAGGCAAACAGATCTACATCATAAGGCAGAAATGTGAGCTTCTACACCTTGGGATTCAGAATTAGCATCAGGATGTTATGGTGGTGATTACTGCATTGCATCACTGCTGAGGCAGATTCCACCCACCACATAATCAGAATAGAGGCTTCAAGAAAATGGCATCTATGATCTGAATCTAAGACACACAAGAATCCATCATGTTATCTCTGGCACTGTGCACAACCAGCACACATGGATTACTCTCCATCTTACTGAAATTCACCCCCCTCAGGCAAATCATTCTTGACAAGCTAGCAAGAGTGTCATATTCTTGAAAGCCCATCAGTCGTCTTGCAACAAATCACCTTCAACAAAACAGCTTGAGCATGGCTAAATCTGACTGATCCACATGCAGCAGATTCGAGGTCTATATGTTGACCAAAAACTAGATGGCAGGCATTTATGCAAAATGGTGCTCAATGGACGCACATTAGATCATCCCTTGTTGCGATGAACCTTTGTGTCCATTGAAGAGGCTCAAGTCATAACACCAAACATCTCCTCGAAACCTAGAAGGTGAACTATGGAGAATGAAGAGAGTAGATCAAGCTGCGTGGATCTTATGTAGGAAGAAGAGACTAGCTCAAGCTGCATGGATCTTATGGAGGAAGAAGAGTAGATTAGATCAAGCTGCATGGACTTATGGAGGAGCAAGAGAGTATATCAAAGCTAAGCAGGCATCAGATTGGCATCAAGCTCTCATGAGACAACTTTTGCAATTCGAGAGTGTCCAGAGTGATGAGGAGAGAGAATGGAGTATCATGATACCTGGAAGAGCTTCATAAGATGGTAAGTACATGCTAGAGTATTGTGGATCAGCCTCCAGAGGCTGAATGTAAGCAATCGCAGGCGGATCCATAGCTGATGCTTCTTCAGCTGCAGCAGCCATCTTTGTGTCCGCTGGTGCTGCAGCAGCCATATCTGGACCCTGTCCCAGAGATGATAGCTAGGGCGCCAGGAGAAAAATTCTCATAGCTTTGGTTAAGCTTGTAGTTGCAGTGTTGTTGCGCAAGTGCGGAGAGACAGAGAGGCAGAAAAGATTGTGCAGGTGAAGAGATACAAGGAAAGGAGGGGAGACGACATAAGACCTTTCATGGACAACTCTTCGCCTCCGCCGCAACCAACGACAAACCTCTTCATAGAACCAGCTGCCAACGATCTTCTTGTCTGCAAGCAGAAGAAGCGAACGAGGAACAGAAGAGACGAACGCGCGACCAGGAAAAGGGACGAAACGAGCGGCAAACAAACGAAGTTTGTGGTTTGAAACACCAGCCCAGGAAGAGAGTGAGCGGGAGCGGGAGGAAGCAAGCCCGCCGCGGGCAGTGCAGTGTTTGTATTTTGGTGCGTAAGACAAGAGGGACACGACGAGACTGCGAAAGTGCTTGCTCGGAAAAACCATAAGGTACTTGCATGCGTTCTGATGCAATCTGTGTGAGATTTTGCAAGCTTTTGTAGAACGATTTGGCGATGGTGCTCTGGTAGTGTCATTGTTGCTGGATCAGACCATTTGATACTCGAGAGATGGAGTCGTGGGAGGAAGAGCTGGAATTGGATGTGTCCGACATCTGGACAGGCGGCGTTGGAGCTGCGACAAGTGCAGCAGCAGCATCTGTGAGACTACAGAAGGAGGATGACGACGACGACGACGACGACTTAGGCTTTGGTGGAGAAACGCAAAATGCACAAGAAGATGTCGTCATGCGAGATGCTGCTGAGGATCAGAAGAGACAGTTGCAGCAACAGCAGCAGAAATCATCAGTCGTCGTCTCTCAGGTCTCTCCTTCCCTTATTGGAACACAGAAGAAGAATCCACACGCTGAAGAAGAAGAAGAAGAGAAGAGAAGAGCCTCCTTCATCTCTCATCAGCAGGTGCGGCTGCCGCTTCCTTTTGGAGCGCAGCAGCAGAATCGCTCTTCCACAGCAGACGACACAGCAGCGTTCGTCTCTCAGACCTTGCCTCCTTCTATTGGAACGCAGAATTGCCGCAATAGAGAAGATGACAGAAGAGCAGCAGCCTCTCAGGTCCCGCCTCTTTCTCTTGGAACGCGGAATCGGTGCACTAAAGAAGATAGCAGAGCAGCCGCCTTCGTCTCACAGATACCTCCTCCTCCTCCTCCTCCTCCTCTTGCTCCTCAGCCGTCGCTTGGAACACAGAATCCCTCCACTACACAAGATCGCAGAGTCTCCGTTGTTCCTTCACAAGACTCGTCAGTGCCAAGGAAATGGTGGGGGGACGGAAACACTTCAGGTGGGGTTGCAGTACGAGGAGAGCTGAAGAGGTCCTCCAAAATACCAGGACCAGCAGGTGATCTGAGACGGGGGACAACGGTGGACAAAGGTGGAGGTGGCATTCCATCATCGCCTTCGAAGAAAGGGAAGCATTCTTGGGATGATGAGTTCAAGAGAGGTCCATGGCTTGCTGCATTGAAAGCTCTTGATGTTGCAGAATTCGATCCTGGTATTTTCTCAATCCCAGACTTTTGATCGTGGTACTCGTGACTCTCTGTCCCAAGCCTGTTGAGCTCATAGATGGGTTACATTGTCTTCCCCATCAGTCATCTTCAAAGAGTGAGCTCAAGATAGCTTCATGTTTTGCAATTTCCTACAGTGCTCACACATGGGCTTCTTTCAGTTTTTGTACAGCTTATTCTCCTGAGATTAAATTTCTGGTTATTCTCATTTCAGATTTTTTTGCAAAAGTTCATGCGATGTTTTCTTGTTGCAGTACAGTACCCTGTGCTCAAGTCAACTGTGAGCGCCATCAAGGCTTCACCCTCACAAGCTCAAGTCCCCAATGTATGTATGTCAAGGTAACTCTTATGACTTGTTTCTGCAAGGGTTTGCGAAAGAAGAAGAATTCAGATGCTCTCAAGATAAAACTGTTTTGCTATTCTCTAGTTTGTCTGCACCTGATCTCATTCTTTTTGAATGTCTTGGAATGCTACTACAAGTGTTGCCCTTACTGACTAAATCTATTGTTTTCTGTTGATTATGAAGTTTGTGGCTGTCATCAAAGAGTTGAGGCGAAATGATTATGGAGATGCATCAGTTCTATTGAAGGTAAAACTCCTCTCAACAGTTTGATGAATTTGAAGCTTTTTGTACATTGTGTACAATTTTTTCCGTTTGTTCCTGTGGAAAATACTGAAACTCAATTGGCAATTTGGTGATGTTATACAGGATCCAACAGGCACAATTCAAGGCTGTATCTCCCATAAAGTCCTTTCAGACTTGAAATTTGGCAGCAATATAGGACCAGGAGCTGTCATCATACTGATGAAGGTGTTGGCAAGCAGTCCTGTACAAACCTCCATTTACAGACCACACTCTTTGCATGCAAAAACATTTCAACCTCCATTTTTTTTGCACAAGTGTCTTGCGGGTTTGCATAGGTGGATTTGTATCACATTCCTATAAATCAAAGGAGCACATCCAGGACAGAATAGTTTTCTCTTGAGTGATCTTTCATGTTTTGTTCCTTTCACCAAAAAATAAGGCTGATCTTTATGAAATTGCCCCCTTTGGAGGAACAAGGATTCAGTGGCCTAACATGTATACTTGTGCAGGTGGCCATCTTCAGACCAAGCCCTTCAGCCCATTACCTCAATGTCACGATTAACAATGTTGTGAAGGTTTGGACTCCTCAATCACAGTCTACAACTACTCATTGTATCAGGCAAGCTTGCTGACATTGCATTGCTTCCTTTTGAGGTTGACTGTTGGAGTTGACTTGCTTGATCCAATTTTTCATGAAGGTTCTTGGTGTGGAGATGAGTCTACCAACGCAACAAAGAGTGAGCGACACCAATCGATGTAACATGTGGAGTATGTCAGTTTCCCATTTTAATTTTGCACCTGTTCTCATTAAGAGGATTCAGACTATTTGAAAGCCTGTTGTGAAGTTCTTCTCACATTACTAGGTGTAATCTTGTGTATACAAGTATCAACTCTTGCTCATTAGCAATGTCTGCTTACCTGACCACAGCATGCATGTTGCAGGTCAGTTTCAGCAGGATATACTGCCAGTCACAGCACCTTCAGAGGAAATCTGCAAAGAACCTGCAAATGCACCTGAGAAAACATATTCACAAGTCCTAGCAGTCCCAGATAAAAACAACACAGCAACAGCTGCAAAGCTAGCAGGCTGGGATCATGCAGATGATTTGGAGGACATTCTCAATGATGATGTTGACAACTTCTTTGCCTGAAACCAAGCTGCAACTCACAGCCACACTTGGTGCAACTCAGTTTATGGCTTGGTTTGGTGTACAAAATTTAGCAAAGTAGTGTACTAGGAGAGAAGATGGTATGCAGAACACAGATCATTTTTTAAAGCAGCTGTCATCAGTTCCTGTTTTATATGCATATGTGAATCTATTCTTTACAAGCCTGGTAACCTTTTATTAGTGATTTCATTCTCAATTCAAAGGTGGTCTAAGTTTCTTGTTCAGGCATGGGAGGAGCTCACTGAGTAAAGTCAAGCACTCTTCTATCTCAACACAAAGAAGTGAAATGGAAAACTGGAGGAAGTAGCCACACCTGCCCATCAGTGTTTCCTTAACCCTAGTAAACCTCCAAAATCCTTTGAGGATTGTCATTCAAAAATTTTACCCCAACTTTTTTGCTTTAAGATCAGTAACAACTAGATACAGGTCAATAAGTTTCTATGACAACAGTTTACCCTCTATCTTTGTGCAATGCAAGTGGTGACTGCAGATGCTAACAACCTGTCTGGATGATCAATGACAAATGCCACCAGGGGATGATCTCAATTCTGGGACCTCATGATGGCTACTTGATGACAATCTGAGATAGGAATGCACCAACAGCATGGCAACAAACAAGTTTGCAAGCAATCCAAGGAAATGGGATTCAATGTTATAAGGTAATTTTATCATTTATTTGCCATTATCTTGCATTGTTCTGTATGTCATCCAAGATTGTAACTTATCACATAGTTAGATATGTTCATCTGTACCCTAATCTTTATTCTGCTCACCAATACACAACACTGAATGGCAATGGCATAATGGGATCCTGAGGCTTCTATGATGTGCTTCTCCTTGCTGGTGATTGGAGCAGTTAAATGAGGACTCAAGAAGAAGCTCCTTTAGACCATGACCTAGTCTATCTTCTCTTGGGCTGTGTGAATTCGATGTTTGAGCTCAGCCCTCTTCCACTTGAGCACAAGAGTTGAAAATGTTATCAAGCTGTTGACAAGAATTAGACTTGACACCACCAGCAAGGGGCCAGACCACACTGCTGAGAGGAACATACCATGGGAGTCGAAGTAGGGTCGGTATGCAAAGTGTCTCCAGTGTCTTTGAAGTAATGAGTTGAGCCTCTCTGTGGAAAAGACACCCAAGAGCACAAGGAAGAAGAGACCCATCTGCAGATTGCTGTGTTTCCTGCTGACAATAGACAACACCAGTAATGAGGTATGAAATACAATGAGGCACATCAACCATGGCTCTGTCCAACTCACTGCATGAATGAATCCAACAACTGTTTCTGTAACATGAGGCAAATCAAGCATGGCTGCTGTTTGCTTTGGCAACTGCTTCCCCAATTCCTCTATTAATATACCATCCATTAGTGTTCCTGTCTGCTCCTTGGCTGCTGCTGCTGCCATTTCCATGAACCCAAACCTATCTCCATGAGCAATATGATATTATATTGAAAGGAATTTCAACTTGGTGCTGCACCTGTTGAAAAACAAGTCATACAACTCGATTAAAAGATTGTCATTATAGCTTTTCTGTATTTCAAATCCTATTTTGTTTCAAATACTCATCACCTAATCACCGGATTCAAATGCAACAGAAATCTCAATTCTTTCTGTGTCTTGGTTGCTCCCTTCAACCTGACCCTCCAGGAGAAGAAGAAACTGCCAAGGAGAGAATGTATCATCATCATCCCATGCATCCATACATCCAGGAACATCATCATACAGGGCACACCTAGGTGGATGAAACATGGTGAGGATGATTGAGTTCCAAGGCAGATGAAATTTGACGGACTTGGCAGACCCTCTATCGGCCTCTACTTTTTCTAGGTTGGTTATTTTCTGAAACTTGGGGGAGAGTTGTCATGTTTAACAGTAAAAAGTTGGTACCATTCCAACACAAAATGTTACAAAAAAGCTAATACCCTTTTGCTACCCAAACATTGATACCCGTTTTCTAACATTTTATGTTCATCTTCCTGCTCTTTTCATTCCAATTTCCTTGTGTATGCTGTAGTTCATACAATTTTTTTGATAGCTAATCAAAGTCAATCTTGCTCTGTTTATTTTACATCCAATCCACTAAATAGAAATTGGAAGAGTCTTCTTTGCACCTAGATTATGGAGCTCTTTGTGTCCATATTAAGTGGTAAGATATATTGGTTTTTTACAATTGGTAATCCTTTATTGAAAAGTAAGATGCAATTATGTTTTAGTAATTACAATTATTAATTATTTCTTTCACTTATATAGTCCATAAATTTTTCGAACTCTTTCAAAATCTCCACCTCCTTTACCATTATTTTTACCTCTTTCTCACATGCCCTTGGAAATCTTCCCTTTCATGTTTAAATTTAGAATTTAAAGATTTATTTAACTATTAGAAATTTAATTTAACTTTCAAAGTACAATCCAAAGACTTTTTCCCTGCCCATGGGGTTTTAATAATTACATTCCAATGACAAGAATTTCGAGGAATTGGTATAAGGGTGGTTTTTTATGATCTTTCAAAAGCTTCTTATTGATGAAACCCTACCAATCCTACATAAATCAAAGCACCCAAAAAGGGGAATACAAGGAACAAAATGGAAGGACCCATGTCTAAGAAAACAAAAGAACCGCCAAAAGAAGGCAAACCACAAGGGAACATCAAGTTCTCGAACTTCCACTTGTTGCAAAAAGCATTTCAAATAAGGAAAGGGGAGGACTTCTTGAAAAGATACTTACCATAGAAAAACCCTAACTCATTGTAATAGCATGCTTCAAAATAGAGACCATCTAGGCACACCTTAACACCACTGACACCTTTTACCTATAAAACACACGCAAAATTGTGAGAGGAAGTTCTCCAGTGCCTTTCATTCCCCATGCCATGTTGGCACATCAATGAAAAAACTTGTCTACTTGTTGGTGTAGACATCCAAAGACCTCTATAGCTAGAAGGAAAAACATGTCCACCAAGAACTAATCATGATAAAGACCATCCTTCGCCTAAGCCGCGATTATCATCACAACCCCACAAGAAAAAATAGCTTGTACCACTAAATCAATTTGAATGGTGTTAACAATGACAATATTTGCCAACGTGTGGACAACATTGACTGATAACACAATGTTTAATTAATGACACAAAAATTATAAGGTAGGGGGTGAAAGGAGTTGGGTCTATTTTCATGAAATATGAAATGTCACACCTTTCGCAATGGCTACACAAACATTTCACACATCATGCAAGGTCATCCTCTCCCCACCATGTGTGTAACAAAAAAGGTGGATCCCCATGGGATCCAAAAGTTGGCTACAAATGTAATATGACACCCCAAGGATTAAAGGATGGGAAAAACCCAACCTAATGTGCAATGTAGTGGAGAAAGCATGTGAAGGTAGGTGGAAAAAATGAATGATTAAGTGGGCTAACAACCAAGCGTTAGCACCCAACCCCGCACACAATTTCAAGCATGTTTGATGCAAATTAAAATTTTAAAAAAAAAAGATGTTAGTAAAAGAATGGTCATGTAATCTTTCTAAAATATTTTCCTAAAAGTGATTTGCACTTCTCTCAACCAACTATTATAAAGAAGGGACACATGTTGTAGCCCCAAGCTCTCGTGCTAATCTTAAATGCACTTAGAAAGTGAATGGCCTTAAGTTGTTCGCACCAATAGCCTCCAACAAAAATGGGTGAAAATCAAACAAAACCCTAAAAGCTATGATAGGGGCAACTAAAGCCCAACTCCTTAAATTAGCAACTAGAACAAGGACCTCTGAGGAAATCAACCCTATGCCCCCACTAGAAATGGGGAGAGCCACCTATTGACATATTAAAAGGGCTTTGGGGCACTTTAATGAACCCGAACCCAAAAGTCTTTTAAAAATCCCCATAAGGATGGAGTAAAAATGACAAGCCTACTTTAAAAAGTTAGAAGAAGGGGGAACAACAAAGCAAAAAAAGAAGGCCTCTAGGTAAAACATCAAGAAAGGATACTAAAAGCCACCTAGACATCCCCTAACCTTAGGAACAAATCTGCATGCCAAACATCTTCATTTAAAGCCTATTGCCCCAAAAAAAAAGGTGAAGGAGACAAAGCCAAAGGGGACACCAAGGATCTTGATGCCACGAAGGGGTGGGCAACAAAACTCAACAAAGGGGACAAACTTAAGAAGTAAGCCAAATAAAACCCACTAAAAGAAAAACCTCATTTTTTTACTTGTCTTAGGTGATTAAAAATGTTTTTTACAACTATTTTTTATCACTTAAAATAAGTCAAAAATGGGGTTTTTTTTTCTAGTGCATGCTAAACATTTGTGGAGTTGAATAGACTACCCCATAGAAGTCAACTGGGAAACAAAATGATCAAAGGCAAATGAGACAACATGGGTAGGGCCAAAAATATGGGTGTCATTAGCTAAAAAAAAGGAAAAAACATGAAGGGAAAACTTCTGAAGAACAACGCAAAACAAGAAAATGAGCTAGGGCAAAAAAAAGGCCCTACAAGCAAATGCCCATAAAAGAAAAAATGACAAGCAAAGCCCCTAAGGCAGAATGATGATTCAAGTACAAAGGAATTGAAAGGCCATAAAGAAAACGAACAAAAAAAAATTAGGATAATTAGCCCTCCTTTGCCTAAAACTTCTAAAAGATGGCCTTACATAAGATGGTGTTGAAAGCATTAATAATGTTTACTTAGAGCACCACCCAATTAGAAAGGGCATCCAAGTGGTTTTATTACCATGGATCACAACCTCACAACCCCTTTTAATGGCCATGCCGAATGAATATGGTGACAAATGAAAAACAAACGCATCATAAAACTAAATGCATAAAGCCTTATTCATTAGCCGATAAAATGCATCTCCCACTATAATTGGATGGATGTCACCAAAAGGTTTGGCCAAAGTTAAAAATCGATTAGCCCCATAAATTCAAATCATAAACCTAAGGAACTTGTTGAATCCTCAAGGTCAAAAGAATCTTGAAGATGTTCAAAGACCATGCCAAAAGGACCACCAACTAACAAATGAAACAAATGCAAACCTAAAAAAATCCATGAAAAGTTCAAGGTTTAAATTAGGCTAAAAGTCCAACAAGGAATCTGAGCAAAAGGAGTGTGAATCTAATGGGTGCAATGTCGCAACCCTAGCTTTGGGCTCACGACCAAGGCTAAGGGGTTGCAAGGTTGTGGGCCAAGAGAAAGGAAGCCCAGGAGTGGAGGCAAAGGAATTGCAAGGGTGTGGGCCAAGAAAAAGCCGGGGAGTCACATCACATACTCCCAGGAGTGTAAGAAAGTGTGAGGGAGTGAACACTCACACTCCCAAGGCAACTCCCACTTTGGGAAATGGAGTCCCAGTGGACTCCCGAAACTTCAGAGAGCGATTGCAGGGGTCAAACCTCAATGTCTTGTGGCGTTCTTTATATCATTGGAAAGCTCTTAAAACGTAGATGTCTAAAATGGGCTCGCATTGCTCATTTGGACATCTGAAACGTAAGTTATGGCCAAAAGAAGGGCTTGGAGTCGAACTGCCAATTTGACTCCCAACCACAAAAAGTCGGGAATTGACCCGATTTACTTAGCTGCAGGGGGAGTGCCACATATTGTTGGAAAGCTCTCGATGAGAGCTACAACTTTGCTTCAGACCATATCGCCATCCGAGGTCTGCTCGCAAAGTTATGGGGCTCCAAAGTCGCGAGAGTCCCATTTGGCGCGATTTCGGGACTCCCACTCGGGAGTCCCGAGAAAAATAACCATTTGGATGTAGCCTCCGTGGAGAGCTGCAGAGTATACTATAAGGGGGAAGGTGGTGGCTTCCCCCAAGTCCAGGCCGTGGTGAGTATTGTGTGTCCATGTTGCTCGTGGCTCGTCCTAGCACCAAGGGTGCTCCAACTATGCACTAACCACTTTGTGTGTGTTATGTGCAGGCCCATGTGAGTGAGTGAAGCTTGTGAACTCTTCCTAGTCCCATCCCGGAGCTCCAACACACCCCTCTGCCCCTCAAAGTGTTGTGAGCTAGGGAGCGTGTTCCAACTCCTCCTTCTTCGGCTGTTTTCTACTTGGGTTCACATTTGAATCCTTTGAGGAGTTGGGAGTGCATCATGCAAAGCTAGCAACGCGTTAATCATCTTTGAGGACGCCAAAGTTAGGGCAAAAAGGGGCAAGAACCTGTGCAACATGTGCAAATTCACCAATGTGCCTTAAGGCTAAACTTCGTCTTAATCAATGTAGGAAGGAGGTGGCATAAGGGCAAAATCAAAATTGGGCAAAGTTGATGATGCACCCATAACTAAGGACAAGGTTATCGCTTAAAGTTCTTCCCAACCATCAAAAAAAAAATCATAAAAAATGTGCCTTAGTTTCACTATGCCCAGTTGATCCCTCAAAAGGGGGAAGAGAAAGACACCACTGAGGGAACAATAAGAATAAGTGCCAAGCCGCCACATCAAACTAATCACATGCTAAACAATCAAGAGGAAGGCAAAACACAAGTTGCACCTCTTATCGAAAACCAATAAAAATGTGCAAATACAAACGTGACTAAAAAAGGTCGAAATGGAAGGCACTCAAAGGATCCAACTCCAAAATCCAAGCCTAGGCCACTAGGGGGGAGAGGGGGCCAAAGAGGAAACAAAAAAACTTTGAGAACCATCTAGAAGGAAAACTTGATAAGCTTGACAATGCTTTTAATGCCAAGCCATGCCATGCTGGGAAAATAGGGCTCCACAATGGGAACATGGAACATTGTGAAGAGCCCCACCCCTACCCTCAAGGGATGATGATACACCAAAAGGGCGGTGAGTCATTCAAAGAATTGAACAAAAAATGAAAATCCAAAGGAGGCCCAAGAGTTAAAGAAGGAAGGGCCTCCATTGTGCGAAAGGATAAAGGAGAAGAATGAAAGAACAAGAAGAAAATAGAAAGAAAGGAAGGAAATAAAAAACCAAAAGAAAGAAGGAAAAAAAGGAAAAAGAGAAATAAATAAATAATAAGAAGAAAGGAGAAAGGAAGGAAAAGGAGTCAGAAGAAAAAAGGGAAAAAGAAAAAGAAAAAGAAAAATGAGAAAAGAAGGAAGGAAAAGAAGCTATATAAATTAACTTTAAGAAAATTTGAAAAAAAAAACCTCAGACCCACTATGTTGCTCCTCATTGCCAACTTGTCTTTTCTTGCCATTGCCAAGACACTTCCCTGACACAATGATGCACCTACTACCATCGCTAAAACCTAAACCACTACCTTTTCTACCCCCTTCCATGTTCTCACTCCCACCTCTTCCATGTCTACCTTAAAAAAGCCCCACCATCACCTCCTCTTTCTTTCTTTCTCTTTCTTTCCTGGAATAAATTCTTCTTAGAGAAAATGATTTAACATAATAATTTATTTTAATGTGCCTAACAACAAAAAGATTACATTACATTACTGGAAATGGTGAAAGTTAATTCACAATGAAGACAATGGATTGCAAAAGAGAAAGATCGCAAATCAAGGGACGCGCATTGTTGCAAAGTCTTGAAATTAGATTTTCAATGACAAAATATGAAGAAGATAGCGAAACATGGATGGAAACAATTTTGTAAGGAAAGAAAAAGGAAAAACAGAAAAAGAAAAACTTTGCTTAAATGCTCAAAAGCAAAATTTCGCTTGCAATTTGAACCTCCCAAAAACACTCTCAAATTTCAAAAACATTACATGTGTGTTTTGCATGTAAAGAATAAAGGTAGGCAAAGGTAGTTTTAAACTTTCTTTCATTTCATTCAATATCGGACCCACACCACACATCCATTCGTTTAACACCAAAATTTGATTTATTATGATCCTTTATATGGTTGACCTTAAACAATTCCAAGGACATTTCCAAGTATAACTACTTCATTCCTTTCTTAATAACTATTTCTTATCCTTATAACTATTTCACCCCTTTCACTATCAATTGATATGGATATGAAAATGCAAATTAACACGTGCCTTTTCATATCAATGATTTTTATATTAATTGAAATTAAATTTGACATTGACATAAATAATGATGAATTATTGATAAGCATATGAAAACATAATAAGAAGTAAAATCATCATTGGTAGTGCGTAGCAATGCACAACACAAGTTTGTTAATAATTTTTTTCACCTATTCTAATGATAAGTAATTGAAATTGGTATATAGGGATTTTTTGGAATCTTTCATATGGTCGTCTATGGACCATTCCCAAAAAAAAATCAAAAATAACTACCTCATTTTCAAGCTTAACTACTTCATTTATTTCTTGATAAATTTTTTTTTCCCTATTAACTTTCTTAATAACTATCTCCCATTTTTTCTAATAACTACGTTCATTTTATAACTATGTCACTCCTTTTCCCTATCCATCAACATGGATATAAAAAAACAAATTAACATGTGTCTTTTCATGTCCATGAAATGTATATTAATTTATATTAAATTTGACATTGACATATATAATTATGAATTATTGAAAACCATATGAAAACATAAGAAAAAGCTTGATCATCAGTAGTAATGTGTAACAATGTGGAGCTCAAAATTAATGTAATAAATAATAATTTAGGTAATATATAGAAAGTGCACACATGAGTTCAATGATTATGTGAAATCTAAATTGGATTTTCATCCAAATATTTATTGAATGGGTCAAGGACAATAATATACATTATATTGAATAATGGTCATTAGGAATGTCATTCCCATGGTTAATTATGACACCCATTTTCATCAATTTAATGAATTTAGCGGAAAATAATTCATATATGTGCAATTAATGTTCACATATACACAATCAATATATATAATAATAATAAGAGGTTTCAACAATCTTTAATCTCAAATTGGTGTAAGTGTAAAGATTGAAGGCCTATTAGATGAAAGTAGAATATTGAATTTTAACAAATTATTTTTAAAAGGATTTTAATATTTATGACCCATTGATTTCTATAAACCCTGTTATTCCTAGGTCAAAAGTACAATACCAAATGCCATTGAGAGATTGATATAAATAATCATTATCATAAAACATGGGAAGAACATTGTTCCAACTTATCCCTAGGGAACAAATCTAATGTATTTCTTTTCACAAAACAAATGGATTGTTAGAATATTTTGAATTGTGGCAATCCAAACATTGGGGAAATGTTCCTAAAAAAATTAGGTCCAAAATCTAATTTTAAGTTGATGTTGAAGGAAAGGGATAGAGGATTCGAATAAACCAATTCATGGTTTAAGGTAGTTTTTTTTCATGTGACCCAACTACCCATAGTTGAAGCATTTCATTTTATTCAAGTTTCCATTAGGTTTTCTTTCCTTTCGAAATTCCCTAGACCTTTGTGAGGAAGCTTCTCCCATTTTTCTTCTTATTTCTTTTGAACACACCTTCCATACATTTTGTCACTTTCATCATTTCATGACAAATGTTTGTGATTTCACTTTTTCGAAGGATTAACTTGTGAGCCCCACTTAGGTTGCAAGCCATGAAAAAAAGTCATATTGCAAGCATATTCACTAGAAGAAAAATGATTTTTTATGACTAGCCTATGCAACTATGTTTTAGTCACTTGCACCATATGCAACTAAAAATCTCTTAATTACTTAAAACAAGTTGCATGCGTCCTTAGTTGTAAACAACATATGAAATCAAAGTCAACATGTATGATTTCATTCATATGCAAAACATATGCAATCTTAGACCATCATTAACAATCATAATGGAGATTATATTTCAAAAAATAATAATTTTCATATTCAAAAATTTTCATAGTGGCATGTGCCAGATTTTAATGAATAGATGACGACTAATGATATCAACATGACATCATAGATGCAGTTATAGTGGAGTTGCATAGTAATTGAATATGAGTTGTTTTGACAAAGTTGAAATTGAATTGCAATGAGTTGCATTGTATGTATAGGGAATTGCAACACTGCAATCAATAGATTACATGCAAAGTAATTGAATTAAGTATCTATTTCTTCAAATTTCCCATCTCAATGTGACACGACTGGATGCTGTAAAAAGAACCTTTTATTGCTGTAGTTTTGGTCAATTGTTGTTTGCAGATGAGACACTTTCATCATCTGCTCATATATCTGTGTGCATTGGGGAAATTTTGAAGTTCAATCTAGGAAAGTTTACAATGCTTCTGAGTGACATTTCAGTGATGTGGCTCATCCCAGCAGACCTTTAACCTCAGATCCCTCTGTTGTTCAGAACTGATACAAACTTCCATCCAAAGTGTGATTATGATTACACTTTGTCCAAACTTGAGCAGGAGTCTTGTTGTTGCTTCTGGACTTGTGACAGAATCTCAGCACACAGGCTAGTGGTTATGCTGGCATATATGCATTGTTGGGAGCTGATGAAGTTGTTGGGTAAGTTGTGATATCTAAGTTGCTATCTTACGTGTTACTGTTGATGGTCCTTCAACAAGTGTGAGACTGTAACTGTTCTGCAGTCCTTATATGGAAGTCTTTCTTTCACTTTCAGGTTTTTGGCTTGTCCTGGCTTTCTTAGTTGTAAGTATGGAGATTTCTCGATAGTGATGAGAACCCTAAGCCCTGTTATTTATGTTGTGCTACATTCTCCAGCTGTGTCATTCTCCTGCCTTAATAAGATGTCTTCCAGTTGTAATTTGTTCCTCACACAGTTGACTTCCACCTAAGGCATCACACCTTCATTACGCACCACCCTATCACCTGCTAGCTTGCCTCAGATCCTTTAAGAGCCAAGTTATGCATATTTCCTGCTTGCTGGTTGGTTAGTTTCATTCTTTTGCTGCCTGGTTTTCTTAAGCCTTTTTCATAATCTGCAGTTTCCAACTGCAAGCGTCTTTCTCTCATTTTGCATGATGGTAGTGTAAGATGGGCCAATGTCACCAAATCTACCAATTTACAATTTTGAAGCAAAAATGGTACTTGAAGGATAACCCTCTTTTTGCATGACAAGGAGAGGTTGCTAAAACAGAAAGTGTGGTAATTTGCATGCTCTAACCCATGCAAAATGGAAAGAATTTTGGACAAATGCTTCATGATTTTCACTGTGACACCAAACTTCATATTTATGTGGAGAGAATCTGTACACATGTGAAGAGGGAGCTGTACTCCTTCAAATGTGAAGAGTCAGAGAGGCTAAGTGATGCTTTTGTTGGCAAATGTTATTTTGCAGAAAAACACCTACAACCAAGTTACAGTTAATTTATTCTGTAATTTGGCTTGCAGACCCAGTCCACTTGGTAGAATCTTCACACAACAAAGCACTTTGTTGACATGCTTCAAATATTGTAAGTGCTCCAATTTGCAGCTGATGATGAGAAAGCCTGCTTATTAGCAATTTTTTTCCTTGCACAATTGGCCTGACTTAAAACCTGTCACGGTCATGCTTTGTTGAAAAGTCAATATTTAGACCAATGGGGACAACACCATGAGGGTTCAATGCCTGCTGGCCTCTGTAGTAGCCCTGTTTTATGTGGAACATATTTACAGTATCAGCAATGCTGTCGGTCTGATATATGTCTTTGGTGTAATTGAGCAGATTTGGGTATTGCTGGATCAACCGCTTGTTGCATTTGAAGTGTCCATAGTAGACCTGGTACACCCAAAACACAAAACCAGAGCCCTTTTACTGGAACAGAACCTCACTGAATCTTATGCAATAGAGAATTCACCATGCCATCGTAAAACCTTGATTTATCTGCTTGATACATTCATTGAGCAGTCCAAAGATGATCCAAAAAAACACTCCCAGAAAGAGAAATGAATAAAGCAGTAGCAACTTACTTCTCAAGATTTTAGGCTACGTTAGAAGATCTACTACAGACAGCTCCTCTAGTAGAGATCTTGTATAGATATTGTACAGATCCATACAGATCCTCTAGTAGAATTCTTGCAAACATTTGATAGTGTACCTAATCAAAGTTGGAAATAAACAAGTATCACAATTGCACGCAGGTTGAAGTTCTACTGAAGAACATATGAATGCCAGATCCTCTATATTGGACTTCTTGCAAACATTTGACAGTACCTGATCAAATACAACTCTCATGAGAATCAAGAGATCTCCATACTCACCTGATCAAAACGGATAAAAGTCACAAATAAGCGAATATCGCACTCAGTCAATTCACTGCCTGCAATGT
>Ga0116227_10000938_pt1 | contig 61775 bp, 51 predicted proteins | sample S1TSphgellanicum_FD_89693 | JGI IMG/M metagenome (GOLD analysis project Ga0116227, IMG submission 89693) | Host-associated microbial communities from peat moss isolated from Minnesota, USA - S1T2_Fb - Sphagnum magellanicum MG | ecosystem: Host-associated > Plants > Peat moss > Unclassified... | reverse complement strand
TGCCTTCCCCTTCCCGAGTTTCTCCTCCCCCCCTAGTCTCCTTCTCCCCCGCCCCCCACCCCAGTGGCAGTGCCCACCAACCCGCGTGCCATTACCCTTCCCCACGTCCCTTCTTCCTCGCTTTACAGCCATGTGTTCTCAACCCCACTTAGCACACTACTGCTACTGCTGCTTCTTACCGCGTCTTCTTCGTCTCCTTCGTTCTCTTCTCGTGGTTGTCCACGCCGAGCTTTTTCTTGTGTGGCTTTGGCTTCGGCTTCCGTATTTGTTGCTAGAAAATCGGGTTTGGAAGCTTTTGCGGGAAGAGGTTTTTGTGAAGGACGAACAGCAGAAGACGACGACGACGACGACGACGACGAAGAAGAAGTGGAAGTGACACGAATTCAGGGGAATACAGAAGAAGACGAAGGTGATAATAATAATAATGTGGTGGAGGAAGATTTGCGGAGGAACTTCGTCGTGAACTCTGTCTTCTTTGTTTTGTCTTGGACGAGGGGGTGAAGGAAGGTCTGAGGAGGCTGGTACCGGATTTGCAACAGTTGTAGCGAGAGGTCTGTTTTGAGGAGGAAGTTGGATACACGGGGGTTTTGTGAATGCGTATCTCTTCCTTCCAGGTTTTTTTCCCTTCCCTTCTTCGGTGTCTTGACGGAGGAGGATAGGCTTCTGCTTCTGGTTTCGCGTTCTGACTCTTCTATGCGACTGGAGACTTAGATCTCGGTCTGTTTTGGCAGCAGACATCACGGAAGAAGAGGAGAGTTAGTCGAGAAACTGCGTTTTTGGCGGGGCATAAACAAGGATCCATCCAACAGACGAGGAAATCGGTTCCGGGCATATCGATCTGGAAGATCGGGGTTGCAAGGACGAAGAGCAGATCGGGGATTATACGATGCTTGCGGCCCGGTGAATCGGTCGTCGGAAACCGCTCCTGGAAGTCTTTTGTGCACTGTTCATTGCACCTTCGTCTTCGGAAAAGTCTGAAACTCTTTGTTGTTCTCCTGCAACGTCCTAGGAAAAAGTTGAGAGGATAACGACGGAGTTGCATAAAGGTCAATTTCTCGCAGGACGGAGACCTCTTAGCACGGGATGCTTGCAGGCAAGTAGAGATGTGTTCTCGTACCCAAACTAACTGATCTCCAGAGCTTCCTGTGTGGTCTTGAGTTGCCGCCTCAGCGTTGTGGTTTCTTCCTTCGGTTCTCTTGTTCTGCGATTGTATGTACGCTCTTATGTGCATCTCGTAGTGAGCAGATGTATCAGTCTGCCTTATTGTATCTCTTTTGTTCTGTGTTCTCACCTGATCCTGACCAGGGGGCCTTCGTGCATGTGTATGTATGTGTACACATTCTCCAGCATCTTTCAGGCATATGCCTTGTGCACGGCAATGTCTTCTAGTTTGTGACACAGTAAGCTTTGACAATGAAAGATTGTACTACAATGGTTGAGCTATCTGGTATTGAAACTCTCTAAGACATCATGATTTGCTTCTCCTGCAGGTTTTTGGTGTTGATTTTCTGTGTTCAAAGTGGGCAAGGGGGGAGTTCATAGGCTTGAATGGCATCTGATGATTCTTCCCCAGAACAGTCACCAGAGAAGCAGCAGAAAGGGATTGCTCGACGAAAGAAGAGTCCCTTGCAGCTTGGACTCCTTGAGAAGGTCTATGCTGGTGGGTTGTAGCTCATTTTGTGCCTACCATGTTGATGAAGCCCGATTTACTATCTGTTTTACCTATTTGATGTGAATTGCTGCCCTGACAATTTCTCATAGTTGTGGAGACTGTAACTCATGGTCCATCCTTGTGTTTACTTTAACAGATCCTGGAGGCTGGCATGTTTAGGGTGATGTCTCAACTGATGGGTTTTCTAATTCACATTCTAAATTGCTGTGCAGATGACAAGTACCCATCAGAGGAAGTGCGAACAGATCTTAGCAAGAAAATTGGACTATCTGAGAAGCAGCTGCAGGTTTGGTTCAAGCACAGAAGGCACAAGGACAGGCGTGATGGGATAGATGATGACAAACTGACTCTCTATGCAAGTCGTCATAAGGCTGATGCAGACAGTGAGGAACTCCCATCCACAAAGAGAGGGGAGATTGATTTGAACAGCAGGGAAGATGACAAGTCAGAGGATGGCTATCCTGCTGCTGTTCTTGCTGAAGAGCAAGATGATGATGTGTTGATTGTCAAGAAGATGAATGGCATAGATGTCAATGAGGGTGACTTTGAAGAGTTTGAAAAGCCCAAGGCTACAACAAAGAAAAAAATTGCATCAGGCTTGAAGGAACAACCCAGGAAGCCACCACGCAAACCCGCCAGTCCAAAGTCAAAGGTTATTTCCAATGTAGATTCCCTTGAGCTGGCTGCTGTTAAAGCTGTTGAGTCACAGCTCAATGGACCGTTGAGGGAAGATGGCCCTCCTTTGGGTTTTGAGTTTGATTCTCCACCACCTGGTGCATTTGAGGAGTTCATGAGCACAGAAGGTAATGATTTTCAAGAACCTTATTCTTTTCCTTCAAATCTGCTGTACGTTGTTGCTGATTATGTAACCACCAGCATTTCTAGAAGAAATACTCTTGGCAATGGTAAGTTTTACACCTAGGCAGGAGCGGAGCATCAGCCTTGAAATCTGCTCAAAGGTCACATGTTTCCATGTTTGTGATAAACTTTTAAGCAATTTTTCTAACTACAGTATTCAAAATTCTGGTGAATTAATGCAGGACCTTACAGGACAAATGTCAGGCATGAACACAGGTTTAAGAGCTTGAATGGGAGAGCTGCACTGGAGGGCAAGTGGGGCAAGGATTCTGTGTCTCTGGAGAAGAAAAAAAGAAAATTAGGTGATCTCTATGGGGCTCGTTTACCAGCTGGACAGCCTGTATATAGAGGTATTGTATTTTTTTCATTGTGCTCCTGTAGTTGCAGAATTGCCAGTTCATGGCAAATTTGTCTTTTGTCTGAAATCTCTACTGGCTGCAGACTGGTCCACTTTTCAAGCCCAGTTGAGCTGAGTAGAGATTCTAGACTGCTTTTTTGGGTGTATTTACTGGGTCTGTAGTGTGTTGATGTCATATGTCTTACCTTATCTGTACTATGGTGGCCCATGTCCAGTCTTATGAAGTTCAGGTCAGACTAGTCCGGGTGTCAAGACATGCAAGAGAAAACACCCAAATTTTCATGAACAATGTTTGGCAATAGTGATTGTAGGTGTGATGTTGTGTGGAAACTAAAGGGGAAGTGCAGAGGCTTGCTGCTTGATACTACCATTTTTCTTGAATTCACTGCAGGGGGCTTTCAACTATGATCTGTCCCATATCTAAGTATAAGCAAAATTCTCAAAGAGGGTTGGCAGTGGCTCATGCAAAATCAGAACTGGTTAGATCCTGTTCTTGGATTTCTCTAAGGTCATCTAATGCAATTGGTGAGATGGTCAGTTGCTGAAGATTTGTATTTATCAGTAGCTGAATAAATTGCTGACAAAATGCTGTTTTTACTTGCCTTTAATTAGGTGCTTCTTGATATTCTTGCTTTCTAATAAATTCTCACCTGCCAAAACTTGTTCCTTGATTGATGCAGGAAGTTGGCCAAATATCCACAGATTCAAACAGATGTGCATGTGTTCATGGGTTGAACCAGGTCAAGATTATTGACAATGCCCATAGACAAGTGGGACTCTCTGTCCCATATGCACTCATGACTTGAGGTTTCTCAGTTTTGATTTAGTTTCTAAGGAAGTCTTCTATACTGTGTCATTCACAGATTGAAATGTAAAGTTTTGGTGCACATTGGCCAGAAAGAAAATTGAAATACTGAAGGCAAAGGAATTGGTTTGCATGTTGCTACAATTGATTCATGTCCCTGGTGTTGAAGTATGTGAAAGGGGGGTTCAGACAGGGCTTTTTTATACTGTAGTAGGTATTTGAAAATGTATCTTGGATATCTCATGTTGAATTGCATGAAAGGAGAGTTTGTGCCAGAGTTTGTTTAATCCATAATAAGTTTGTGAGTACCACTTAGAATTCAATTGTGTGTGTTGCAAATTACCCTTGCGTCCATTGCCACTCCTGATGGAGTTTTGAGATCTCAATGACCTTGAAGGAAGTGATTTTGTCCATGTGGTTTTCTGCAATGTGAGAGGATTGGGTGCAGAATTCTTTTCTTGATTTATTACACCATCTTGGGGGTGATTAAGGTATCTGTGACATTCACACAACTATGGAAGTTAGTGACACATATGTTGAAGTGGTCATTATACTCAGAAAGAATATGCTAGTAATCTGCAGCCTGGTTAGTATCCATTCACTTGACAAACTCTAGGGGCTGCTGATCATGTGAATATTGTTATATGGTATGCACACAATGGAGGAGACATGCAGTTTGGAGCCTGTTGTGCTGCAATGTCCCAGGGTTGCTGGCATTTTAGATTGCAGTTCCTTAATCCTGACATAGCAAGTGTGACTTTGGTAATATCATCTGGGTTTTTGGGCACCAGTTTATCTCTGTGGCAAGATAGTTTCAAGCTGAATGCTTAGCCTGAGTTCTGTGAGGCATGCAGTAACCAAGTAGTGTCCATTGCTAGTAAGATTTATAGCATCAATTCTTCTGCAGCAAGGCCAGACTGCTGTTCCGTCATCCCAACAAAGCCTTGGAGTGGTAATGGTGTCAGTATACAGGTATCTCTTCTTTACATCCAGTTAATTGAGTATGTCAAATAATGTCAAATAATATGGTTGATGTTGCTATTGCTGGTGTGATGCTTGCAGCCTGTAGTTTTTACACTGCAAACATTCAACAATGTCTCATGGAAGGAGGTTTCTGTGTAACACTCTCCAAAAGGCTGGAGCATGTTTCTTGCATCACATTCAGGTGCTGGCACCCAACATTATGAAGGTGGTATTTGCAGAAATAGATTTGGCCCTTGAAACCTCATCATTGAGGTAAAATCACATTTGGCCACTTCCAAGTTTTGTTTACTTGAGAACAGGATGGGTTGTTGATGATTGAGGCCAGTCTTGATGAGGTGATAAAAAGAAAAAAGCACTATGAATACTCATTTTTGTGTCAGTATGACAAGTCAGCTATTTGTGCTTTCTGGCCCTAGTTGAACTAGGGAATTTCTGCAAATCTATTGGGCTGGAACACATGTAGATTCAATGACATTGGTTGGGTGTCTAAATTTCAAGTGCAAGTCCAAGAAAACTGCATAGTTCCCTTAAAAGCAGGATTGCTGGTGCTCATAATTCCCTGCAAAGTTGGAATCCGCTTCAATTGTGGTGATGGGTGTGCTTTTGAAAGGTTTGATGTCTAATTTCTTCCACAGGAACATTCTGAAAGGCTGATGTACTCAGCTTGCATGAGTTCCTTATTTCTTTCAACAATAACATCCCAGAAAGCTAAATAATGGTTGCTTGAGTTCCTCATCACCTAGTTTGGAAAGAATGTCTGATTGAGCATTGTTTTGGGAGCAAAGATCATTTTATGCTAACAGAATAACTTGTTCTCCTTTGCTTCAGGTCTACACTATGCACCTCTTTTGGGATATGAGACATTGACCTTCGAATGCAACTTTCCACAGTCACAAATTGTCTTGATGTTTTGTGCTTTTATTGTGGTGTAAGCTGTCCTTGACAATTCCTTTACTGCTGTTTGGCATGAAATTAGTGCATTCCTACTAGTTGCCTAGCCTACCTTGTGGTTGGGTGATTTATACCCTTTTCAAAACAAGTGACATTAGAGGGGCCATGGGTGAGATAGCTTCCTACCACGAGAGGGACTAGCTCTCTCGGTGTGGGCTGGTTGTCTTTTGGCCTTTCTTTGGCCTTCCCTTTTTGTCTCCCCTGTGATGGTTTCAGCCAGCGATCTCTAATTTGACTGTTTATTCCCTCTTTCAACACAATTGTGCAACAAACCACTCAAACCTTTAGTGTTACCCCTCACATCAAAGACCACATATTCATTTTCAGGATCCAAGTTGGTAACCAGGAACATGTAACTCTCCTGGTCTGCAGTTTGCTTCATCGTTTTTCTCATTTCTTCACCTTCAGAGCTTGTTTCAGTTCATATGGACATGAAAATGAACACCCCACACCCTTCCTTGTCAATCTGAACTCACCAAACTCTATGCTTATCTCTCCATACCTGCTGATTTGGCAGGTTTATCAGGTGCCTTCAATGAGTGACTGATTCAGTCATTTTCCAATGCCACTTATGACCTGCCTATGGTCCTTCACACCAGGTAATGCCCCTAGGGTGCCACCTAGCTTTGTAAGCTTTGTTCTAGTGACTCACTAGTATGCATAATTCACACTAGGGATGTGCTCTCTAGAACTGCAGATTTGAATCCCTCCTAATCTGCAATAGACCTGGGAAACTAGGTCTATCCACAACCTAATTGTCCTGCTACTATCTGCACTATTATTAGTCTTTCTATCATACTACTGTAACACTGCACTATTACTCTCCTATCATACTACAATCCTACACACTACATACTACTTCTAATAGCCTTGTGGGAGGGCATTCCATCTTTTGAAATGCCCCCACACAGCATGAAATTGTGTTTCCTAAGTTTTTACCACACTGACAGGAGGCCCCACTATACTGGCCTTCCCCAGTCATTATGTGTAGCGTAATGCCTTGGCAACAGGACATTACAACCTGGACTTTGGGCTCCACCCTCAGTTGAGAGGGTGTAATGCTCACTGCCAAAGCATTACCTTACATGGAACCCCAGTTTGAAGTTCGAATTGTTGAAAATAATGTTTGAATAGTGAATCCTTGTTTATGAAACTAACATTGGTTGTCTTTGAAGCAAACCTTATGCATAATAGGACTACCCTAGACGCCTTGTTAACACCCAAGCAGCTAAGGGATAGGAAGATTTCCTACCTACATAGCCCCACTATTGTAGCCACCTTGCACCTTGTTCCAAGATTCCATTATAGGCTACTATTGTGTTACAGTGGAATCACTAGTGGTCTTCTTGATCCAGAGTTTTGGAGTAGAAGTGCTACAGACAAACTCAGTAGATTTCTTCAAATGTCACTGCAAAGTATGGGGGTTTTGCTTGGCAGATGCTCGGAATGCAAATGCATAAGCATGCAAACAGAGTTGTAATTGACATGCCTGGTTTTCAGAATTGATCACCACATTATTGTTGTTGTATCAAGTCAGTTCAGTCTTAGTTAATTGTTAGATCACTCTTAGTTCACTCCTAATTCACTCTTTCTGAATCATTTTTTCACTTGTAAAGTTTTTAAAATAAGAAGTTGAAGACCACTTTGTAAGAGGATTTTCACCCATGGCTGGCATGTGACCGTCCAAGAGGAAACATGACATTCAAGATATTTGATTACTGTTTTCCATACTCGACGAATAAACATGAAATTGGCACTGTAAATGGTGATGGACTACTAATAACAAATCATCTGAACCAATTGAATCAGTTTGGCCAATGAATAATCAATCGGTGCTATTTGAATACTGGTGCAAACCCATTTTCTTTGCTACAAACTGCACAATATATGCTTTTCCTCATCGAAACCTGTTGCACAGTTAGAGATGCACTGATTTTTATCAGATGTCTCTGAAAAGTCTTGGAGATGCTCTAAGGAGCAAGCTCTATCTATTGGTGCTCAGTATGTGACCTTGCCAAAATATCTCACATCCAAGATTTGTCACGTACATTATTTTTTTCCAACTCTGCCAGTAAAAACTAAAACTGGGAGTGCTAACGATTTGCAAGACTACTAGTAGTAACCCACCTGAACCAATCAAACTATCTAGCCAATCAACAACAGGAGTTAGGCAGAGAACCTACACCAATCAAACTATGTAGCCAATCAAAGAGTGGGTGTTAGGCTGTACTGTGCCTTTTACTGGCGTCAGCGTCAAAAGGAAAAATGCTGGGCCAAAACCATTTTGCTAAGCCAAACCAGCATGTTTTGATTTCTTTCATCCAATTTTTCTTTTGTTCGGCCGCATACTGAGCACAGGTGGAGCTGTGCTAATGAAGTAAATTTGTAGACCAGGAAGGAAATAGGTATCTCTTTAGGCCACTTGGTTGGGAAAGAAGTAGGATTGTGAAGGCAGGGAGGTGTAGGTACCATAGCTATGATTCATGTTTTGCACAAAAATAATTCAGAAAAGGTCTTGTTGAAAAAAAGAAGAAAAAGTAATTGATAAAATTTGCCCAAATTGCTGAAAATTGAACTCCCAACTTGTGAAAATTTATTTTTATTGTCCCTTCCATTGGGTTATTATTACAAATATACAACACAAAATTTACTTTGCACATTTATCCTTCAACTGTTGAAATTTCGAGGAATTAAATTTGAAATCGTTGAACCTTGATTTTTAAATTAAATAAACAAATGGCAAAGAAGTGTCAATTGTTAGTTGTAGGTATGATATTTAGTAAGGCCTCACTTGGAAACAAAACTAGATACAGATGAAAAAAATGGACATCTTGTCAAAAGTAGGCTAGTCCATTTGATCAATTTATGTGTTCTAAAAAATATGTACACCTTGCCTTAGCAAAAGTACATTAATCCATTTGAACAATTTTTTTGTGTTAAAATCAAATTGTAGTTTTATTTGTCAAAAAGGATCAATTATATCAATGGGCTCTTATGTGTTTGGCTGAAGTGTGATCATCTTCAAGCCTCTAAGGGGCACAACTATTCAAAAAACCTCAAAGGCTTTAAGAGATATGACTAATGTGAAAGGTGATATTATGAAAAGGCAAATAGGATGATTATTGGAAATTTCACATGCATTTTCTAAAGTGATGTGAAAAGCAAATATGACGAAGAAACATTGATTGGTTGGAGTAGTTCAAGTGCTATTGATTGAGTGTTAAAAATCATTTTTATAAATTTTTGTTTATTTTCTATGACAAAAAATAATTAAAAATTCAATAACTTTTATTTTGTTGGTTCAAAAATGACAAAATGATCATTGTGCAGACCCACTCATCAAGTGCTTTCCAATGGTACCAAGAGTGTAACATTGGGCCTCATAGTTTAGGAGGATTAAGGTGTCATCACAAACAAAACAAACACTCTAACTATAATAAAACATAAAACCTCCCAAACTTAATAGTTTCAATATTTAATTCAAGGGGTCAAAAAAGTGGGCCTTATTGAGAAAACACCCAATTAGCAACTCAATTAATTATAACATATTGGGTGGATATTGATGTTTTTCAAAACCAATATAAAACCTACTTGATGAGTAGAAAGAATATAGAGAACCAGGGAGACCTTTATGTGCTAGTTATTGAATTCTCAAATTTTGATAACTTAAATGGAGTTTGAAATTTTCATCCAAATATGTTATCAACCTTGAAACTACATGTGTAGGCTTTGTGATTATTGAAAAAGACTATGTATCATTGTGAGACTTCACAAAGCTTGCAGGCATTTGAATTTCAAGATCATTACTCACTCTCATTAGGATAGCTAAACAAGCAACTCTACATAAGAAAGCCAAAAAAGTGTCCATTAGTGGGAAAAAGTGCTTGAAATCTTTTGGACTCAACACTCAAAAACCCCACATAAGATTATGCTCCACACAAAACATTGTATCTTGTTGCTCCCATAACCACATGGAGTTGTAGTGATAAGTCACTTGTAGTTTTGCCCTAATGTTTTAGATGGCAGATATTTGAATTACCTCCAAGCATTGTCCACTTCCTCATTACTCAGTTGGGGTCATTGCAAAAACTGAACCTCAGAACCTACCCTAGTTGGGCAATATAACCATTGATTCTGAAGCAAGTATTTGAGAACCATTCCTTATGCATAACAAATGGTTTTTATCACCAAAAAAAAACCCAAGTAAATGGTAATTAGGGTTACTATCTTGACAATGAAATTAATAATTGACAAATTTTATTTGTAAAAATTGATATTGATACCATGCATGCCTCAAAACAATTTAAATAACCAACTCGACCTGTTATGAAAAGAAAGTAATAACCAACCAACATTGGTCAATACTCAATAGCATACATTTTCAAAAAATGACAATTGCTAATAGCAAGGAGCATTAGAAAATAAGCAAATGAGAAAAGATGCACATTTTCATAATGGGCTGCAAGAAGGATTTTTTAATTAAGAGATTTCAAATAACATAGTAAAATCAAAACAAGCCAAACATTATATAGACAACAAAATTGTGTTCAACATCTTGTGTTAGGTTTCATTTTTTCAATATGATGATCAATTGGGTTTTGATGAATGGATAATTTTTTTCTATAAAATAAACAAAACACCACCTTCAATATGAAAATTTACTATTTAAAATTTACTATATATATATATATATATATATATATATATATATATGGAACACGTACCTAACAATTGAAATCATTGCAGCATTGAGAAACACATACCATCAAATATTTGGGTTATTTCTATTAATTATCCTTCTTGCCACCACACTTAAAAAGAAAAAGCAAATCATATTCATGGTTCATAGATTCCTTGATATGAGGAGTTTTGAATATTTATCTTTAAAAGGATTGATAGGTACTTGTGTTTTAAAAGTTCAATGGGTTAACCTAACATTGAACTTCAAGGGAGAAGTTCTCTTAATGAAGAGATGATGTAAAACAAAATACAAATGCTTCAACCTAGTTAGAAAAAAGGCATTGGAGTCAGCCTTTTTTTGTGCAATGTTGCAAAATTTTGGAATTTTCTTCTTACAAATTCAATGATTTTTTTTTTTGAAAAGAATGCAAAAATTCGAATTTCAAAAAACAATCTTAAACAATTTCCAATTTTCCATACATGGTTCAAGTAGATAGCCAAAAAAGAGGGATTTTTCTTTCCTTTCATATTTTTTAATAACCAATTTTGGCTAAATTGGCTTTTGGAGGATCACCACTTCCACTACATCACAAAATTGGGGAGGAAAAAAAATACACTAATGGGAGTACTTCTAAATTTAATGAGCTTTGAGAGCCTTGTAGTTGAAAGATTACATAAATTCACAAAAAATAAGTTTATGAAAATAGTTAGTACATTGCAATATCAAAAACCTAAATCATAAGTAATGACAAAAGGTTAAAACTCTTTTGTGGACATGTTGAAAGACAAATTATTTTCTTATGATGCATTCGACATCCATCAATGAGTGTTGTGAGAACAAAGATGACATGATGCCTTGCTGTTGTTGGTCCTCATTTCCATGGAGGTTCCTAGTGTGAAATGTGTCTTATTATTACTAAGATTCGTATATTTAACCTTGGTTTAAACTCCAACAACACATGTCAACACTAGATTGATGGATGTTTATGTTCTGTATGTTCTTCATGAAAGTGACATCATCTAGGTTATAATTTGAAGTCTTTCAACTTTTCATAATCCAAACCATTTATAAATTTACAAACACCACTCCAAAGTTGTTGATCGACACATGCTACAATAGGAAGAAATCAATTGACAAAACATAAGCAAACACTCAAACCCTAGTAGTGGACTTTGTTTCCACGAAGGGGTGGATGATGAATTCCATCCCCAAAGGTGCATGCATCTCATGAATATGGAATATGCAACTCTTTGTGTAAATAGATCAAAGAAAGTTAAGAATGTAGTATTAAACTGAAAATTGGTGGCCAATTTTGGTTTGTTGAGGACTCAAAAGTATATTTACTCTTTTACACAACTAATTTCACCAAAAAAAAATTATTATCTTTTCACGATGCCATTTTATTTGTGGCATATTAATAGACGATACCTTAAATTGGTGGATGATACCTTGTTGAATGAAAAAAATTATCAGTGCCTACATTAGATTATACTAATGGCAATTGATGCACTCTTGTTTTGTAAATATATTTGTGTCATTTTTTTCAATGAACTCGCCCAAGATTCTCTCAAATAGGAGAACCTTGGATGAGTTCATTGAAAAAAATTAGACATAAATTGGAATTTTGTTTTCAAAGTTGCATGATAGTCTAATTGAACCTCTTTTGAACTTGGGTTGTCCTACACAAGCTAAGTTAAACTTCTAAAAAAACAAGTGAATAGAAACTATGTAGTGAATGTCACAAACTGAAGGAAAGTGAGTCAAATGCTAAACCCTAAACCTACAACCATCCATCTTCAACCCTAGAGCATAGATAGGTATTAGAAAGTAGGACTCATAAAAATCTCCTACAAAAAGCTTCCACTACACTCACTACCATTCATCTTTTGTACATGTGACATGAAATAGGTGGCTTGATAAGTACAAACACCCCAAACCCCAAACCCTCCTTACAAAACAATCTTCTACCAAGTCAAAAATATCTTGAGAAGGTTCCATTAATCAATTCCTTCATTGTAATAGCCTCTCTTGTGAAGGTGCACACATCATTGAAAGATTGAGAAAATATCTTGAGTTTGAGTCAATTAGGGTTTCCTTACAAACCAAAAATAGATAGAGTTTCCCAAACTATTACTTGTATTATCACCACTTGACGACATCTTACACATGTGGCATAAACCAGAGCACATAAGAATAAATTAGCAAAACCCAATAGGAAAAACCCAACCATTGAACCTGCTCTCAATCTTCAACATGTGAGCCTGAGATTCACTATATGAGCAAAGAAGTGAAGGACAAAAAAGCTGACAAGATCATCACGTTTGTCAATTGGGCAAAAACCAAACACATTATTATTAGTCCAATTGTTGTTGAATGGATTGGGCGGGCTGGACCCTTTCAGGATGTTAGAATCTAGTAGACTCTTTTGAGCCTGATTTCAAACTAGTACAAATAAATAAAAATACCTTCTATTCAGGGCTACTTATTCATGCTTCTATAAATTAGTGGGGCTTGGGGGGTTACACCCACAGTTTTTTTTTTTAAATTAAAATTAAAATTTTTTTTCCAGAAGGAGCCATTTGATTGGCCCATCACCAATATTTTTTGAACATAGTGCACTCCCCATCATAGGAGCCTAATTGTGCTTCCCTCCCCAAAATAGAAGCATGTTTTGTCATGATGCTTCCCTTTGGCCCACCATTTACAACTTACATATGAAAATTGAACCATGGCCTAAAAATTTTTGGGATAAAAAATGAGATGCTATTGGGGACACCTTGGGGAACAAATTGGGAAAAGTTGATGTAAAAATTGAATATATATATATATATATATAATTTTTTTTAATTTTTAAATTTTTTTTTGCACAAATGAAAAATTTCATTGTGAAGAAGAAAGAAGACACAACACTGCCGCAAAGTGGAGCTCAAAACATGCTTCAACCCGGCCAATCAGCTGATTTAAAAGGTCCATCAAAGAACCACCTAACATGTGTAGACCTAATCTGGAGCAGATAACCAGATTCCTGCACCATAAGTTATCAAAGGGTCACCTGGGTTGTTGATTCCTTGACTATGTTGAGGTTTTTTTTAACAAGCAGTGGGGTCACTTCATGTTTGTTCTAGGATAGGCTCAATGTGGATTGGGCTTAATAGTTACCTATGTCTAGAGAGATTATTTGATGATTTTTTTGCACAATAGACACAAATTTATTATGAAAAAGGCACCAATCCAGAAAGGAAAGGGAGGAACACAAAGAGAGGACCAGCGCCCAAAGCTCAGACAATGCTCAAAAGTGAAAGGGGAAAAAATAATTAGAATACCCTCGCAAATTCAAATTCAAAGCCTAGATCCTAAACCTTTCACCAATTGTGCAAAGTAAATCAGTCAAAGAGAGGGGATCTGGAGGGAAGCTGAAAAGAGCACCAAGTGTGGAGGAGACCTCATTGGTGACAATGGCCCACCTCAAGATGGATGAAACTTGGGCTCTTGACAAAATTACTTGCAACCTCTGCTTATAAACAACTTATAAAATCGATAGAGGAATGCCTCCAATGCCCTTGGCTAACCATGTCATATTAGCACATCAATGTATTAAATCATTTTTTGTTGTTTGGTGCAAACACTCTAATATTTTCACAACAAAAGGTAAGAACATATCCTTTGGATGTCAATCATGATAAAGCTTGTCCTTTGCTTAGGTCACAATTGTCGCAACAACTCCCGTCAAAATGGTAATTCTTGACATTAGATCTATTCAAGTGGGATTAATAATGACAACATCAATTAAAGTGCGGACCCTATTTATGAATAATACAATGTCACATGTCGTTGCAAGGATTGAAGCAAGGGTGAAGGCAACATGTGTTCGCTAATGAAAAATGTGAAATTTTGCATTTATGGCCATGGAAGCAAAAGCATTTTAAACAACATCATGAGAAATTATACATTCCCTTCCATGAGAACACCACAAAAGGTGTATTTTCATCAAATCTATGAATCAAATACAATCAACTAAACCTAAAGTCAATAGGTGGAAAAACCCAACTTGATGTGCAATGTTGTGAAAAAAATGTGAAGGTCATACAACATGATGGAATGATTAGATATTATGCAAAGAGCCATGCCCCTAAACCTATCCATATGCATGATTTCAAGCAAGCATGATAATAAAATTTCTCGTCTTAACATTGATGATGGTGGGTTTATCAATTTGCTTCCCATTGCCTTGGTGGGTTTATTTATTTATATTTATTTTTGCAATGTAATGTTCATCAATTGTGCCAAAAATACTAACAACATAAGTGCTAGAACCCTATTTGTAAATGTAAAGTACTCCCTATGTAGAATAAAAAAATAATTTGTCAAACCTTCAAATTTTTATTAAAAGCATGATCTTAGTGTTGTTTTCAAATCTTCATCACACTCAATTTAAATTTTGCATGCCCAAGTTTGAGTGCTTCGCTTTTTGCCCATTGGGTCATCCCATCTTTTAAGATAGCCTCTAACACTTTCTTTTCAACGTTCCACATGAGATTGAACCTCCCCCATCCTACAATTTTTCTTGATGCAATGTGATTAACCCATAGATTCGATAGGCATACACCAACTTTGTTGTGCTCATGGGGGAGAGCAGACTATCATACATGATGCAGTACAGGACTATTTCATCTCCATTGTTCAAGAATGCCAAATTTTATGCAAGCAAACTCATGTTCTTTCGGTGCCATCTTTTTAATCATTATGGCAATGACTAGATATTATGCTTATAATAGATGGTATTCACACTTTTACAAACATTGACGCGCTCCCAAGTCCCTAGTTAGATCCAAGACGGGCCTAAGTAATTCAAATAGCGAAATCGGGAGGAACTTGGGGCACGCTCTCAGCTCTTAGCACTAGATGGGGTAGAGGGGCATGTTGAAGCTCTAGGATGGGACTAGAAAGAGTGACAAGCTATTCACTTATTCGAACATGCATCAAACCAACCAACAAGTTGGTTAGTTCACTCTCTAGAGCACCCTTGGTGCTAGGACAAGCCACAAGCAACTCTGGACTCATTTGATTCACCAAGGCCCGGACTCGAGGGAAGCCACCACCTTCCCCCATATAGTATACTCTATGCCTCTCCGTGGCATCCACATCCAAATGCCGAAACTGTCCCGATTTGGACTCTTGAGACTTTGAACGATCATAACTTCTTGCTCAGACCTCCGATTGGGATGAGGTCTAAAGCAAACTTGTAGCTCTCCTCGAGAGCTTTCCAACAATGTGTTGCACTCCACCTACACGCACTGGGGTCGGGTCGATTCTTGACTTTTAGTGGTCAGGAATCAAATTGTCAATTTGACTCCCAGCCTTTCTTTTTGCCATAACTTGTGTTGCTAATGTCCAAATGGCCCATGCGAGGCCATTTTCGACATCTACACTTTGATAGCTTTCCAATGATGTAAAGAACACCCTAATGCAAGGTCTTTTGACCCCTGCAATTGAACTTTGAAATTTTGGGAATCCCGGAGGATTCCCAAGTCCCAGTTTTGGGAGTGTGAGTTTCATCCTCACACTTCCCTCAAAGTAGGGTTACAACAAACATAGTCATGGTAAACTCAACTTATGCAAATCTTGTTTTGCGAGAAACTTTTTTCGAAAAATGGCTACAATAATTGTAGTTTTAAGCAAAGGTTGTGTCATATTGCAACCAACACCTTAAGGATGATTTCATCTTTCTACTAGTAAATGTATTTAAATGTTTACACCAATAGGTAAATGATTTTTTCATCAATGCGTCAACACAGGATGGTTAGCAAAAGGTTTTGGAGGTCCTCTTCTTTTGATTTTATGTTCATTTTGTAAGTAGAGAGTGTTGGTGACTCCTTAAAGAGTTTAAACCACCATTATCTTATGATAAGTAGTTGTGGTAGAAGGAGAGGCTTCTTCTAGGCTTGGTGTCCTTCTAGGTTTTTCACCCATTTTTTGCATGACTTGTTTCATGCTATTGGTGATGGGTTTGAGTCCTAGGTTTCTTAATTTCTCCTTTTAGGGATCCCCATTGCGAGTTTTATGCTTTCAAATGTGGTATTTTTGCTTAAACTTTGGTCCCTTTTTTTTCCTTATTTTGTTCCCTTGTTGAGTGTTTTTCCTTTATTTATTTATTTATTTATTTATTTCTTAGAAATTGCATGTCCTTTGCATGTAACATATAAGGATTTAGATTTCCACTAAAGCCCCTTTTACATTGTGGTAAGGGATTGTGACCATGAACATGTTGAAAACCTTCAAAACACATCCAAAGGTTGTCTCATGAAAATTTTCAAACCATTTATCTATGACCTCAGGTTGTCAAATGTCATGTAAATTGAAATGAGACTTTATTGAAATACCAACATATTATAACAAAGCCCAAAATATAACTAATTATTTTATATAAAATTTAATTTTTAACTTGATATTTTATGTAACATGTTTTACTATTAGTTTAAGTTTGTCCTTTCCTTTTTTTTCATCACTTTCCTTCCATTTTTTCTTTTCCCACTTTCTTCATTTTAATAAGTAGGATCACCATGAATCGTATAACAAAAATATACATGTAAAAAAAAATCACCCAAACATGACCTTTTTAACCCATTGGTTAACAAACTTCTCATCCCACCTTTTATTTTTAAAATATTTTCTAAAAATGAGAAAAACATTGTGTAAATGTTTTTGACCAATCATAATAGTTTTTTGGACCATGGACTAACAAATGTTGTGCCCACCTTCAAAAAATATTGAAGGTTCCAATAGTAAGAATTTGATTAATCATATAAGGTTTTTTTTCATCCCTAAACACAAGCCAAATGTGTTGGTGAATAGTTTTTACATCTAATCCTATTACCTTTGTTTATATATGATCACAATTTTTTAAACAAATAACTGCAATTGCTACTAACTTTGAAAAGATTATTAATGTCAAGTATCCTTAGTTTGACTTGATGGGTGATGGGTTTGAAATTGGTGAAGGTTTTCATGTCTAGTTGGCGCCCTTGCATGGGACATAAAACTTGGACAGAGGGCTACAGTGAACTAACAACCACCAATGCACCATCCACTAAATGTGTGTTATTACATAATTTTTGATGAACCTCAATTGAATTAATATTTGGTTTCACCTTGGTAACCAATTTTATAGAAACTAGTTATCACATATAGGTAAATAGGTAGGAAAATATGTAATCATCACATAAGTAGATGGTTTATACCAATGTTGGCCAATTTTTGATTTTTTTCAATACCCACTGATATTTAAAAATTCATTTTTTCATTTACACACATGGTATCAAATATTTAAAATTTTAAAATTTTCTAGGTTCTACTTAGTATAAACTCGTTGGAATAATCAACTAATAAATGTATCAATCTATTTGTTTTTTTTACATGTAAGTACCAACTCGTATGCATAAACGTTAGTTTTCGCAAAACCCTATTGAAAATTAACTAATATAATGTTTAGGTCAATTATCAAACAATATATATTTATTAAACACATTTTCCCCCATGTTTATTTAGTTTTCATTATTTTCACATTTTTAATATTTAATTATCATTATTTGTTCTTTTTTCTTTCTTTTTTTTTTCACATTTTTGGATCTCACATTTCACGTTCCATGTTTCAAGATTTTAATTATTTATCATGGTCTTTTGATTTGAAAAGTGGTAGTAGTTGTGTGAGGTCCTAGAATGTTATTGTCGCAACCCTAACCTTGGTTCGCGACCAAGGCAAGGGCTTGTAAAGGTGTGGGCCAAGAGTGAGCTTGGGAGTCACATTTCATGTTCTTGGGAGTGCAAGAGAGTGTGAGGGAATGAACCCTCACACTCCCAAATGGGATCCCATTTTAAGAGTTGGAATCCCAATGGACTCTCGAATTTTCAGAGGGCGATTACAAGGGGTCAAAACTCATTGGATTGAAAAGTTCCTTATATCATTGGAAATCCCTTGGAACGTAGATGTCTAAAATGGGTTCACATGACCCATTTAAGTACTTAAAACATAAGTTATGGCCAAAAGAAAGGCTGGGGTTCAAATTGCCAATTTGACTCCCGACTTTTACCCGACCATTAAAAGTCGGGAATCGTCCCGATTTCCTTGTGTGCAAGTGGTGTGCCACATATCGTTGGAAATCTCTCAACGAGGGCTATAACTTTGCTTTAAACCTCATCTCAATCAAAGGTCTACACACAAAGTTATGGGTCTCCAAAGTTGTGGGAGTCCCAATTTCGAAAATTTTGGGATTCCGACTTGGGTGTCCCATGACAAAATGACATTTGGGTGCTAGCCTTGTGGCCAGGCACAAAGAATACTATAAGGGGGAAGGTGGTGGTTTCCCCCAAGTCTAGGCTGTGGTGAGTTTTGTGAGTCTGTGCGTGCCCATGGCTCATTCATGCACCAAAAGTGGTCCAATTATGCACTAACCAACTTGTTGTTTGGATTATGCAGGTCCATGTGACTAATTGAATTGTTTGTCACTTTTCCTAATCCCCATCCCGGAGCTCTAGCACGCCCCTCTACCCCCAAAAGTGTTACGAACCAGGGAGTGTGCCCCAACTCCTTATCCTTTTACTATTTTCACATTTAAATTCGTAGTTGAATCTACCAAGGAGTTTGAAGGTGTGTCAGTTATGCCTACTTTATATCATAGAACAATGTCAAAGAGCCCAAACAAAGGAAGAATATGAATGTAACACCAAAGAATTTGAGTAATGAGTTTCAAATCCACGTGTTGAAAGAGAAAAGATTTTGGTTTTCTATCACAATCTTTTGATTTGAAAAGAAAAATGGTACCATTTGTGTGAGATCTTTGAAAACCATAGATTAAGGGAATCGAAAATCCATTGATACAATGGTATGCCACTATTTAAATGTAGGGGCAAAGGTAAAGTTGGCTAAAAAGCTCCACTTACAAATCACTATAAAATCCACACATGCACACAATTATTTATAATTAAAAAATGGAAAATGTGTGGCAATTTGTATAGTAAGGAATGTGTTTGGGACATTGGACATTTTACCAACTTTTAGAAAATTAAAAACAAAAAATTAATCTCATGCATAAATAAAAGTAGCTAGCTTAATTGACCAATATAATCAGCCATTTGCACACTCACCTCAAAAATCTACCTAATGGCAAAGCAAGTTTGCAAAAAAATAACAAAATGTTCATCAACATTCACATCCATCACTTTAAGTCATGATCAACATTGAAATAACTAGTTTCATTCAAAAGTGTATAATTTCATCAATGATATCTACCTCTTATTTAAGGAATTCATTAATTGATTGTCATTCTTGTGCATAATTTGATCTTGCATCAACTGACCAAATTTTCATTATCATCACTAGCTTGTCTAAATTGTCAATTCCCAGCCTATAGCATCGAAGGCTTGTCAACATTTTAGTTATACTAAAAATCTCTCAATTTCAATTTGGGACCTAGGAATCTTTAAATTTTGTTGAATCATAAAAGAAACATTTGGAAATTGTGTTTCGTGGGACTTCCACCAAGTTAAGGGCAATATAAAATATTCTAGCTTTGCATGCGAATGGTAGAATAAGCCCAATTCATTCTTTAGTAACCTATGCAAAGTGGTTTCATTTGAAGTCATTACCCCAAAGATGGAATTATCATCAATTGGAGTAGCTTGAACGAAACCATCATTAATAGGATTTAAGAAATGAAAAGTAGCCACCAACAATGGTAGTACAATCTTGTTGTCATATTCAACCACAATTTGTATCACTTTTGCTTATCCAACAAACACCTTCACCACATCAAGGGATTTAAAACGTAGGTCCAACATTAATGTTAGCATGTTGTGAACCTTGCTAACATTGTAAGAAAATATAAATGCCATAAATGGAGCCAATACAACCTGAGCTTTTGCCATCATATGCATTCACAATGTTGTCAATTTAGAGTCAAAATCCCCCCTCACAAAATTGAGGGGGGTAATCTCAGATTGTTGAATCTGATTTTGCATACACACATTGATTAAAAGGGTGGCATTTAGAGCATCAAAACGTAACCAATATCCTTGGGTTTGATTAAGGATACATTGTTTTACAACAAGAAACATAATTTTATCAACCAAATTACAAACTGCCCATGTGTGTGCATCCGACACACAACCTTGTAGTTTTTGAATTTATGCCTTCCATAACATAGATTGATTACATCGCAATGTTCCATGGTTCTTGAAACAAAATCACCTTGCTAGCAAACCTAATATTCATTGGTGTTTTAGTTTTCAATGGGAGAGCCTAGCATCAAGGCATGCCTTATGCCATTTGTTGTGCCCTTTGCTAGACATCTTAATCCATGTAATTATTTTCTGCAATGTAGATTAAGTGGCCTTCAAACTAATCTCCCTAAAACCAAAATAAATTTTAATATCATTACAGGCATATTGGCATGGTTTGCTGAAAACATTGCTAAAACAAAACCGCTACCAAGGAATTGCAAGTTCTAAAAGACCACAATTGACAATTGAAGTAAGAGCTTATGTAAAGGTGGACAAATTGCCGCCTTCATCTTCAACATAGGCAATTAGTTTGTCCAATAAATTATACAATGACAAGAAATCTTTAACTTGCATTGCCATTTCAATTGTAAACATATTAGTGGCTTAAAAAAATCCCATTGTCACATGTCAAGGCGCCTGTAATGAGTTCATGAAATTAATCACAAAAACAAATGTGTCATGTCTAAATATGGACATTCATAAGTTAAAATAGGTTGTTGTTGTAACACATTAATCCAAAGCAAGAATAACATACTAGTCCATGGTCTTAGCCACCAATGAAGGGATGGCATGTTGAACCATTTGCTTGCAATTTACAAACGCAATTTGGGGATTCTAATGCATGCTTAAGTGCTTCAGCCACTAACTTTCTACAATAGAAATAGGCATGTAGGTTTTGGCAACAAACAATAATGTGTCCTCCATAAATTTTTGTTATTGTGCATCATCTTTCTTATAAGGATTACCATTCCCAAATTGATTTGTGATAGCCCCATAACTAATGATAGATCTTTTTTTGAACTTTTCATGGTGTAATTATTTTGAATCAAAAATCAGGTTAACATTTTTCCACCTATGCCAAGTAGTTGGATGCTCACCCAAGATCTGCTTATTCATTGAAGTAACCCCATGTTGCTAGTTGTAAAAAAAAACCTTTCCTCCTTTTGGTGGTATTACCAACATTGTAACTTTGGCAAATAGAATGGCAAATCACATAATGCATAATTTGAAATAGAATATGATTTAGCTTACTACCATCATTCACCACAAAAAAATGTCAAGGAAGAGACAACATGTGGTGAGGGACCCATGTTTTTTTATTCAAGATGAATTGAGCTTTTGAAACCTCCCATGCAATTTTTGTTTCCTCATCCAAGTCATTAAACGTTACAATGCTTTCAGATGTAGATGGTCCACTTGGTGTCAAAATCGAACCAACTAATGACCTAAAATCTTTAATTAAGTTCCTCGATTCCAAGTGAGCATCATGACAATCAAAATTTTCATGCATATGCACATTCAAACCAAATGTTTAAGTCTAATTTGCCATTTGGATTATAATTTATAATGCGAAAAACAAAAAAGTTTAGAATTTGGTTTAAAAACTGACACTGATGAATTATTAAAAAATTCCTTTGATGAATTTAATAATTCAAAACTTGAAATTAAAACCTTGAAACAATTCATATTAGTTTGTTTTTGTAGCACAACTTCAACATTACACATCTAGTCCCATACACCTAAAAGACAATGCCAAACAAAACAAAGACAAAAACATCAACAACAAGAAACACAAGTGAGACACAACAAAAAGGGGAGAAATATTTATTTATGGGTGCATCAATTCAATTCTTGTGAGTTGAAAGAAAAATCTGCAATCACAGACCCCTAACAATGCTTCTATATTTGTCCTCAACGTTTGCAATAGCATTCAAGGATCTTACAATAACCATTATAGTTGTTGGGATGGATTGTCGTGTTTAGTGACTATTGCAACCAAACACAACAATTCGTCCCAACAAGTATTGTTGAATGCAAAGTTAAGAGCAACACATGAGAGAGGGACCTGTGATTTAAGGTTTTAGGTATATGGAAAAAGTGAAACCCTAAATGGATGAAGGTGCTTGGATGAAGAAAATAAAATGGATGAAAAATTTAGATGAAAAAATCGACCAAGGTAAGAGAGACAGGTCCCATCAACGGTATCAATAGGGTATTGATTATAAAAATTAATACCTTGCCAATAGGGTATCTACAGGGTATCTAAAATCCTAATCCCAGGCTGGGTAGGTTATTGGTCAGGTATTTCTTGGAAATGGAACCGGCAGGTAGGTTATATGATACCCAGACCTGGACCCTGGTTGATACATAGGTAAAGGCTGTTTTAACTACCTACCTACTAACAACCTGCTTGTGACCATAGTCAACTAGGGAACTGAAAGCCAACAGAAAACTGTTTCATTACCACTTATCATTCATCCTTCATGGTGCACTGGTGGTTGCTGGTTCACTGTGGCCTGGACAGAGCTCATTATTGGGTATATAACATCTGCCCATTTTGTTACACATTTCAGTCAGTCTTGATGCAAAGGGGTTCATAAAACCACCAAGTAGAAGGAGTTTCAAACTGCACAGTTTGTGAACTAGTTGTTGGCTGGATTCAGCAGGACAGTTTTTTTTCTTTTGGCTTTGATCTAGTGTCCCCACACGTAGTGAATGGAAGAGTGGCCACATCATCAGAAACCTTAATTTGTGAAACACCCTGCACTTTGTGGGGTTGTAATTTACTGGGATTTCATAGGATTGTAAACAGACAATAAATCACTTTTTTTTTGCGTTACAATGCATTTGGATGAATATATATCTCCTCTAATTCGTGGATATTGATGGTTGGGCATCAATTGTGATGTTTGAATTTTGAAGTGGTAAGACTTGAACTAGTAAAGCGCTTATTTGAATGAGTTTTGTGTGAATGTGAAATCCAAAATGTGGCCTACAAACTTTTGAATCTGATTTGCACCAATTGTTGTGGCGTCGTACCAAACAATTCATGGCTGCGATGCTAGATAATCCAATGAGATATCTCAATGCTAGATGAGCCAATGAGCCATCTACTAGAAGTTAAGAATCATGATATTCAAAATTTGATTTGATGCTTGCACTGCATTACTATTGTTGAGGTCACACTCTTTCATGTGCACATCGCCTCACCCCAAGCTTTTCCTATCATGCTTTTTAATGGCCATATTAGATCTCTACAATATGGATAGCCTTATGTATTTTTGAGATATTCTTAATTGTCTTCAAATAGGTGCATAGTGCCCAACTTTTGTAAGAGTGGTGGAAAATACGCTTTGTGGACTCTTTGGAGAAAATGTTTAAAAACTCCTTTTTCAATCGTGGGAATGTCATTGTGGAATACACGAAGATTATTTGCCTAGCTCTTGCCCATCCCCTCCACTAAGCTGTAAACCCGTAAACCCTCCAACCAAAAAGCATCTCATTCCAATATAAACATTGGAACGTGGAAGGATGGCAGTGTAATAAAGCCTATGTCTTATACTAGCCTAAGCCATAGAATCACCGTCCTTCTTGCACCCAAATATCTGAACACAAAGTTCAAATAGTTACGTCATGTTTCAACTTGTGGAGTTGCTGCCCATAATCTTATACTCTTTGCCTATCCCACAGGCAAATGAGAGAAAGATATGATTGGCCAAAGAGGGAGAGAGAGAGGGAGAGAGAGAGAGAGAAAGTGGGATGGCCAGCATACAAGAAGGCTAACAGCCAACATCGTGGATGTGAACTTTGGAAGGCTTTGAGAATTTCAGATCTACCAATTGCATACAAAACAAGGTGTACTTCAAGTAAAGCTAGTCAGAGAAGCCACAGTGTAGGATGTCTCTAGGTGGTCTTTTTGGTCAGTATCTACTTTTTCAGTTAAGCACAACTGAGACATGTACTTACTACTATTGGAGAAGTTTTTAAAAAAATGCATAGCTGATGATATTTTTTCATATTCTCTCTTTGTTGGGTTTTTCCTTATTTCGGTTGTTGACTCCAAAATGTGGTCATCATTATGTCCGCGAGATAAGATATCAATGGAAGCTCCAGAACTACTCATATGCTCCCAACAACTTCTATATTGGCGGGTGCATAATAGAGAAATGACTTGTAAGATCAGGTACAACTGCATCCTTTTGGGTGTTTGGAGTTTGGACCTCTATTAATATTTATTACTTCCAACAAACAAAGAGGATTAACTCTTCCTCCCACCCAGCCTATGAAATTTGAAAGAGTACAAAGATGAGAGACTACTACTATTTGAATGCCATCATTTGGACCAATCATTATGACTCGCCAATTGGAAGTAGTTCTTTCTTTGATGCACAATGCAAAACTTTATTTATAAACACACCATAGATTTGGAAAATGTAGAAAGGAATAAGAAAAAGTAGTCTTATGGAGATGAGATGACTGTACTATATCTTTTGTGGAAATTTGCAGGTTCACGTGTCCAACTCCAAACCCAATTACATGCTATTTGAAGCATATACATTAAAGTTCAGTGGCCACGTGATGAGGCTTTGATCATTGGAGGAGGCGTAGAGAAACCCAATTACATGCTATTTGAAGCATGTACATTAAAGTTCAGTGGCCACGTGATGAGGCTTTGATCATTGGAGGAGGAGTAGAGGCGGAGGTGGTGGAGGTGATGGTGGTGGTGGTGGTGTGGAGGGACCCAAATGCAATATCCTTTACCACGTCGGCCATATCTTGTTACAAATCGCACCATGTAAGAGACATGGAGAAGAACATTGGATCCTAGCCTTCGGTTGCTTGTGTGGGTCCTTTGCTTCTCTATTTGTCAGTTGCTACTTGTGAAACCTTTCATCATGTGCAGAGACAAAACCCACCAAGTCCTCAAGCATACCCCACAACAAGGCTATCTACATAAAGTTCAAGAAAATTTAAACCTATCACCTTAGACAAAGGAAAGGAAAGGATTGCAATGCTTTTCAATGAAGAGGAGACCCATGTGCAAAATCTCTAAGCCCTCCAATGAGGTTCCCCAGTACCCCTGAAATGTTTTTGAATGAAAGAGGATCCACGTGCAAAGTCTCTAATCCCTCCAATAAGGTTTCCTTGCACCCCACCAATCCAGCATCCATTGGAATGACTTGGTGAAGGATGAACTAGGGTTGAGAGTTCCTACTTTGAACCTCACACTAGCTATGTAACTAGCTATGTAACTGGGTATGTATCATAGGGAACTAGGTAGGGAATATGTAAGTGATTCCTATGTAGGTAGGTCACTAGGCACATATTATGTAAACTCTCCTACTTTCACCTCACATTACATAAGTACCTGGGTATGTATTATAGGGAACTAGGTAGAGAATATGTAAGTGGTTCCTATGTAGGTAGTAGGTAAGGCATTTGCTGGATGTTAGGAAGGTAGATAGTCGATACATGTGGATGGTTAGTACATAGTTAACCACTGTGGTTAGCGAAGTAGTTATGGCATTGGATGACTACTACCTAGGTAGATGTAGATACCAGTGTTGTTTGGTGGATATCATATTTTTAGGATATCCTGCAAGTCTGATTTTCAAATAAAGGTTTTAAGAACTAGGTCAGATTTCTTATTCTTTTAAAAAAATTCTCATTTACAATATCCAACAAGGATATGATTTTTATTTTTTTAAATTGAAGGCCGGACCTTAGTTTTTCAAATTTTTGGAAAAATAATATCCTTTGGATATTCAATGCGGTTATCATAGCTTAGATGAAAATATAATTATTTTATTAGAAAAATATATGTATAAGGGGATGAAATTACAAATTATATGTTCACACCTCATCTTGTTCAAACTCATTTTCATACTTTTCTTTTCTTTTTCTTATAAATATTGACTTATTTAAATTATTTGATTATAATCAACATCTCCTCAAATTCATAAATATGCCATCCAAGGAAAAAAAACTTTTCAATTTCCATTTGGGATCTCAAAATGTTAAGATTTTATTTAAGCAAGAAAATAATAGTTGGAAACAAGGATTGATGTTTTTCCCACCATTCAACTTGGTACAACTTGCATCAACTTGGTAAACATTTGCGGTTCCCTATTCATTAACTCCTTGGTTGGTTTAGGAATCCCAACAATCATTTCAAAAATGTAAAGACTATAATATTCATCACTTATATGATATACCACATATTCAAATCTGCCATAAGTTGTAATACATGGTGGTATTTCAAAAGCATTGGAAACAAAAAAATGTTTATCATAATCTTTCACAATGGAAACAACTTATTCATGACTAATAAAAGAAGAAACCAATTGAAGAATCTTAAATATTGAATCTGACATTAGTTATAACATGTTAGGGTTTTCTTTTTTTTCATATTTTTTAGAAATGAAAAACATTTGTTTAAAACTTTTCATACTTCCTTTGTGATGTTATTTGCAAGCATTGACAACCCCAAAACCACATCAAAATTATTTTTTATCAAATTATTTATAGATGATACAATATTAAATTCCTATTTAAGTTTCAAGGTTATGATAATTGCTACATGCAAAACCCTAGACAATAACCAATGCCCACAAGATTGGTTTAATACACAAGTAATATTAAAGAAATAACATCAACAATGCTTTAAAATATGTGCCAAGTTAAAGCTGAAAAAACATGACCAATAACTTTCATTGATGTCCACCAATTATTATAAAAAATAATTGTTGCCTTAAATTGCAATGCTTCTTAAAACAATATGATTTCACTTGTAAACCTACAAAAATAATTCACTTATTAGCAAAATAGTAATGTTAGAATTCCCACAAACAAATAAAACAACTCCCACAAACCAAAAAATACAATGTATGAAAATAAAATTAATTTAGTTTTTATTGGAATTTTTAATTTTCTTGGTTTCAAACTAACTTCAATGCATGTTTTGTTCCATTCCTACTTGCCTTTACCAAATTTCTTTGGTGAAGTGATGCATTTTGGTTTTCTTTTGAAAAATAAAACTTGTGCGTCACTATCATTATTTTATGATGATTAACATATTACAATCTTGCACTTTATAGGTGGCCCAAAAATTGGAAGGAACTTTATTAAATGGTAATGAAGACTTGCCTTTACCACTATTCAAAAATTTGGAGCTTCCTAGCCTTAAATTGCTCCAAATGATTGAAATGGGGCCAAAATTTATTGAAATTTTTATCCAACTACAAAATGTGCAGTGCTTACAATGGCTACATCTTCACATATTCAGAGTAGAAAAGTTACCAAATGATTTGGTTCATTGTTTTCATTTACATGTCCTTGATTTGTCAAAATGTCATAATTTGAAAACCCTACTTACATCTATTTGGCAAATTGATGGCTTTGCGACAATTGTATTTGTCGAGGTGTTATAAATTAAAATAGCTACCTACATCTATCGGCCAATTGACAGCTTTGCAAAAGTTGAATTTGTCAGGGTGTTTTGAGTTGAAAGAGCTACCTACATCTATCAACCGATTGATGGTTTTGCAAAAGTTGAATTTGTTAGGGTGTTCTAAGTTGAAAGAACTACCTACATCTATCGACCAATTGATGGTTTTGCAAAAGTTGAATTTGTCAGGGTGTTTTAAGTTGAAAGAGCTACCTACATCTATCGAGCTAATTGATGGCTTTACAAGAATTCAATTTGTTTCAGTGTTCTAAGTTGAAGGAACTACCTACATCTATCAGCAAATTGATAGCTTTGCAAGAGTTGAATTTGTCAGGGTTTTTTAAGTTGAAGGAGCTACCTACATCTATCGGCCAATTGATGGCTTTGTAAGAATTGAATTCGTCGAGTTTTTTTAAGTTGAAGGAGCTACCTACATTTATTGGTCAATTGATGACTTTACAAAAGTTAGATTTGTCGAAATTATTTAAGTTGAAAAAGTTATCTACATATATTGGCCAATTGACGATTTTGTAAGAATTAAAGTTGTCATATTGTACTAAGTTGAAGGAGCTACCTACATCTATCGGCTAGTTTACAGCTTTACAAAAGTTGGATTTGTTGGGGTGCTTTGAGTTGAAAAAGTTACTTACATGTATCAGCCAATGAATGGTTTTGCAAAAGTTGGATTTGTCATGGTGTTCTCAGTTGAAGGAGGTGCCTACATTTATTGGCCAATTGACAACTTTGCAAGAGATGAATTTGTCAAGGTGTTTTGCCAGTTTTTGCAAGAGTTGAATTTGTTGGAATGTTTTGAATTGAAGGAGCTACCTACATCTATTGGCCAATTGATGACTTTGCAAAAATTGAATTTGTTAGGGTTTTCTAAGTTGAAGTAGCTACCTACATTTATTGGCCAATTGACAGCTTTGCAAGAGTTGAATTTGTTAAAGTGTTTGAAGTTGAAGGAGCTACCTACATGTATTGGCCAGTTGACGACTTTGCAAAAGTTAAATTTGCTAGGCTGCTCTGAGTTGAAGGAGTTACCTACATTTATTGGCCAATTGACAATTTTGCAAAAGTTGGATTTGTTGGGCTGTTTTAAGTTGAAGGAGCTACGTACATGTATTGGCTAATTGACAACTTTACAAAAGTTGGATTTATTGGGCTGCTTTAAGTTGAAAGAACAACCTACATGTATCAACCAATTGACGGCTTTGCAAAAGTTGGATTTATCATGGTGTTTTAAGTTGAAGGAGCTACCTACATTTATCGGCCAATTGACGACTTTGCAAGAGTTGAATTTGTTGAGCTGTTCTAAGTCGCAGGACATACTTACATCTATCAGCCAATTGATGATTTTGCAAAAGTTGGATTTCTTGTGGTAATCTAAGTTGAAGGAACTACCTACATCTATCGGCCAATTGACAACTTTGCAAGAATTGAAATAGTCATATTGTATTCAATCGAAGGAGCTACTTACATCTATCGGCCAGTTGATGGCTTTGCAAAAGTTGGAATTGTCATGGTGTTCTAAGTTGAAAGAGCTACCTGTAATTTCTTGGGCAAACTTTATAAAAACATATATGAGGTCCCTTTAAATTTTTTCATTAGTCGTGACATATTGGCAAGCTTTGGAAAAAAAAAAGCCCAAAACATGTCCCTTGAAAGCTTTCCTCAAAGCCCAAAGTTCCACATTTCACAATATATTTGAAAACACTTGTCATTGTGTTCAAGTTTGAACCCTCATTTTTAACATATGTTATAATCTTGTTCTTTAACATATGCATTTAAAATATCAATGAAGTTTTTACCAATGTTTAAATTATAATTTCAATAGCCTCAAATAAATTAATAATTACATGTTTTGGCTTTTAATTAGATCTTAAGGAAATTTTATCAAGTGCAAAAACATCATGTGGACCCTTGAACATTTAAACATCAAAACTCACAATAATAAAATTTCATTATTCAAGGAGAGGCAAAACATATGTTTGTTCGGCTTTCTCCACCAATCAAAGCCAAAGATTACTAAAAGTGCAAAATCCTCCAAAAACATTTTATGTTCCACATAAAATGTGGAGCTTGTTTGAAAGCCTTGTTGGAAACAAAAAAAATAAATATGTAAAAACACATTTATTCTTTTCTTAGCAAGTTATTTCTTCACATTTCCTCCGACTAAATTGTTAATTTCCTCTTCAAAATTTTCGAAAAATATTAAATGTTTGAAAATACATGTTATTCCATTTGTTTCATAATATAATATTAGACATTTCCTTAATTTTGTTCTTGGATTAAGGAAAACACAAAATTAGAATAACACAAGGTACAACAAATGATTCCAAGTGCATCAAGTGTAACCTTTGCATTATCATTAACACACAAAAATACTAGCATAAGGCATTTGTATTGTGTGGCATCCACCTTCTTTTTGGAGAATATAATAGTTCCAAAATTTGCCTAGTTTTTTTTTTCATTGTTTTTTGCAACTATGTTTCCTTCATCTTACAAACTAGAGTTTTCTTGAGTTTTCTCGATTACATCATCTTCAAATTTGATTTTATTCATTATTATTTCACATCCTTCATTTTACATTGGTCAATTTTTCATTTTCACCAAACTTCCATTTTTCACATGAAATTTCAACAAAGCCAAAAGTGAAGAAATTCAAACAAACAAATGTTTTGCAAAAATGAATAGGGAATGAGTTCTTATGCATTGCTAAAGAAAAATAATGCAAACATTCACAAACATTTACAAGCAAGAATAAATATTTCATTGATCCTTCATCACAAAACAAATTTAATGATGTGCAGAATAATGTATTAATGCAAAAATCTTTTCCTACAAATATTGCACAACAAAACACAAAAAAAAAAAAACATTACACCAAATGCAACCTTTAGGAACAACAAAACAAAAACAAAACAATGAAAAATAACATAAATAACAAAACTCAAACCAAAAAAAGAAAAAGAAAATAAGAAACTTGCTTCATAAATAAAGATAAAATTGTTAAAGTTCCAACTTTTAAATGCACAAAGTGCAAAAAAGGATGCAATACAAGCTAAAAACATGATGAGTGTGTACATAATAATAATGCAAAGGAAGAAAATATAACATATCAATAGTGTAGAAAAGCATGTACCTAGAAAAAATGTAAAGGAAAAACATGGAAGTAGTAGTAATATGAAGGAAAAACACAAACACAATATTAACACAAAGGAAAAGAACAACAAGCTAAAAGAAGAACATAGACATAATACCATTGAAAAGAAAAAACATCAGCAAAACAATAACATGAAAGAAAAACATGAATGCACGAACAATTTGAAGGAAAGGCATAATAAAAATGTGAAGAAAAAACATGGACACATTATTAGTGCAAAGGAAGAGCATGGATGCAATAGGAGTGTGAATAAAGGGCACAACAATAGTTCAAAAGAAAAAAAAACACATCAATCCCAAGAAAAAGAGTTTGAAACAATAAATCAAGAAAACAAGAAAATGTCAAGCCTAAGCTTCTGCTTAGGTCTTGTTATACTTATGAGTTTTGAGCTTGGGAGGTGTTTAGGGTTTGAGGTGACCACGTTTGAGATAGTTGTTGTCTCAAATTGTAAACCCCTTTTTTTTCCCAAACCTAACTATCCTTTACCTGATATTTGGATTAGAGTAAGGAATTGATATCTTGCATGAATTTTATATTATTGATATCTAGATTTAAATTTGAAATATTACACTAAATCTCATATCTTTAAAATTCAATGATGAAAATATCACAATTTGTGACATCTAACATGATATTTGCACTTGATATCTTGATGTTCTAGATATCCACCTAACACTTGTAGATATATGGGGATGCTTAGTACTAACACTATGGTTAGCTGTGGGATGGTAATGCAATGGAAAATTTGTTACCTATCCACACATCATTCATCCATCCTGCATGGTGAGGTGGTGCACACTGGTTCACTCTGGCCCACTTGGGTGCAAGACCACATCTAAAGCACAAGTCTGTGCGAATCTTGACAGTGGGTACTAGGCTAGTGGGAGCAAGTAGGGCCCCCTTAAGTTTTTGCAGTTGTTGTTGTTTATCTCACACATCACTCCTATTTATTTGTTTGTAGGTGTGTAGCTTCTTGGGTTCCAAATCCCGGGAAAGTTGAAGCTCAGAAGCAACCATAAGCCTTTTGAGAAGTGACAGAAGGAGTTTTTGTCTTGACGTTACCTAGACTTTTTAATTTATTTTTTTGGCTTTTTATTTTATTTTTCTTAGATTAATATGGTGTATAGGTAGGCTAGCTACTATGTGGAGTTAATATTCCATGGCCTTGGAAAGGATCATGCACTCCAACTGGAAATTCCCCAGCACTCCACCTACTACTACTAATACTATTATTATTATTATTATTATTATTATTATTCCCAGCCACAAAAAGCTCCACCACAACCTCCTTTGGTTTTCTGCTCACCCACGTACGGTGGTTTATGACCTCCCACTTCCCGAGGTACCTAAAGTTTCTTCATAGCCAGTAGTATTTAAGCAATATTGTGGATTGGGTTAGAGCTTAGAACTTTGGGAGGGTGGGATAGGCTAGCCTAGCATCTAAAAACATCATTGGGTGTTTTGAAAGTTGTTTCTTGTTGAGTTGCATATAACACCACAAAACTAGGTTATATAACTTGTAACTAAATTTTGTTAGGTAGCATTTAAAACAACATTGGGTGGTTTGTAAGTTGTTTGAAGTTGAATTGAATCAACCCACAAAATTAGGTCGAACTAATAACTAAAATCTAAAACAACAACAGTGTTAGGTGGTTTCAAATTTTTTTGAAGTTGAATTGAATCAACTCCCAAAATTAGGTCAAACACAACAAGGTTAGGTAGTTTCAATTATTTTTGAAGTTGAATTTACTCTAACCACAAAATGAGGTTGTAAGTTGTAACTAATTTGCTAGCATCTAAAAGGGTAGTTTGAAAGTTGTTTGAAGTTGAATTGTATCAACCCACAAATTTCAGTCAAAACTAATAATATCTACCATCTAAAACAAAGAATGCTGGTGGTTTGAAAGTTTAATCCATCTACAAAATTAAGTTGAACTAGTAGCTAGCAGCTAAAAACATTGGATTATTTCTACATTGTTTGAAGTTCAATGATCAACCCACAAAAATCAGGTCAAGCAACGCTACCAAAATTAGGTTGGAAATTTGGTAGATGAATTCAGCCCCCCACAAAAATTAGGTCAATAAACGCCATAGAAAAAACACTAATGTAGAGCAAATAATTTAATGAGTAAAGATATGCAATTAGATTTTAACAACTAGATCCACCATGAGATGCTTGATGACGAGAGCCCAAGAGAGTATTAAGGCATACTAGCATAGATTAGGTTATAATAAGTTAATAACTATTTCCACATTAATATATTTGATTCTGACTGTTCCTGCCACTCAATCTAGGCCTAAGCTAAAAACTGTCAGTCAGGTCAGTTATGACTCATGACTTTTAGGACCCCTACCCCACCCCAAAGACCCTTTAAATGTGTTCTTTTTAAAAAGGAACAGAAAAATAAGAAATTTCCATAGGGCAACAAGATGTCTTTTAGCCTAAGAGAATTATCTTAAAAAGTTGTCTTTCGCTTATGGGAAGTAAAGGGCTCTTTTTCCACCTAGTACTAAGCGTTCTTAAGGACTTTTAAGGATCCTTTCTCCTAAAACTAAGGACTTTTTCGCCCTTGAACTAAGGACTCCTAAGGATTCTCTCGCCTGGGAACTATGGACTCTTAAGGATTCTTTCTCCTGGGTACTAAGGACTCTTAGGGATTCTCTGGTGCAGGAACTTAGACTGGCTATTAAGGATTCTTTCTCCTTAGGGACTCTAAAGATTCTCAATTGCGTGGACTATTAATGATTCTTTCTCCAAGGAGCTAAGGACTTTTAAGGACTGTTAATGATTCTTTCTCTAAGGAGCTAAGGACTTTTAAGGACTGTTAAGAATTCTTTCTCCAGGGAACTGAGAACTCTTAAGGACTGTTAAGAATTCTTTCTCCAGGGAATGAGAACTTTTGCGGACTCTACTGGATTCTCTATCCCGGTAAAAACGGACTTTTACGAATTTTCTCTTCTGGGAACTAAGGACTCTTAAGAATTCCCTCGTCCGGGAACTAAGGACTTTTAAGGATTCTTTCTCCAGGGAACTAAGGGCTCTTTCCACTTCTTCGTCATGCTTCGTATCGCGAACTGGGTGTCTGCGGCACGCGCGCGCGGATCGTGCCGGGAGGACCGATCCATCCTAGCCTGCCTGTGATGTTGCTAGTGTAGTGATTCTTGTTGCACACTCCGTGTCGACTGGCGATGGATTTGTAATCAGATTTGATTCGGTTTTTTTTTTGATTGTGTTTTTTGTGGTTTTCTTCTTTTTCTGTTCTTAAAGAGACATAGCCAAATGAGTTTGAGAGAGAGAGAGAGAGAGAGAGAGAGAGAGCGCTAGCTTCCGCGTTGTGGTGGTGGTAGTTGTGACGGACTTGCTGCTCATGTCTCACTAGGTTCTACATTCGTGTACCAGCTATTAAGAGGAGCCTGAGACTTGGAAGAAGTGAAAGCCTGCCTTTAGCATTTTTCATGCGTTCCAGGTGTCTGGCTGCAGTTTTGGTTTTGGACGTAATGATGCAGGAAGCTTGCGCTCCGTCTCTGTTACAGAGAGCCTTCACTCCCGGTTAAACATCCATTTAAGCTGCTGTTGCTGCTGCCGCTGGGAGTCTTTGTGTCGAAGAATCAGTGATCATGTTTTGGGCGATCGATTATTCTCCTTCTGAGCAATTCTGGAATCAGCAGAGGCTCAGATTTTGTTAGCACAATAGCTTTGTCACACTAGTATTGTACCTAATGTGCACGCGAGTGCAGTGCTTTGCAGCTCCATGATTAACTTCCCATGCGGCTAGAACTGTGATGCAGATTATCGAAGAGCTTTGGACATCATCAGCTGCTGCTTGAACTTCCAGCAATTAGTCCAGTAGTGTGATGCATAGCTGCTGTTGCTGCTGCTGTTGTTGTTGTTTTTGCTGGTAGTTGATCGGCGCTGCAGTGCAGCTGTTGGTGATCATCTTGACCTCCTTTCTGAACAGACGCTGTCGTCGAGGGACTAATTAGGGTTAGCACCTTATAGGCTGCTGCTGCTGCAGGATATGGAATACCATGCTAATGGTATTCGCCCAAGCTCTGGGCGGTTTGACAGACACCTGCGCTCCGGAGGTTTCTCGACTAGTTATAGTAATCCGTCGACACTCGACTCATATGTCGTCAAGAACTCCGGGGGACTTGAAATGGTCATAGGCGGCGGTGGGCAATTGCGCGAGATTTGTCAGACTCCAGCAGCAACAGCAGCTGCAGATCATCATCACGGCTGCAGGTGGCCGGAGTCTGCTGCATCCAGCAGCTTGCAATGGGCAAAGATGCAGCAGCAATTACAACAACATCAAGGAGAGCCGTTTTCGTATAATGTTGCTGCGACGTCTGGTAGCGCAGCAGCTTCTTTTGGCGCGACGGCCATGTCGCTCATGACAGAAGCTCAGGCCGATCATGTCGTCGGCGACAGTAGATCACTAGGGCTGTTCGAGGCGACAGCAACGTTGCAACCGTTTCCACTAGATCATGAGATGCCCGGCAGCTACTCCCCCGTACAGTTTGGATCAGATGCTGCAAGATTCTTGACACATGAGCTTCCATTCCGGCAACAAATGTCAGCTCCATTTCCGCCTAGTACTACTGTACCGCTTGCACTTGTGCAGTCACTGCTTGGCAATACTGATCACGATGGCGGCGCGGGTACAACAGTTCCTTCTCCTGCAATTGCGGAAAGTAGCTCAGCTTCGCAGTATAGGATCACCGATCAGCAGCCTGTTGGAGCTGCTGTGGATCGAATGGGTACTTCTGCCGGGGTTGGCACCGCTGGTCTGCATTCGCCTAGTGTGACGACCGGGCTGAAAAGAATTAGGGATAGATCCACTGACAAAGCTGCACTACTGCATCATCATCATCGCAAGTCGAAGGCCGAGAAGAACTATCAGTCCTTGCCACCAGGTGCTGACGCTGCAGCTGGGAAGCTGAAGTTCCCCAGTAGCAGCATGGAACAACCGGAACACATTGTGAGAGAGCGACAACGCCGTGACGACATGGCCAGCAAGTTTGCAGTCTTGGAATCCTTTCTGCCACCGAGTTCTAAGGTAGGTCTCCTATGATGATCCACAGCTTCTTCTTCTTCCCATGTCTAATTCTTCACCAGGGCTACAATTCTTAAGACTTGACAACAATTAAATCATAGCTGAAATCATGGTGGTAGAAATCATCAGGAGCAGTCATGTGTACTGCAGATGGATCGATGGATTGCCAGTTAACAATGTTCTCTTGGGTCGAATTCTGGAAAGCGTGACAGGTCCGCAATCGTTAGCGATTCTGCTGAGTACGTGAAGAATCTGCATCATCGAATTGACGTGCTCCGACAGAGGCGCTTGGAGTTGATGAATGTGGCTGCATCTAGTCCTCCTGCGGCAACTTCTCATGGAAACGCTACAACTCAGGATCAACATCATCATCCCAACAGCAATAATAATTCTACCAGGTCCAGACCCCTGCCGCCACTGAGTCCTAGTGCAATTCAGTTGCGTAGTAGTACTTCTTCACTCGATGCTGCAATAGGCGGATATGCTGCTGCAGCTCCTCAATATTTGTCTAAGCAGGTGGTGCAGCAGCAATATAGTTCAAACAAAATGCTGCAGGATCAATCCTACGACCCACAAGCAGCAGCAGCATGTCATCAGGTCGACTCTAAGAAGTTTAGTAACATGATGTCAGTGTCGAGGAGCTTTCCTACTGAGGAAGAGCTTAGTGAAAGCAACGTAGAGCTGAAGAGCTGTGTGGAGAAGTTGGAAGTGTTCGTGGACCTTCCGCACAAACTTGTTATTCATATGATGTGCCGACCGCAACCCAAATTCCAGAGCAATATGTTGCAAGGAATGGAGAGTCTGCAGCTGGAGGTTTTGCAATGTAACATCAGCAGAGTTGCTTTTGGCCATGTTATTTGCATCATTTCGGCCAAGGTATGTACTATGCATGGACCCAAACTGTTTTTTGTTTTTTTCACGTTTCATTTTCTCTGGAATTTCGTCTCCAAGTTTCATGCATGTTGCCGTTGCTCAGAAAGACCTTGTGATTAGCTGCTTGCTTGAAGAACTTTCCAACAGTAGCTTGATCAATTATGTACTTTTCCCAGTTTTTGGGAAGATTATTATATGCTTATCTACACCCACTGTTGGGAGCTGATGAACTCAGTGGGTAGTAATGGCAGCTTGTCACTGCCGTTCATGATGAAGGTGATGGTCTGTCACTTTGTCTCTCATGAGGTTATGACTGCACTCATTGTTGTGTTACCTTTAATTGTTGTTGTGGAGATTTCTCTGCAACTTCATCGATCTTTTCAAGCTGCTGCAGACTCTTGCAGCAGTTGCAAGCGCAGGACAGTTTCAAACTGCACTGTATTGTTTCGGGCTCTGATGATCCTCTAGCAGCCATCATTAATGTTGTGTATGAGCCGGCAATGATCATATGAGAAAACTCTAGAGCACAAAATCTCTGGCAAGTCTAGCGTGCACAAGACATTTGTGAAGTTTTGTTTTCTTGTGTAAAATTTAATTTGCATTTTGTTTGTTTGTGGGGGAAACTTTTTTGGTGCTGGTTGCAGCCATGGGATGGTTCTGCGTATGATGCCATGTGTAAGGATAGGATAATAGTAGCTGTGAACTGTGCTCTTGGTCCAGACAGCAGTCAGAAGCAATGGCAAACAAAGCAGGGGCCTCAATTGCCACTGCCTTAGCAGCTGCAATCAAAGTGCAGTGCTCAGCTGGAAGTTACTACGCACACAATAATTAGTAGTTTCAATTTCAAGCTGCTTGAATCTTCAAGTTGGTCCCAAACACACCCTCTGGGAGTTTTTCTTTGCCCCCCTTGAAAGGTTGATGGTACATTGTCTGTGACTGCAGCACCACCAACTTGGTACTGATTGTCTGTGACTGACATGACTGCAACACCAGCTTGGTACCTTGTCTGTAACTGGAGCACCAGCTTGGTACATTGTCTGTGATTGTGACACCAACTTGGTACATAAATTGTAACTAGTGCACCAGCATTGTCTATAACTGGGGCACAGCCAGTTTGGTGCATTGTCTCTGATTGTAGCACCAGCTTGTTTAGAGCTTTGAATTTATAGGAAGGATCAAAGGGGGACTAGTGGATTGACTTGTTCTCTCTGGATTTGGTCATGATGCACCACAACAATAATGGGAAAGGGGAATTAGAAGTGTAAAATGAGAACATAGAACTCATCTTATAGATCCAGTCCATTTCTGGATATACTTTTTTACACCACCCTTTTTGTTTTGGAAGTTTGGACCGTACAATACTTTTTGTTGCTGCAAAGCAAAGAACAGTAGTTGTGCAATTGTGAAGCTCTAGTTTGCTTTTTGTATGGAGGCCAACTTCTCCCTTTATTTCACTGCTGCTCCCTGACTCAGGAAGCTATGTTGCAGGGTTGCTGCTGTATTTACACAAGAAATTCTTAATAAATTGCTTCATATTCTTTGAAGAATTATTGTGTAGTCCTGATAGGTTGCCAGCTTGCTCTTTGGAACCATTGAATCCATTGTGCAGTATTTCTGCTGATGACCTCTATAACCTCCTACTCTTTCCGTAAACTAGTGATATCTAGCGGGTGGCTCTTTAATCTTCAAAAACTAGAAGCAAGCTAAAATGCTTTGGTACTAATGATCTTAGTAACAACATTAGCACAACAATCTGCAACACAGGAATTCTAAAAAACGTTTAGGCCACTGAAATGTTACAACAGATGCAGCAAAACTTCCCCAAAAAATCATATTAGAACTGCAAAGTGAGAAACATGTGAGAATTGCCCATGATCAGTATCACTGTGGCTGTGACCTTGTGTTTCAAGCAAGCTAGGAATTGTTTATGGGCCCAGCTATGCAGTACCGAGTGTGTGTCCAAAACTCAATGGCATTACCATGACAGCAGCATTCAATTGTAAATGCAATTGTAATATCTGCATTCAAAACTAAAAAATCCAAGCTTTCACTAGAACTCTTCATCTGTCAAAAGCTATGTAACCTGCTTTCAACATCATGTACTTGCAACCCTCAACACAAGTTGTACACAAAAGGTCTGCACTAAACAACACCCTGCGGAGGTCTTTTTGCTCACAAGTTTGACACACTGAAAGCTCTATAATACAACACTCAAGTAGCTCATGAATCACCTGTAATGCCTGAACAGGGTTTACATATATGTTTAGTGTAAAGGATCTGTGTACAGACAATGTCAAGATATACCATACCATGACATACCATACCAAGTGTAAAAACAAGTTCAAATTGCATGGGACATTCAAGGACAACCAAAATTATCATATTATCTTTCCAGTAAATACACGACACCTGGGTTAAGAATCTCATCATGGTTCTAACCAGAAACATTCTCCTGTTTTGAGTCCATCCAGTTGGATGAAACCCAATTTTAGAACCCTCAGCTATGGGAAGGTTAGCAAGAACCCAATGAAAAAAAGTGTCCTGTCCACAGACCATCCATTCATCCATGGTGGTGTGTTTGCAGGTGTTGGTTCACTCTGGTCTCGAAGTCTTCACGATCACAATTTTACACACATGCATGTGAGGTGATCTGTACCACACCCATTTCTATAGGTTGTGAATCACACAACTGCAATGCCTGAAGTGCAAACTTCATCAGTTGTTGGTGTGTGAACTTGCAGTGAGTGAAGTGCACATTTCATGATGTTAATCCAGATTCTAACATATAATAAATGAGAAAAATCTATTTATCTAATACTAGGGTGAAGTAATAGAACAATGTGTAACATATTTAATAAAAGGTTACAAATAAATTCATTCAAAAATTGTTTTTGAAGAGAATTTGATCTTGGGACAAAAGGATCCCCTCAATCCTTTTACGAAGTAACAAGGTTGACTGATTTGACTTGTGTTTGAGCCCCAAGGTCAGAAGGCTTGGGAAATGCTAAAAGACAAACCCCAAGGCAGAGAGAGTTTTTGTCCGTCATAGGACACACTTCAAAACTCTGAAGCTAGCTGGCGCACATAAAGACACCAGAAACTCATGATGATTATGCAGGATGGCAAGTATGCAATGCTTAGTAGAGCTCTGATTTGGACCACCGTTTGCAGTATGGTAGGTTGTACTAGTGACTCTTGTAACTTCTAACTGGTTACTCTGACATGAGGATCTACATGTAGTAGCAGCTGGTGAGATATAATGAGTTCATAGCAACACTCTGCATGACTGATCCTGTCATCAACTGCGGGCTACAAACTAAACAGCTTCTGATACTCTCCTACGTGGCCTTATAGATTATGATCACTACTACAATCTGCTGCTAGGTAACCAATTAAGCAGTCAAGGATTGAATATGATGGCATATTTCTGCTTAGTAATTTAGTCAATGACTTTTTTGAAGTAGCTGAAACAAAGACGTAATCATAGTGTAATTTATAACAGTTGCACTGGGCTCTAACTTTTGTATTTTGGGAATGAAAGTGCTGCAGTAATACTGAAGCAATGAAATAGGACGTAAGCGAGACTTAAATCAAAGTGTGTGGCATGTAAATAGTCTTAGACTAGGCAGATTCAGATCTGTGTTACCTGCACTAGTACTAGTGATGGTCTTCATGCTTAAATGAAAAGTGCCACAGCTAAATATTAGAGATCGATGACAATGTTGGAACATCGACGTTGACCAAATATGATTACACTCAACATAGATGCAGGTTAAGGTCAACTCCTGTCCCATATGAATGGGACTTATTGGACTTCCTACATCTAGACAAGTTGATTTTACGTCAAATTCACAGACCTGCTGCAGCTCCAGGCCTATTGCAATTGATCACAGCCTATATAGGTGGACACTGTTGGAACAGAGAGCTTGAGTCTTGACACAGATTTACGACCACCTTAAAATGCAGGTTAATCTCTAGTCCTGGTCAAGAGGTAATTCAATCCAGGAAGTAGCACAATCAATCAACAGTCACCTCTGGAGTCTGATCTAAGTTTCTTGCTACCTAGCAATTTGGAGAAGGACTTGACTAGCTGGGAAAGCAATCTGTTTGACTTTCAGAATAATGAAAGGATCTATCAGTGTACATACCTTGAAGATTGTGGTCTACTGTTGGGTGACAGAAACAACTGCACAGTTCGGATCTGTTGAAACATCATCCGTATGAACCTTTCTTTAACCTCATAGCTGACAGACCTCCAAGTTTCACTTCAAATGGGCCAGCTACCACTTTGTCTCCATGCACAAGAACCACTACTTTTGTTAGTCAGGATGTCTTCAGGTTGAAATGCAATATTGATGATAAGCTCTGAAGCAGCTAGTATGTATAATGGATCTATCAGGACAAATAGCAACAAACACAATTTGAAACAAAACAGATACTGACAATGAAACCCATGTAGTGCAGTACATTTGTGCAATCTACAATTCTGCACCTCATGATCACCTGGTTGACTGCATCTCAATAGCATCACATGTGATCAAATGTGCTGCACAGTTGGGAATGCATGTTCAACGATTTGAATCTGAAACTACAACTGTGTGGCTGGAGCAGGTAGCCGAATCACACACTACTATATTTAGATGAACGTTCAGTTCATTGACATGCATTTCCCATAAAGCTTATATGTGCAAGTGATCATTTGCAGTAGTTGAAATAAGAGCTTGGAAGAATACATTAAGATCAGTTGTAAGAGCATCCTACAGGCACCCTGATGCTCACCTGACATGCAGAGCTCCCAGAAGTTACTTCATTGTCAAGGAACCTTAGAACTGTGCAGTTTGTTGTCAATCAATCCACCTGCATTAAATCTGCAATGTAAGCCTTATAACACCTGAAATTAAGTAGCATGCAGCTGATCACTTGGTTGATATAGGATCCAAAAAGTCTCACAGAAAGTCTATTTTGAACGCAATAGAATTTCTGCTTTCCTTCCTTTAGGAAGACAGCATGAGCAAGTTGAGAATTAGTAGAAAAAAAACTAATAATTAGTACTGTTTGACACCATCCTAATAGATTGATCATGCATCTAATTCCAATGCATTCAACTCAGAAGGACATAATTAGACATGTCTAGAGCATGCGAGCTGCTGCCTTGTCCTCATTCACTATCACAATCTATGGGTCTCTCCTAGACTTGTTGGAAACTACTACAAGCTAGAGTGCACAACTGGGTGCATTCCATAAGATTCCATAAGGTCCTGGCTGGAATAGCAGCACTATATATGCACATAAATGTTTCTGTTGAAGTTCAAGCCTCTAATTCCCACTCCTGCCCATTGAAATTACTTACTAGGGTTTAGACCAATATAAGGCCAATATGGTAACAACAACTATAAGCATGTTTCTGCAACCTGGAACTGCATCTGCTATAATTCCTACTTTATGAATAGTAACCAGGATTAAGAACAGAACTAGCATTCTGATGAGGTAATTTCCATAATTATATGCCAGGACTTCACATACACAAAAGTTGCACATCCAACCTAATATTGAAATTTATTGTGCAAATTAATGAGGAGCCTAGGCAGAGGATATCATCTTGGCCTAATTGAACTAGCTAGTGAAATTTATAAGTACAAAAGAAAAGAAAATAGTTATTTAGAGTACAATCCACATGGATTGGGCAACTCCTGCTAAGCTCTGATTTCCATTGAAAGTTCCCTCTATATTGACATGCAAGCTTTTGATTAGACTGACCAACTTTTCCTGAACACATCATGAGACCAAAAAATTAGGTCATCAATATGTGCCATTACCTAATGTCAAATTGCCATTTTAATTTAATATATACCACAATAAACACCACATATTGTACATTGTAATGGATGAAACCACAAAGTTTACCTCACACATGTGTCATGAGTCACAGTTTTTTGTGTGAAAAAAACCACATTCTCTTACAGAGTGATTTACAAGTCATGGTTTAAGTTCATCCTAGGATTCTCCAAGGCCAACAAGAATGCAGATACTGCACTACCTAGTCAACAATTGTGATTCAAACTCATGTTGAAATTTTATATCTCAAGATCTTAACAATGCACACCTGGGTCACATCACCCGGATCACATCAGTACTCCTACTAATGATCCAATTCAATGGTCACAACCTATAATAATTCTTAGGTAAGCAAATACTCTTGGATCTGATAATATTCTGAAAGGTTTAGGAGCTCACTCAAATCACAAAATGAGAAACAAACCTCCAAAATCTAATATTATTACAACAAGACTTTGACCCTTACAGTCTTCCTTGAACTTTTTCCCAGAATGACAGAACTGCTGCATATGAAGCAAGTCCTTTCAGAAAAGCACAAATCTTCTGCATACATTTACAATCTAAACTCGTTAAATAATTTATATCTAATTCCCACCCCTCAGCTCATACTGTCACATCATCATGTCTTTCTTCACCCTTTAGGGCTTTAGAAGTGTTGCATACATTCCTCCATTCAACACTACTTGCTTGACAAGCTGCAACCCTACAATATTTCCCACGCTTTCCTTCATTAAGCTGTATTCTATAAATAGGACCACCACCAAAACTAGCTACTCAGAACTCCACAAACACAAAACCCAAAGCATCCAAACACCCCTAAAAATTTGTGCATATCAACTACTAGGTAGCTAGCATCATAAAAGTATGGGATTAGCTAGTATTACTCTTGCAGCACAAATTAATCCAATAATTTCTATAGTGTTTGGATTGAAGCACCAACTACGTCTAGTGATTGCTAGAAAATCCATATTAATCAGATAATTATATATCCACCCTAAATAACCACAAGCAGCCCCTGCTTGCTTTAATATCACGCTCATTAAAATCCAGAATATGCAGCAGATGATCTATGCAGCCAACACATAACCACCTGCAACTACTCATGAACTAACTAGCTTTGCAGCAGCCACAGATCAAACTAGTTTTGAGCAAAAGAATATTTACCAGCTTCTCTGCTGCATCATGAGCAGCTGGCCGTGGATCGAGCTTTCTTTATAAGGATCAAGCTGTGCAGCTAGCTAGCTAGAGCGGACCGTCAGCCACCACCAACTGCGATTGATCCCGGAGCATCTAGAACTGGATCAAGTTGCCACGAGCAGCTATGCTTGAGCGGAGTTGCAGACGCGGATCAATAGAGGAGCTATCTAGATACTGTCAGAGTGATGAGAAGCTCATGGAACGCGCCGAGCAGCTTGCTATTGCAACTGCAGCTGGTGTCCCGGGCGATTATTCGTTTCTCTCGTCGTCACTCACACTGCACAGAAGTCCCTGCAGCTAGCTACTCTCGTTACTCGCCGTTTGCCCTAACACGGCAAACGCATGCAAATGTGCATGCTGTCTGCATGCCACTAAAGTACTATTTACTACTAGTAACTACCTCAGTCTTTTGAATGGTCCTCAGGCCCGCTTTACAATAGGAGTCAGGGTCAATGTTTAACCCAAATCCAGCATTCTTATTGGTGCAAAAGTTGAAATCAGCCCCAAAGGCTTAACACTAAGAGTCAAGGCTGATATTTTAAAAAACCTTTTTAATCTGCCCCAAGTTACTAATAAATGCTGAACATTATGGCCTTGTATTGACCCCAAGGCCTAAAAAAAGGATACCATCAAATTTGGGAGGCCAATTTGCAACTCTTTGGGCCAATGTTTCAGCATTCATTAATATCCTGACCTCAATGTTTTAGCATTTATTAGTAACTTGGGGCCAATTTGCAACCCAAAAATGCCCAAAGTTGGTCCGAAGATTTTGTGGCCCTGACTCCTAGAGTAAAGGGGCCTTAGTCCTTACCCTTCCCCAACCCCCACTTAAACTCAATTAGGTTTAACTGCTCAGTTTCATCAGTGTTACTCGGTTATTCAGTTTGGCCGGCTAAAATCGCTGGTTTCGGTTAGTTAAAACCAAACTGGAACCAGGTCTGATTTTTGGAACCAGAATCAGACCCAGGGTTCCATTTTTAGCGGAACCAAAACTGGAACTGGAACTGGAACCATTGAATTTTCTTTTAAAGAACTGGATCTGGAGGTTCTTAGTAAAAGCCAAGAACTGGGCAACACTGATTTCATCTCATTACTACTGTACAAAGCCAAAAAAGAGGAAAAGAAAGAAAGTCCCAAACACGGGTTTTAATCAGGTACCAGGCAGTTTGATTTTTTAAATTTCAAAACCCTATTAACAAAATGGAATATCTAATATTATTCCAATATCAATGAATATTGTGTTTTCAACCCGGAGTGGTTTTTTCAATTTTGTGATGTAGCCACACTGGCCATCATCCATGCTTGAGGAATTAGCCAAATTTGGCTACACATTAGAGAGGAAAGTAGAAAACTTGAAGAATCCTACTATATTTTGGGAGACCTGCTGGAACCCATTGTCTAAATATGGTAATTTCAGAAAAAAAATTCCTTGAAATCTGGTCATTTTGGCACATATTTTTCACAATAATCCTTTGTATGAGCTGCACTTGATACACAATATTCATTGATATGGGAATAATACTACATATTCTGTTTTGTCTATAGGTTTCCCAAAAAAGTGAGATATTAGTAACGTTCAAAAGTTTGTCACCAAGAGAATAACTGAATGGAAGGAGTTTCAGAATTTGTAAAACAAAAGGCAACATACACTTTTTTCTTCAAGATATGAACTCCAAGTCTTTTCAAATAATAATAACCAAAGAACCAATATTTAAATTTTGTGATAGTAATTTGACATCCAACAATAACATGTACTTAAATAATATCCAAGTACTGCAAATTTTGTGACTAAAGTTCAAACCTTGTACACATAAATTTATGGCAAGTTGACATTAGATTACCGTAGGTTTAATTTAGTTATGCAAGGAACTTAATCAAATAAGCAACACAAGCCATTGCAGCAAACCCAGAAAATAAATTGTTTGCTTCCTTCCTTTACCAACAACATAGGGAGCTTATGTGTTTCCGAATGCTTATGGTTTAAGAAGTATGGGAATTATTTACAAAATTGTATGCACACACAGTTCACACATAAAAGTAAAAATGATTAGTCCTGACTCCTTGCATATAAATAAAGCAATCAAACTACAGTAAGAATCTCAGATTTCACAACATCTTAACAATATTTTACAATCAATTTCTTGATTGCATTAGGATTGATCTACTTCACCCAAATGTGTAAGGACCCAGTTAACCCCAGTGAATACCCATAAATTACAACATGGGAAAATAAAAACATAACTAGTTGAAATTTGTCATTTGAAGATTTTTAAAAAAAATCAAAATGCTTCCAAAATGCTATCAAGTTTGATGGTGCATTTATGCTGGGCATGAGAAGTAACATTCCATTGTTGAAAAAACGTTGAGCAGAATGCTATGTCATGTCTCTTGGGGGCTGTTTCATGTCACCTTGTTGGACTATCCAAAATCATAAGACATGGAAAGCAGGATAGAAATTATAAATACACAAGTTAAAAGACAATAAACATACCGGAGTGGAATTGAAATTGGAAGTGCAAATTATATGTCATTTTGTCATTGAAACATTTGCATCAAATTGATGTGATAAGAGTTTGTTGATTTAGCATATCATATCGAGAATTACAAATGTTGTGGCTACCGGAGAAAGTAGTGAATTTGCACTATTTTTTGAAATCTGATATTCAAAAACCTGAGATCATTGCAAAGGCCCGGTAGTGACCAAGTGACATCATCAAAGATGGATGATGCCGAGACACAAAATTTGGGTCCTGTTATGCAGGCTTTGGGCATGTAATAGACACTAAGTGGGATCATATAGCTCCTATTGTCCATTACATGCACAAAGTGTGTACAATAAGACACAAAATTACTCTACTTACTTTGGCCAAAATGGAAGTTGTAATCAAGTGTTATGATGGCCAGTGATGGCAAGTTGTGAAAGGAGGAGGATCTTGAGAGGAGATTGGAGCTTCTTTTCTTTAGTGTTGCATTGTTATTTTTCTGCTGTTTATGTTTGTGCACGTTTAGCGGAAACTGACTTTGTCTCAAATTGGGTGTGTGATGAAGATGTGTTGAGTTACTAGGATGATGATGCCAAACTTTGCATATGTGTGGTGTGGAGTGCATGATGCTCAAGAACAAAATGCATCTATCTCTACAAAGGTTGCCCAATGGACGTTGGAAGCTAAATGGACAAACTCAATTTCTAGAATTATTGGTGTATGTGAGTAATAAGAGCAGAGGAAGGGAATGAGATAGGGCAGGAGTATTGTTTTTTTGTAGGTGGAAATCAAGCATTGTTTGATTTATAGGGCTTTTTTTCACTAGAGTATCATCAGCAATAAACTTTCTACTAGACCACCTCATTGCTATTTCTATTGTACCCACTATTAGGAAGGGGGGAAGCTTATGATGACAAGTTTAAGATTAGCCATGATTTGGAATGGAAGTGGGGATATCAAGGGAGTTCTATAAAATGTTTGAGAAAGTACCAAACTTGAAGAGCGATGTAATTGCAAGACGGTTATCAGTCAATTTGCCTACTGTGTTGTTGAGTGTCACTTATCCATCTTATTGCCCATTATTCTATCCTCTTAGATAGGAGTAGTGTGGAACTATGAGGGGAAGTGTTGGGTAAGAGTCAGAAATTCCAGTGGGAGTGATTCTCGTGGGATTATTCTCAGAGCTTTATTCTCTTCAGCAATTAAAAATCATGTTCATTATTGGAAGGGTTGAGGATGTCTTAATGTGGCAAGAAACACAAATCCACCAAGCTGGTATGAAAATTGAAAGCTTTAAAATGGACCTGATACTAGTACTATGCTAGTATGTTCAAAAGTCTATACCATGTCAATACTGGTTAACAAGTTAAAACTTGGAGTGTGCTGGGCTTTTTTCCTTAATATGTCTTTTCATTCATTGGCAAAGGTGGCCTAGCCAGCTAAATTTTTGTTCATAACTTTCTTTGGTGATATGCATGCCAACTTATTAAGTACATTAAATGTAAGAGAGAATAATTGTTCAATAAAAATGTGCATTGAATTGAAATGCTGGTCCCCTCCCTCTTTGTCTAGGAAAGGTTTAGTAAAATCAAAATTAAGAATTTTAGTTTGCTATGGATGGTTGGGTGCCATGGCTTGTTGGAAATGAAAATTTCAATTTTCATTTGTCATGTGTAAGGTGACCATGGTGAACCAACACTCACAAATCCACTAATTTGAATGAATGGTGATTGGATTGAATTTTTTGATTTTTATCCCAATCAATGGATTGTGTTAACATAATTTATGTCTAATGCTTTACCAAACTTTCATTAAGCCAAAACATAACATCCATGACTAAATATATGATTACATTTATAATCATAGAAGACATTTATGATTATCATGATTATTAATAGTCACAAAGGCCATGTAATTACATATTTGGTCCCGTGGTAAATGTCAATCCACATGTTGTCATTGTGTTTTATCTAACTAACTACAGTCACTGACTGTTGACAATATATATTTTTAGACTACAATAGAGATGGAAAATGATTTTTGCAACTACAATATTGGTGGACATTCATTACAATGTTAGAAACTCAATACTAGTTGTTAAATCAAGAAATAAAAATAAGATAAAGAGGTAGGTTTTATCTTATAATGTGGAAACATGTGGTAGATCATGAGAAGCACAAAATGTGACTATTTTGAGTTTATTTCATAGTAAATAATTTTTTTAAAGTGAAGCATAGGCTAGCCTATCAACCTGAACATGAAGGCTTTTAATGCACCTTTAATACTTTGATAATGTCTTGGATTGCCTACAAAAATCACAGTATTTTTGAAAATGTTTTATCTAGATGCATGTCCATAGTGTGGTCTAATTGTTAAGATTGATTTGAAAAGATAGCAAAGGTGGGAGGAAATGTGTGAACACAAAAGGTGTTAAATATGCGATCCCCTATTGTACGCTTCAAGGGTTTTATTAATAGATTACTTAGCCTTGAAGACATCACTAATTTATTAGTCAGCAAGGAGGTCAAATGGGGGCCAAAAGCGGTCAATGGTTCTCATAGTTGGCACCAAGATTTCTTGCTCTCAAGCCTTATTGTAAAGCAGACCTAAGTACATATACTAAAATTCTTCTATAAGGAACATGTGCAAATTTTGCTCCTTATAGAATGCTTTTACCATTTTTTAGAATCCAAAGGATTAGGACATTAACTAGCAACACATTTGAAGAAAAAACAACAATAGCAATGCTTGAAAAGAGAAAAAAAAACTACTTCTTTTGTCTCATATTTTCTTAAGTTCTATTAATTGTAGAGGAATTGTTATAGCTCCAACTACATGCAAGATTAGTCAATTCCTTTGTTGACGTTTGTTCTTTTTTGGTTATGTTGCGAGGTTAAGGAGGGCTACCAGGCTATTAATGGAACATGTAAGGAGATTACTTATATGTTTTTCCTTGTAGTGTGCCTTAACATTAAGGGTCTTGTCATATACTCATGGATAGGAGGTTGAATCTTGAGGTTTTTTCTCCTATTATGTTAATTTCCTTTTAAATTTTCTTGGAGAAAGGCCTTTATTCCATTTCAAAAGAAAGGAAAAAAGACACAACAAGATGACATTAAATGCCATGAGGATGTGTGATACAATGCAAGTAATAAGTTATCAAACTTGGAGTAGGCTCTAGATAATGCTAAAAATTTCAAGCCAAAATAAGTGTATTTTTTCATGCCTCTCTAGAAAAAAATGAAACATGCATGTATACATGTTCTTACTTTAAAAAAAACAAGTGTATCTCATCAACCATGTATACTCCCAAATCAATCTCATGATATTTTATAATGTTAGAAAGTTTCAGTAATTCTTAAAATTTCAGCTTGGAAAATATTCCAATTTCAATGAATAGAGTCCAATGGGTGGAAACTTGCATGATATGGAATGGGCATTCTGAGGTCCGGATTAGCAAAGGGAATGTTCAAAATTAATTGTGCAATAACTAGTACACTTTCGCCGTGCTCATTTTGTCATAATAATGCTACATATGCCAATAAGGTATCACAAGTCCACCAAGGCCACCAGAGTATTAAGAAGCATAGTGGACAAGTCCTTATGGGTGTCCATGGCCTATTTTTGCCACTTGGTGGAAAAAACAATAATAATAATCCAATGTGACTCATACAAAAATAAATTTGTGAAAAAAATGTGCTAAAGTCACAGATTTCAAGGGAAAATTTTCAGAAATTGCAATATTTAAACAATGGGTTTCAGCAAGTTGCCAAAATATAACAGGATTCTTATAATCTTATACTAAGTTCCTCTATGACCTGTAGCCAAAATTGGCTAATTCCTCTTGTGGATGCTGGCCAGTGTGGCTACATCACCTAATTGAAAAAAAAATCCCGGCTTGCTTGTAGATCCAGATTTTGTGAGTGCGTATTGGCAGGTATGAGTTTTCACACTTAGAAAATCTTGTGAAACCTAAACAACCGTTAGTGGCTTTATGGTCTGGAAACATCCTTAAAACTCATGTGATTCCCAACCTGCTTAGGTCCTTCGGCACTCTGCTAGGGTCAGAGCGAACCAAACTGGGTTCCATCCATTAGTGCACTGGTGATTCTAGACCTCGGAGAGGGCCCAAGTGACCTAGCAACCACTAGTACATGGTCATGGGTGTTTGGTCACTTGGGCCTTCAGATAGTGGCTTCAATTGTTCTTTTGCAAGTTGGACCTCCTTGACCAATACAAGCCATGAGAATTGGATGAGGTTTTAGTACCATTCACTTTGTCATGATGGCCCATATTATAAGGAAATGCCATCATGTGCAAGGTATGGTTTTTTCTCTTTGTATAATACCTTGCAACCATAATTGGGTAATGGAGATGGAATCAGACTCCCTCTTACATCAAATTGGTTTTTAAATTCTTTGTGAAAAGGATGAGAAGAATCAAAGGTTTTAAGAATCCAAAGAAGGTTCTTGAGGGAATCTAGAAAACAATAAAAGAATTACAACCGAGATCGGAGGTCCCTTTTGAAATCAATAACTACACCACATAGGTTTTTACACCTCCTCCTTAAGAGTGGGAGGGACCTTACACTTATAAAGTTCAGTTCACATCAATAAATAGTGAGGATATTTTGTTCCATTTAACCCTCTTTTGGTGAAATCCGGGGGAGTGGGTAAATGAGTATTCTAACCCATTTCATACAAGGGAATAGATGAAAATAAAACAATGAGACTAATTTAACCTTACTTTGAGTGGTTCAGATCTAGGGTGAAAATTTTAAAAGAAAAGTTTAGATGACATCTAAATCCTAAGTGGTTAGGACAAATATAGAGGGTGCTATTTTATTCTTTTGAATCGAAGGATCAAGTTAACTTCCTTGTTCCATCCTAATCTATAAAATTGAAGATATTTTTTTCATAAAAAACTCTAGAAATAGGTCATTTAATAAGTAGACCCTAAATATCCACAAGAAAGTTTTAAAGGTTCAAGGAATGTCCAAATTTCTATAAAAAATGGTTAGATGGTTAGATATCTTTATTAAAAACTAAAGCAACTTTGCAAAACAACATATTGCAAGGTTTTGAACAATGTTAGGTGAGTATCAAGGTTAGAAGCATGTATCAACTAAGGCATGCACTTTGAGTATAAGGTGTCTTGACCATGGGAGGTTCATTGAAAAAACATTTTCAAATACTTGGGTCAAGATGGGTTTCATTTTTCTTATATGCAAGTGATGCCCTTACTTTAAGGTGGGCTTGTATTTTACAAAGTTCATGAAATGCACTAGCAAGGTAGACATCTCACATTGCAAAGCTACGCATGGCATGGCATTTAACAATTTTTAGGGGTTCATAGTTTGAAAAATGTATTTCAAATCGATGTTTGTACAATTTAGAGCAATTAAATGTGTTGAATGTGCTAGCTTGAATAATAATATTAATAATAATTCAACAAAAAGGAATGCTAATTTCTTGATGTTGCATATAACTAATGTTCACTTGAAATAAATCCGTCCCCAATCCTTTGTTCAATGTATCTTGCATTAATGCATTCTTATTACCATCTGTTTTTGTGTTTGTGATTATACATTTTCAACATCAATTGTTCTTTGTGATTTTGCTTTTGCATTCTCATCTAAAGAAAATAATAGAAAAACAAACACACAACACTCAAATGTTTTGCAACAATGATTCTTTACATACTGCTTCAACAACATAATACAATTTATGTGCATAATCACAGGTGGAAAGATGCATTTCCTAGCAAAAAGATGCTTCTAAATACTCATGTTCAAATTAATGAATGACTAATGTACTAAAAATTTCTTATCAATGTTGCATTTTCCAAGACTATTTTTTAGTTGGCACTAATGTATCCTATTAATCTCATGTCAGATAACATCTCCTTGTTTTCTATGTCCAGCATGTGCATCTATATCTCCATGCATATAACACTACTTTGTTTTCTACTTTTAAGTTTCTTGCCAACCTATATTTATTTCTACATTCCCACTCATGGAGCAAGTGACATTACACTACGACATGTAGCACCAATATTGGAAAGCACTCCCGCTGATTTAACTAAATCATTGACTATTTGAGAAACAATATGAAGACCAAGAAGCTAACATAGCCTAGAAAAATGATCACATGGTAATGCCTTAGTGAAAATGTCTACAACTTGGTCATGATTATTGACGTAAAAAATATTGACCATTCCTTGTGTTTAATGATCACGAATGAGGTGATACTAGATGTCAATGTGTTTGGTTCAATGATGAAACTCTGGATTGTGAATGAGTCAAATGTTGTTTTGGTTGTCATTGAAAAGTTTCGTGGGACCAAGTTGCTAGAACCCCAAGTCCATGTATACTTCTTCATTTAAATCAACATAAAGGAAGGCAATATTAATGTCAAATTGAATGATATCAAGATCTTCAATAGGACCTATTGCTAAGACATTTTGTATGGACTACTAAGGAAAAAATGTCATCGTAATCAATATCGAATGTTTGAAAGAAGCCTTGGCTACAACTTTTGCTTTGTACTTAAATATCTCCCCTTGTGCATTAGTCTTGACCTAGTAAACCCATTTGCACTTGACAACTTTTTGACCCACTATTAAATCTATAAGAATCCAAGTTTTGTTCTATAACAAAGATTTTTACTTTTCTTGCATTGGTTTCTCTCACTATTTCGGTTGTTGGCCAATGATAACTTCAACATAAGTGTTTGGCTCCTCAAGTACATCTTTGGTCTTAATGAGCCTTGCAAATGATGGTGCACCTTGGACATAATAATCTACAAGCTTGTGGGCAGACCTTTGATTCATTGGTTTTGAAAAGCATCACCAAGATTTGCATTGTGTTCAACTTTTGTCTTTAGTTCAAGATGAACATCTTGAAGATTTCCAATGATCGGAAGGTCAAATGATTCCTCCTTGGTATTCATATCCAATTCCAAACAAGTAATTGAATTAATTCCAAAGTTGCATGATGCTCTTCATCCTATATAGTGACATGAAAAAACTCCATAGATTCAAGATTGTTGTTTGCATGCTTAGGTGTATTTTCTTCTTGAAAGAGGACATCATGACATATGATGATCTACTTATTCAATGGATGCCATAGTCTGTAAACCTTAAAACTAAAGCTATATCCCACAAAAATAGTCTTCACAAACTTAGGATCAAGCTTCTAACTAAGTTTTTTTGGCATAGATGCATATGTTGTGCACTCAAATGTCTTGAAATACCCCACTAAAGGCTTTTGTCTTGTCTACAATTCATAAGCAATGACACCTTCGTGTGTTCTTGAACCAACTTGCCTTAGCACATGAACAATTATTTGAACGGCTTTTCCCCATTGATTTAGGTTCAACCTTCATGCATGTAACATGTTGCCCATGCTTTCAATGATTATCTTGTTCTCCCTCTCAACCTTCCTAATCTATTAAGGACAATATGGTGTATTAGTCTCATGACAATTTCTAGCATTCACTAAATACTTCTTGAACTCCTAATTGATGTACTCACCCCCATTATCATTTCCAAATTTCAACATGAAATTTCTTGTCATTCATTCGCTTTCACCTTTCACCTTTTTGAAACACTTTATTATTTTTGTTTTGTTTTATTTTTTATGCAAAACACAAATTGGTATCCATTAAAATCTTCAATGAAGAAAACATAGTACTTTGCTCCACCTAATGAGTTTACATTCATTGGACCACAAACGTCTGAATGAAAAAACTCTCAAGCTTTTTTGGATCTTGAAGCCTCAGCACTTGTTGGATAAATTGGTGATGAATTTTGCCCAAAGCACAACCTTCACACAATTTGATCTCCTCCTTGTCACTGAAAGGCATATTCGTCACCATTTTGTTCTTTGTCATTTGCATAATCATGCCAAAGTGAATGTGACCAAAATGGTTATGCCATGTTTGTAGACTATTGTTTGTTCTTGAGTTTCCAAACAAAACAAAATTGCTTAGTTGAAGCCATTTTGTGGGTCGAACAAACTTTGATGGTAGCACTTTGATTTGCAACTTGTACAAATTGCTAGATTTGATTCCTATCATGACCACTTTGCCTTCCCCTTCAACATTAATGAAAAACCATATGTTATTTCTATAAGTAATAACAAGTCCTTTATTAATAGTTTGACCTATTGAAAATAGATTTTTCTTCATGAAAGGCATGTAAAGAATTCCTTTTAGCACACGTTTATCCCAGCTTCCTTTCACCAAACAATTGACATGTATGGTCCCAACATCATCAGCCCAAAGCTTTTGATTCTTAACAAGATCTATGCCCCATGTGTTTGGCTCAATCATTTTCAAACTTGAGAACCAATTTCTTTGGGTAGTCATATGTTCTGAAGCACGTGCATTAACTATCCAATCATGTATCATGTATGTTGCTCTAATGTGTAGGTCCATGGCTTATAACGATTGCATAACCAACACTTGTGACGCACTCCCAACTCCTTAAAGGGTTCAAATGTGAGCCAAAGTAGAAAGTAGCGGAAAAGGAGGAGTCGGAACATGCTCCCTAGCTCACAACACTTTGAGGGGTAGAGGGGCGTGTTGGAGCTCTGGGATGGGACTAGGAAGAGTTGACAAGCTTTAGTCACTCACACAGGCCTGCACACAACCCACACAAAGTGGTTAGTGCAAAGTTAGAACACCCTTGGTGTTAGGACGAGCCACGGGCAACACGGACACACAAGACTCACCACGGCCCGAACTTGGGGGAAGCCACCACATTCCCCCTTATAGTATACTCTGCAGCTCTCCATGGAGGCTACATCCAAATGGCTATTTTTCCCAGGACTCCCGCATGGGAGTCCCGAAATCGCGCCAAATGGGACTCCTGCGACTTTGGAGCCCCATAACTTTGCGAGCAGACCTCGAATCGCGATGCCGTCTGAAGCAAAAATGTAGCTCTCGTCGAGAGCTTTTCAACGATATATGGCACGCCCCCTGCAGCTAAGTAAATCGGGTCAATTCTCGACTTTTTGTGGTCGGGAGTCAAACTGGCAGTTCGACTCCTGGCCCTTCTTTTGGCCATAACTTGTGTTTCAGATTCCAAATGAGCAATGCGAGCCCATTTTAGACATCTACGCTTCAAGAGCTTTCTAATGATATAAAGAACGCCATGAGCCATTGAGGTTTGACCCCTGCAATTGCTCTCTGAAGTTTTGGGAGTCCACCGGGACTCCATTTCCCAAAGTGGGAGTTGCCTTGGGAGTGTGAGGGTTCACTCCCTCATACTCCCTCACCCTTTCTAACACTCCCGAGAGTATGTGATGTGACTCCCGGGCTTCCTCTTGCCTTAACTCTCGGGCTTCTTCTTGGCCCGCACTTTTGCCATGCCTTTGCCTTGACTCCCAGGCTTCCTTCCTCTTGGCCCGCAACCTTGCAACTCCTTAGCCTTGGTCGCGAGCCCAAAGCTAGGGTTGCGACAACTTGTGACAAAGCCAAAAATCTTAGTGAGGTTAGCAAAGTTTTTTTCCTTATCATCTTTCTTCTTCTCACATTCTTTTGCCCAATGCCCCTTTTCATGGTAGTAATTACATTTTGTTTTCTTCAACTCTGCAAAATTTTTCACTTTTCTTTTTCTTTTTTTTAAAGTCGAAATAATGCCCTCCATTGTGAGAGCTAGAAGTGTAGAAAACCTTCTCAGAGGCATCTTGATTGTAGATCTTGTTCATCATTTCAACTTTAAGCAAGCACATTGTCAAATTTTCAAGAGTTTATCCCTTTTCTAGATATGCATCCCATGTTGTTGCAACACTTCAATACTCAACCAACAAGGCACATAGAATCTTAATGATGATGACATTCTTTGTTGTGACCTTTCCCATGTCATTCAACTGAACAATTAATGCCTTTACCTCAAAAATGAAACTAGACATATCATGACTAGGTTTCATGGCAAGATTAAAAAAATGTTATTAGAGTATGTGTTTTTTTTCCCATGCATTCTGTTCATGCACTATAGATAGCCTTCGCCACATTGTTGCAAAAGTTTTACATTTCAAAAGACTTGCCATAGCCTTCTCATCAATTGCATTGATGATTAGCATCATGGCTTGATTATCATGCTTCCTCCAAATTCTCTGATCATAAGCATCTTCAATCATCTTTGTGCCTTTGACATTGTTTAATAATTCTTTTGATCGAAAGATGATCATCATTTGGAACTTCCATATATGGAAATTATTCTTAGTAAACTTCTTGATGCTTCCACTAACCTCATTCTGATTTATGCAAGCAACTACTTCATCAATAGCAAACCTATTGATGCTTATATTGATGCTTATGTTCCCCTTGTTTGGAATTATGAGACCAGTTACATCATCTTCATTTGCCATCTTTATTTTAAGAAAAAAATTAAAAATACCAAGATTCATGTGATCTTTCAACAAAAATATCAAACAAAGAAGCAACAAGAATTATGTAAAACCAATTTGTTATTCTATTTAGTAATGGAAGAATATAAATAGCTGTGGGCCCATAACTTGAAGAAAATAGTAGAAAAACAAACATAGAACAACACTCAAATGTTTTGTAACAATGATTCTTTACATAATGCTTAGCAACATAATACAACCTTCGCACATAATCACCGGTAGAAAGATGCATTTCCTAACAAAGAGATGGTTCTAAATACTCATGTTCAAACTACTGACTCACTAATGTATTAACAATTACGTATCAATGTTGCATTTTTCAAAACTACTTTTTGGCTAACACTAATGAATCCTATGAATCCCATGCAAGATAACATCTTCTTGTTTTCTATGTCTAGCATGTGCATCCTTATTTCCATGCATATAACACTACCTTACTTTCTATGTCTAAGTTTCTTGCTAACCTACATTTATTTCTATATCATCACCTTCTACTTTTACATTTGTGTTCATGCATTCTTATCATAGTTTGTTTTTGAATTTGTGTTTTTACATTTTCATCACCATTTGCTTTTGCATTTTTGTTTACGCATTCTCATCATTGTCTCTTATTAAATTTGAAAACATCAATGTGTTTAATTAAACATTAAAAGTAGTTAGTTTTTGCTGCATCTTGTTTCTTGTATCCTCATCACCCAAGTGCCCATATTGGGTTCAGATTCAAAGGCCTTAGTCATCGTCATCGCGCTTATGTTTTTTAAGATTAGGGTGTGATTTGTTGTTTGTTGCAAATTTCTAGGTTTAACGTGATGTTGTTGCAATTTTCTAAGTTAAAATTGAGATTTATTCAACTCTTTGTTCTTCAATGAATACAAATATTCAAGATGTTTTTAGGAATGATGTGAATTATGATTGTGCTCTTTTGTGCACATGCCTAATATATTAGGCACATCTTTGACATAAACATGTGTTTTTTTTGGCTTAAAAATGATGTGAATTATGATTGTATTCTTTTATGCACTTGCTTGGGTTTCTATCTGGTTGGCCTCACCCTTTTTCATACTCATTACCCATGCCCTTGTGTGCAAATAAAATGGATATGTATCTATATGTGCAGAGGGCATAAGTTTCCTACAAAAATTCCTATACCCGGGCCCTACAGGCTACACACAATTGGATTTAGAAAAAAACACCCTGCCTCTCCAGGTATGCCTAAAAGTAAATACGCAGCCAACACTAGTTTTAAGTCCCTCAATTGGCATTTTTTTTTGGAGTATGAAATTTAATAAAAATGCAAAAAATAAAGATACAAAGTGAATAATCTGTCTATTCTCACTTTTTCTCAAAAAAACACCAAATTTTGAAATTAAAAAAAAAATTGAATTATTTTTTGTCGCATTTGTAACATTTTTTTAACTTGATGTTTTTACTATCTAGATAGGTTCTAAAATGTGAAATCCCTTTGCCAATGATACACAACATCAGAAAATTGAAAAAAATATCACTGCCCCCAATTGTGACCCCAAAAAAAAAAGATTCATTTTATTTGTTGAAAGTCATTTTGGTAACTACTGTGAACCTTACATAAAGGATTTTATTTGCCCTTTCTGCCCATGTAAAGGTATGTTACAGTGCAAAATATTCCAATTTTGTGCCAAGTGCAAATTCTGCACTTCTAAAAAATGTCGATTCTGCATTTGGAAAGCCAGAAAGGGCAACTAAAGTCATTAATCCAGGAAACACACCCCTAGGGTGCATTCCGCTCCCTAGGGCACAACGTAATGACTCACTGTGAGGTAGAATGCATACTAGGGGCATGTTTGCTAGTATGGAAAATAGATCCAAAGCTCGACTATGAAATTAGTCAGATTTTTAAGAATAAAAATAAGTTTCTTAGGTTATTTTTAAATATTAAAAATATTAAAAAATTCTGTGACTTTAATTAAAGGGGGGCCCCCAAAAATACTATTTGGAAGAATGGTTGGTATGTAAGGGGACATTTGCAAGTTGCAACCGCCTAGTGGGCACAAGATGTGTTGGGCCCACATAAGAAGGACAATGTGCACATGTTTGTAGTTCGGAGCAATGTGGTCGTGCCAAGCTCCACTTTAGGCCCCACTCTTCTTCACCTACTAAGTGGGGAATCCTTCCACTTTGCACCCATAATGACAAAGCAAGTCATGCTAGGCTAGTGGGGTTTGCTTGCAAAGTGGGGTGGGCATTCTAGACTCTAGAGGTAGCCTTTTTTTTTGTCGTAGCCCCCTATTAGCCACCAATGTTTTTAGCCGCCTCCTCTAGCCTAGAGTAACCTAAAAAAAAACACGTGCAAAACAGGGAGCACCCCTTTTTGAGTTAGTGTGCACGTTTTTATTGCTCCACACGTGTGAATATCTGTAGATTTTATCCACCAACTTTTTCTTGGAATTGGAAATTTTGTTTGGAATGGCTTCCAAATTTGGATCCATCTTTGGTGAGTTGGACAAAACAAAAAATAATAATATTAAAAAATTGTTCATGTGAAGATCTATCCAACACACTATTAAAAGACAAACTAAAAAAAAAGAGGAAAAAAATTCTCACCTATCCAAATCAGCTACTTGGCGAATTTTGATGACCAAAAATAGTTGGAAAGTATTGGAAAAAAGGGGACAAATTCTCAAAACCACAAATTCTAAAAAAAAAACTTATTGCAGAAAAAGGGAATTTTTTTTCCAAACCACGAAATTAAGTTATATAAATTAAAATTTCAAAAAAAAAATAATTTATTAAAATTTTATTATTTAATTTAAGTAAAATTCATTAATAAAAATAAATAAAATAATAAAAATTAAAAATTATTAAAAATAATTTAAATAATTAAAAAAAATCCTTGATCCAAATGGCCTCCAAACATCAATTTTCTTTCTTGTCCCAATTTTCGAACCCATGAATTTTGGAGTAATTAACAACCTTGTTTGTGGCAAAACTATGATGATGGCAAAACTAATGATAATATGCCATTATGGTTTTGCCACATGGCATGCCCCCCCCCAAGCTATGCCACATATTTTGGGTTTTACACAACTTGAAATTTACTATCATGGTTATAAGTTTTAATACAAATTGAGTTCCACCACAAAGATTACTAAGTGGGATGAAGCAATTTCATTATAATCATGGTCTAATTAGCAACCATGTTTAGGTTGAGTTCTCTTCACACATCCCTGAGTAATCTTCATAGGTTTAGGTACTTATTAATGATCTCTACTTACTTAGGATATTGTCTCCTCCCTAAATTTCTACCCGGTGTAACCAAACCACCTCATTTCCTCCACCGTCAATGAGCAACAAATTCATAGGATGATAATAATCCAATGTCATAACCCTTTCTTTTCCGCTCAACTCGGACCTGATAAACAGGTATCCAAGAAGAAAAAAACCCCATTAAACAATGAGTTATTAGTACCCCCCTAACCCCTTCCCAATCCCTTGTTGTTGGTTGTACTAAGGGTTGAAGCGGCCGAATTATTGTGGTCAAATAGTGGGAGAGTTATTATTATTTCCATGTGTTTGTGACATTTCATAACTTTCACAGAAATCGGCTGCCACTTTAGTAAAGGTTGCAATCCCGAGCTCATCTTATGACTGAGATGGGAGTGAGTTTCTTCTTGACAACCTTAAGTTATTGCCAGTCTGAAGAATCGTTTGTCAAGCACTGGTCGGTTGATTGACGGTCCATTTCATGTGGAGGAGAACAAGTTTGTTTTGAACAGTCCATGGCTCTAGCACTCATTCGTAGCACTTGATGGTTGGCGGTTGACAGCCTTTTGCCTGTCTGGAAGAGTTCTGTGTATCTTTAGCACAGCTTGCTTGGTTGAAACTAGACATCCTATTATTGCCAGTAAGAAGCAGCCTCCTTTTTTTTATTGGCAATTTTTTCTCAAAAGGAAAAATTAAAACCATTAGATTCATTTACTTTATTAAGATTTTGTACATTGCTGACAGATTTGGCTAAATTTTCCCAGAGATCATTGCCATTTAAAAAAATTATCATATAAGTGATCACCTCTTTGGCAAAATAAAGAGTTCAAAAAAAAAGTACCAACATTACAAGAGAAGGTGATTTTCTTCACAAAAAGTTGTGGCTCATAAGCAGTGGTTTTTTGGGGTGAAGATTTGGCACTTGGTGACAAGAGAAAACTTGGAAAATTTTGAAAATTTTGGTTTTTAAGTGTAAATTCGACAAAAAATGCGATTTCTAAAAAAAGATAAATCATCAAACTTTCAATTTTCTTCACTGAATTTTTTTTTAAAAACCCATTTCTTGTGACATGTGTGAGATAAACTTTGTGGTTTCATCCATTACAATGTACAATATGTGATGTTTATTGTGACATATATTACATTAAAATGACAATTTGAAATTAGGTAATTGCACATATTACACAAAAGCTGTGACTTCTTGCATGAGAGAAACCGCACTCTCTTGTTGGGCACGAGTTATGCATCTAGCAATGGTCGGTGTTATCTGTTTGGCCATTGCTTTGATGAGCGCCACATGTGATAATGGCCAACCCCACTAGAACATGATCACCAGTTATTCCGCAGAATTTTAAAAAAAACTCCTAAACAAACCACTGGTGTGAAAAGTTGTGCATCTAGCATCTAGCAAAGGTCGGTCTTATGGGTATGCCCACTTGGACCGAAGGTGCCAGGTGAGGGGGGGGCATGTGACCAGAATAAGGGGAAACCACAATACTGGATCCGGAGACATATAGGTAGTCAAATGTGAATCCAAATCCAAAACATTTGAGTAGCCCGGGTGAGGGGGGCCGGGTGAGGGGGGGGGGGGGCATTTGCCCAAAATAATGGGAAACCACAAACCTGGCCCCGGAGACATATAGGTAGTTGAATGTGAACCCAAATCCAAAACATTTGAGAACCCGGGGCCCAAAAAACTGG
>Ga0116227_10000937_pt1 | contig 61782 bp, 55 predicted proteins | sample S1TSphgellanicum_FD_89693 | JGI IMG/M metagenome (GOLD analysis project Ga0116227, IMG submission 89693) | Host-associated microbial communities from peat moss isolated from Minnesota, USA - S1T2_Fb - Sphagnum magellanicum MG | ecosystem: Host-associated > Plants > Peat moss > Unclassified... | reverse complement strand
TAAAGGATGAGGCCATTTCTCGCAAACAATATGCTTGTAGCTATTCAGGTACGACCGACTCCCATCCTTTTTCACTCATAATTACTTATATAAGGTAAACATAGGAGGTACGAAGCAATCGCGGATCAGTAGAGCCGCTCTGTATAGTTCGCGATTGCTTCGTACCTCGCAGTGACAAGTTGCTATTATGTTTAAAAATACTTCTGAATAGTCCCCAACAACTCCCCTGTTATCTTTCCGTTGGTTGCCAGTAACTCGCGGGCATCCATTACCTCATCACCGCCTTTGTAATTGATCACTTCTCCCCCGGCTTGGCGGACAATGACTACACCGGCGGCGATATCCCAGGCGTTGAGGTTGTATTCGTAAAAAGCATCAAAGCGACCGCAGGCCGTATAAGCCAAATCCACAGCGGCTGAACCTAAACGGCGCAGACCGTGACAACTTTTCATCAGTTCGGTAAACAGTTCGATGTAGGCAGGCTGCTTGCTAAAATCGTAATAGGGAAAACCGGTAGCAATCAGGCTATCGGCAACTTTGGGTTTATTACTTACGTGGATCTCTTTTCCGTTCAGATAAGCTGGCTGCCCTTTAATGGCGTAGAAACACTCGTCGAGATTGATCTCATAAACGACTCCTAAAACCAGTTCATCATATTCCTTTAGCGCTATGCTTACCGAAAAACTGGGTACGCCATGGATAAAGTTGGTGGTGCCATCCAGCGGATCGATGATCCAGTTGTATTGCTCGGCTATGTTGGTTTTGGTTTGTTCTTCGGTAATAAAGCCGGCTTCGGGCAAAATTTGTTCGAGGGCGGTTACAATGATCTGCTCGGCGGTTTTATCCACGTACGATACCATATCGTTCAACCCTTTGTACTCTACTTTATTGGGATCGAATTTCTGGCGCTCTTCGCGGATGAAGGCGCCGGCCTTTTTAGATGTCTCTATTACCTGATCCAGAATCTGTTGCAGCATGATGACGTAATGATAAACTGAATGAAAATGCTTTGTGTATAAAAAAGCTGGCAAAAAATAAGCTCAGCGCAGCAAGCGGACGTGCAACCGGCGGGTACATATTTAATTTATTTACCATCACCTCTAACAGAAACTGATTGGCAAAAAAACCGATGAAGGCTACTGCTGTAAATCTGAAAAACTGTTTAGAAAAACTCGTTTTAGATTCGGTAAAAACGATATAGCGCGTCATTAGGAAATTAACCATTACACCAATAAAAAACGATACCGCCAGCGAAAGGGTAAAGTTACGCAGGTGCATGCCTAATACATCGTAATATTTCTGTTCGAAGATGTTATGATAAAAAAGATAGAAACAACAGATATCAACCACAAACCCTGTCCCTGCCGATAAAACAAATCTCACTACCTGGTTACGGCTGATCTTTTTGATGTACGACTCGGCCATTAAGCTTTAACTTTTTTTGTCGTTCGGTCGCCGTTTAAAATAAGGGCAATACCGCCTAAAATCAAGATCAGCGAGATCAATTCGGCCTGGGTAAAAGAGATACCAAACAAATGATATTTTGTATTCACACGTATTAACTCTACTAAAAAACGTTCTGCCCCTGCCATAATCATATAAACACCAAACATTACACCCGGTGCTTTAAACTTGTGGCGCAGCTGCCACAGCACAAAAAACAGCAGGATGCATACCACACACTCATAAAACGGTGTAGGATACGCAGGTTCGCGTAAAGCATAGCAATATTTGCCTACGCAGCCTGCAATAGGATTATCATGATCCATCGTGGCTACGTTATGCGGAAAGTTGAAGGCCCACATCCAATCGGGGGCCCAGCTTAACCAGCCGGGTTTAGGCGCCAGGTTAGGCAATCCCCAATCGCCGTCGCCGGCCATCTGGCAGCCAATACGGCCAAGGCCGTAAGCTAACATCATACCCGGGCCACCAATATCTAACATAGTTAAAGGTTTAATGCCGTTTTTGTTGGCAATGTATAATACCGCAGCTCCACCGCAAATCAATCCGCCGTAAAAGGTTAACCCTTCACCGCCGAACAGCATTCCTACCGGATCGCGCAGCAAATCGTCCCAGTTCTCTAAACCGTTAAACAACTTGGCACCGGCAAATCCGGCTACAGCCGCCCATATTAAAATGGTACCCATTAACTGGTATGGATGTACAGTGATTATTTCCTGTTTAGGCTGGGGTAACTGCTGTTTTTTTGCTTCGTAGTAAGCCCAATAAGCAAAAGCAGCAGCACCGATAATACCGCCTACCCAATTACCGCGTGGCGAGAAAACAAAAGTTTGGATATCATCAACAAATGCACTGTAGTTCAGGATGCAATCCACCAGTTTGTAGCCTACTACAAAACCAAAAAACCCGTTACCGGCCAAATCAACCGCGGAAGGCGGGTTACCAACTGTTACTGTTTTTTTAAATGAATGGATGTAGCCTAAGGCCTCTTTACGTTTAAATTCCTGTGCAAATGCCCAGTAAGCGCCAATAAAAGCTATCGCTACAAAAAAACCGAAGGTTTGAAAAGGAAGCGGAATGTGAGCGCCGGTAAAGTATTCAATTAGGGACGTAAGCGTTGGAAACATCGGTAAATATTTTGCAACGAATATAACACTAATGAACCAATATTTCTTGAGATTCGGTAATCTCCACATCGCCGTCGGCGGCAATAGCGGTAAGTTGTACTTGCTTTATTTCGCGTACCAAAACGGGATCGTACTTGGTTTTTACCTTCACATAGTTGCGGGTAAAGCCATGCATATAGCCCTCTTTAATGTCGGTCTCAAATAAAACTTCGGCGTGGTTGCCAATTTGTGTTTCGTAAAAAGCACGGCGTTTCTTCTCGGATAAGATATGCAGCATTTTACTACGCTCGGCACGAGTCGATCCGGGTACGGTGCCGCTCATTTCGGCAGCCGGGGTATTTTCGCGTTCGCTGTAGGTAAATACGTGCAGGTACGATACTTCCAGATCGTTCAGGAAATTATAGGTATCCACAAAATCCTCACGCGTTTCGCCGGGGAAACCCACAATAACATCCACACCGATGCAGCAATCCGGCATCAGTTTTTTAATGGCGGCTACCCTATCAACGTAAAGTTCGCGGCGGTAACGGCGGCGCATTAAACCTAAAATTTTATTATTGCCCGACTGTAGCGGGATATGGAAATGCGGTACAAAGCGTTTGGACTGCGCAACGAAAGCAATGATCTCGTCGGTCAGCAAGTTTGGTTCGATAGAGGAGATCCGGATCCGGTCTATACCTTCTACCTCATCCAATGCCTTCACCAGGTCAAAGAATTTGTCTTCGCGCTCTCCGTTACGAATGCCGAAATCGCCTAAGTTAACTCCCGTCAGCACAATTTCTTTCACGCCCGATGCAGCAACTTCAGTAGCTTGTTTAACTACGTTTTCAATGGTATCACTCCTGCTTGCGCCACGGGCCAGCGGAATGGTACAAAACGTGCAAGAGTAATCACAACCATCCTGAACTTTCAGGAAAGTACGGGTACGATCGCCAATGGAAAACGTCGGGACAAAAACATTTGCTTCGCTGATGGGCCGGTTATGAATAACGGCCTTAGGCTTCTTGGTGAGATCGGTAATATGATCAACAATCTGAAATTTTTCGGCAGCGCCTAAAACCATATCTACACCGGGTATTTCCGAAATTTCTTTGGGTTTTAGCTGAGCGTAACAGCCGACAATGGTTACATAAGCGTTTGGCGAAATCTTCAACGCTTCTTTAACCACACGTTTACACTTTTTATCAGCGTTTTCGGTAACAGAACAGGTATTAATTACATACACATCGGGCGTATCGGTAAAGTCCACCGTATCGTAACCTGCGTTATTAAACATCCGGCTAATGCCCGAAGTCTCCGAATAATTCAGTTTACAACCTAATGTATAAAATGCTACCTTCTTGTTCATTTTCAGGGCGCAAAGGTAGGGAATTTAGTTAAAAATTTGAATTTCGAATTTTCAATTTCGGATTTAATGACTTTTATATTGCTGAACATAGCTTAGATTAACATCAACATCAATCTTCAACAATCTCCGTTTCCTTAATCACATCGCGAATGCGCTGATCTAATTCGTGGGCTACCTGGTCCATCTTCTCTAACAGCTCACGGTCGGCGTGGTAGTTGCTGGCTTTGATGATGTTCATCAACCCTAAAATAGAGGCCAGCGGCTTACGGATTTGGTGCGACTGGATATGGGCGATTTTTAGCAATGCATCATTCAGCAACTCGTTGTTCTTTTTGGTGAGTTTGTTATTTTGGTGGATAACCTTGTACTGATACAGAATGATGAGCAGCAACAGCACAAAAAAGATGAGCCCTATACCTACGATATTCACCTTACGGCGATTTAGGTTGTTAGAGCTATCCAGCGATGCGATCTGCCGGTCTTTTTTCACACTCTCGTATTGTAGTTGCAGCTCGCTGATCTGTTTTTCGTTTTTGGCTATCTGCAGCGAGTCGCGGATCTTTTCAAAACGTTTCAGGCTGGCAATGGCGGGTTCAAAATCTTTAGTGGCCATATAGCACCAATGCATGGCCTCGTTAATTTCCATCTCTCGATAAGGCATGGAAATTTGCCGCGATAAAGCAATGGCGCTATCTAAATAAGCTATTCCTTTTTCGTGTTCGCCCATATAGTAATAGGCTTCGCCCATCCAGTTGTACGAGTAGGTTAATGATCTTACCTGGTGATATTTATTGGCCAGAATTATAGCCTTGTTGGCGTAGATCAGCGCGTTACGATAGGCATGCTGCTCTTTATAAGTCTGCGCTATGTTGTTATAAAACCTGATGCGGGCACTTTCGTATTTGGGTTTGGCCTCGGCCAGTTGCAAGGCCTCCAACTGCATGGGTAAACTTACATGGTCATCATCCGCCCGACCATTTTTGCGATAATAACCGTGCGTAAACATGGCGTTTAAACCCAGTAGCGAAATTATAAAGGCAGTATCCTTATTCAGTTTTGCTTCGGCAAGGCCTTTTTTACAATCTTCAAAGGCATCTTTATAGTTACCGTTCTCCTTATGCATGTTGGCCATAATGGAGTAAATTTCCGGTACCGGCTTATTTATTTTCCATTTGTCAGCATCGCTCAGGGCTTTCACTGCCGTTTTCATACCGTTGGTATAATCTGCCGAAAACCAAAAAGCATACGCACGGAAAACAGACGCATAAATCAACCCTTCCTTATTGTTCTGTATGGTGCTAACGCTATCTAACTGGGCGGCAAGGCGGGGTAAAACATCCTTATTATCATACTGCATGGTATGCCCCTTGGTAATCAACTTGGCTACCTGAGATGTATCAGCCGAAGAGTTGGTATTGTTTTTTACGCCCGTGTTATCGGTATGCCGTGTGCAAGCCACAGCTGTAGTTATAAATGCGATAAGGAGAAGGGGCTTCAGCATTTAATTAAAAATTAATCCAATATAGACTAATTTTATAAATAAGAATAATTAATGCCAATTTATAGCTACAAGGTTTGCTCATTCTGTTTCGCTCCACCGGTAGCTTTCGTTTTCCAGGCCTATAAGGTCAATTACACGGCTAACTACCGTCAGGGCTACATCTTCGATAGTTTGAGGCTTATTGTAAAAGGACGGCACTGCCGGGCAAATGATTCCGCCGGCCAGGGTAATGGTTTCCATGTTGCGGATATGGATAAGATTGAATGGCGTATCACGTGCCACTAAAATCAGTTTGCGGCGTTCTTTCAGTATTACGTCGGCAGCGCGGGTGGTCAAATCGTTTGAGATACCACCAGCTATGCGACCTAACGTGCCCATGCTGCAAGGCACAATCACCATGGTATCAAACCGTGCTGAGCCGGAGGCAAAGGGCGCCATAAAATCATTTTTATCGTAGAATTTAAAAGGGTAATTTTTGTAGTCCTCGTTATCCAATTCTAACTGCCAAACCTGGCGGGCGTTATCGCTCATCACTACAGCAACCTCGGTAATCTGGCTACCGAGCGTTTGTAATTTATCCAGCAAAAGTTTGGCATAGATGGCCCCGCTGGCCCCGGTAACAGCAATAACTATTTTTTTACCCATGCTGCAAATATCAACAAAATTTTCATTGGTCATTGGTCATTGGTCATTGGTCATTGGTCATTGGTCATTGGTCATTGGTCATTGGTCATTGGTCATTGGTCGTAAATCCTGCGGATTTATATTATTTACTTATTTCAACCAATGACTACTGACAGCGAAGCGTAATGACTAATGACCAAATAAAAAAATCCCGCCTTTTTCAAAACAGGATTTTCACATCTAAACTAAACTTATTATAACTAATTACATTTTAAAGAAAAAGCTTCTTTGATTATTCTCGTCGTTGTAAACGTGTACTATTCTGTTGGTTACTTCTTTGTTGGCAGTTACCTGGATGGTGTAGTCGCCATCTTCTAACTGGGTAAGGTCATATCCTTTTAATGATACTGCTTCTTTTTTTGATAACACATCACTTACCAACAGGCTACCGGCTGCATCGTAAATCTTAACGCTTGCTTTTGCTTGGTCTGCTTTATGTACGATAACCTGTACGCCGTGCTCTTTATCTAAAGAGGTAAACAATACCAGGTTTTGTTTAACGGCTGGCGCTGCTACTGCTGCTCTTGTTTTAGGATCTTCAAATGGTTTATTTGCTGCAAATACACTGGCGCTTAATAAAGTTAAGCCTAAAAATAATGCTGAGGTTTTGATGATGCTTTTCATGATATTTAAATTTTGTGTGGTGATTAATATTTTTTGTTTGATTGTTTCAATGATCAAATGTGCAACGAATATTTGGACTGAAAATATCTAATAGACCACCTTCACTTATAACTCGACCAACACCTTAAAAACCGCTATAAGCCTAAAATCAGGCGTTTATCGGCCATTTTTGGGGTTGATATACTAAAAACAGGTGTTTATCTACGATTTAAAGGCGTTGGCAGAGAAGTGTTCTAAAAGCGAACACCTTTTTGCTGCGCATCATTCGCTATGCTGTCATTGAGTCATTATGCCTTCGGCGTCATTACGCTGCGCTGTCATTGGGTCATTTGTCTGGGACGTCATTGGGTCATTGTAGATTTCGATATAGGGATTGACGCGCAAGCAATGACAGCGCAGCGTAATGCCCCAATTACGCCGTAGGTATAATGACGCAGCATGCAAAAGCGAAGCGCATAAAAAAAGGGCCGTATACTTACGTATCCGACCCTACATCTACCTATGAAAAACATACCCTTATGAGAGGGTATCACAAATATAATAACACTTTCCTATTTTCTTAACAAAAAGATAAAAAATATTTAACCCTTGTTAACTAAGTTTTTATCTATAAGTGTTTGGATAATACCATCAACCATACCCACGCTGGGTACGTAGATGTTTTTTATGCCGCCCCATTTCATTACACTAAGGTAAATTTCGCAGGCGGGGATAATTACGTCGGCGCGGTCCTGATTAAGTCCGAGTACGTTGATCCGCTCTTTCATCGAGAACGAATTGAGGTAATTGTACAAGCTTTTTAGTTTAGCAAAAGCAAGGGGACTTCCCTCCTTTTCTTCGGCCAGTTTGTATAGTTTATTAATGTTACCGCCGGTACCAATGCCCGACAGATCTTTAATATGCTTGGTATGCGCACGTAAAAATTCTTTCATATCCTCCCAGGTCTCGTCCTTATCCTGGTTATCTAAAATACGGATAGTACCCAGGTTAAAAGATTGCGAGGCCAGCATTTCGCCATTGCTGAATAAGGACAATTCGGTACTACCTCCGCCAACATCAATATACAGGTAATTTTTATTCTTATCTATTTCCTGTTCAACGTGACTTGAGTAGATGATATTGGCTTCTACCTCACCATGAACAATCTCCAGATCGATATCCGCTTCGATTTTAATAGCCTGTACAATTTCGCCGCCGTTCTTAGCTTCGCGCATGGCTGATGTGGCGCAGGCGCGATATTCGGTCACTTTATAAACATCCATCAGGTTTTTAAAAGCCTGCATGGTTTTTATCAGGTCAATTGCTTTTCTATCGGAGATATGCTGATTTAAAAACGCATCGTCGCCCAAGCGCAGTGGTACACGGATAAGCGTATTTTTCTTGAACGAAAAGCGTTCGTCACTTTCTTTTATATCGGCTATCAGTAACCTGACGGCGTTAGATCCTATATCTATAGCTGCGTATCTCAAACTCTGCCCTTCTTATTTTTAAGGTAATTGTAAATATCTATTTGCGATCGTATCAGCACATCCGATTTGGTTTTGTGATACTTGTTGGTATTGCCGGCGTTTATCTCGCGTGCCTTGGTATTATCTTCTAATTGCAGGTTAATAATATCCCTGATCTCTTTTTTAAGCCATTCACTGTAGATTGGGAAACCTACTTCAACCCGGTTATCAATGTTGCGAGTCATCAAATCGGCCGATGTAAGGTAGATCAGCTCTTTACCGCCATTGCAAAAAATCAACACACGGGCATGTTCAAGGTACTTATCTACAATACTAATCACACTGATGTTTTCACTAACATCTTTAACGCCCGGCACCAAACAGCACATACCGCGTACAATAATTTCAATCTTCACACCCGCCTTACTGGCCTGGTATAGTTTGGCAATCACGCTTTCATCTACCAAACTATTCATTTTCAATACCATATAAGCCTGTACACCTGCTTTGGCGTTGGCTATTTCGGTATCTATCATTTTATAAATAGCCGGTCGCGAGTCAATCGGCGATACGATCAGGTGTTTCAGATCGCGCGGCAAGACTCCTTTATTTATTGCGCGGAATACCTGCACCAAATCTCCCGTAAGGCGCTTGCTGGCGGTAAGCAGGGTATGGTCGGCGTAGATCTGCGCCGTTTTCTCGTTAAAGTTCCCGGTTGATAATGTTGCGTAATAAGCCGGCTTGCCTTTTTCCATCCGGGTAACCAGGCATATTTTTGAGTGTACTTTATAACCGGCAATACCGTAAATAACTTTCACGCCCTCTTCCTGCAAGCGGTTAGCCCAGGCAATGTTATTTTGTTCATCGAAACGGGCGGTCAGCTCAACCAGGCAGTTTACTTTTTTACCGTTTTTAGCAGCGTTGATCAGCGCGTGAATCACCCTCGAATTTTCGGCCAGGCGATATACCGATAAGCTAATTTCTTTTACTTTAGGATCGATAGCAGCTTCGCGCAGGAAGTGGATCACATAATCGAACGACTGATAAGGCGTACTGATCAGGTAATCGTGCTTGGCTATAGATGCCATTAAACTTTTCCCGAATGAAAGGTCATCAACCGTTAGCGATGGATATTTTACGTATTCCAGATCGGGCCGGCCTACGTTAGGGAATTTGATAAAATCTTTAAAATTTTGATACCGGTTCCCGGGGATCAGGCTCTCTTTGCCCACGCCAACCTTGCTTACCAAAAAGTCGAGCATATCTTGCGGCATTTCGCTATCATATTGCAGGCGCATGGGTTTACCCTTTTTGCGTTTTTGCAGGCTTTTGCTTAGTGCATCAATAAATTTTTCGCTCACCTCCTGGTCAAGATCCAGTTCGGCATCGCGGGTTAGCTGTATAGAGTAGGCTTCAATGCTATCATGCTCAAAAATGAAGAACAGATCTTCTAAATTGTAGCGAATGATATCATCAAGCAGGATAATAAATTTAAGATTATTAGTTTCGGGCAGTACCAAAAAGCGGGAAACAGTATCCGGGATTTCCATTAACGCGAAGCGCGTTTTCTTTTTATTGGTCAGTTTAAGGAAGAAGTAAATCCCCCTGTCGCGCATTTCAGGCAGCGGCGAATGCGGATCAAGCATTACCGGCACCAGTGTAGACAGTAGGCGTTCTCTGAAATACTCTTTCACAAAAGCGCCGCGGGTTACGTTTAGCTGAGTGTCGTTAATCAGGAAGATCTTTTCGTCGGCCAGTTGCTTAACAATGATGTTATCGTACAGATTGTTAAATTTAACCTCCTGTTTAATTACCAGGTTTTTAATCTGTACCAGCAATTTTTTGGGGTTGTAGCCCAATAACTCTTTGGCTTTATCATTTAAATTAGCCAAACGGGTTAGCGTAGCTACACGTACGCGATAAAACTCATCGAGGTTTGAAGAAAATATGGCAAGGAAACGCACCCGGTCAATCAGCGGAACGGTTGGATCGGCAGCTTCCTGCAACACTCTGTCGTTAAAGTAAAGCCAGCTTATTTCCCGGTTAATTAAAGGTAGACGATGATCAGGCATAGTAATATATAGCCGGCAAAATTGCCCTACAGCAAATCTGCCTATTTATTTGTTAAGATAATATTAAGATAATTGTTTTTGTTAGAAGTTAATAGTGATTAGTTAATCAGAAATTAGCAGATTAAATTTTCAACTTAGCAATATGAACCAGGCCATCAACTTATTTTGGACAATTTTGTGCTTTATCCCTATCGGCTTGTCTTTGGGCTCTTCGGGTAATTTAGTTCTGGGTTATGCATTTCTTGCGATAAGTCTGCTGGTTTTGTTAGTGCCACTCCGTTTTTGGACGTTAAGCCATCAGCCCGCTTTTTACGAGCGCACCGGCGTGAAAATCTTTCGCAAGTTTGTACAGAACGGTGATTTTGTAAATCGATTGAGCAGAAATACCAATCCAGGGTACCGCGTCATTAAAAACAAACAGCAGGCGGTCCAATATCTTAAAACCGCCAAAATGCAGGAGTTTTATCATTTAATCTGCCTGGTATTTTTTACTTTAAACACTGTTTATGCTATTGTGCAGCGGTATTATTTATTTGCCCTGATAATTGCACTGGCCAATCTGTTTTATAATATTTATCCCATACTGCTGCAACAATATAATCGGGCGCGGATAGTTAAGATAATTAGAGAGACCGATAAATTCTGAAACCAAATCCCCTGAAAGCTAAATGCTTGATCTGATCAAAACCTTCTACCCCGTAAACGAGCAATTAAAGCCATTTATCTATTGCTATTACCTGATTGAAGATACGCCCGACGATCTGCATAACCTGCATTACGCCTTCCCGCACACTTACAACGCGGTAAGCATTTACAAAAGCGCCGAGTTAGTCAATCATCATCAACACTTTATAGTCAGCGGCAAACCAGGGGATGAAAGTCCTTTGTGTATACTTCAAGGTAAATGTTCGCACCCGCTATTGGTGGAACTGAACGGCAAAGTATCGCGCCTAACTATTTTGTTTAAGCCGCTTGGCTTAAACAAATTTGTAAAAGGACCGCTTGATGATCTGTTTGGCGATGGAGCGACGCATCTTCCATTATGGCTTGCCGAAACGCTGACAGAATTAACCTGGAGCATTTTTAACGATAATGATATTGCAAGCCGATTATTAGTTTTGGAAAATTACCTTCTGCGGATTTATCAGCCTTTTCATCAGCCTCTGTTGGAAGAATCCTTAACTTATCTTTCTGATTTTGATCGCGACCTATCCATTAAAGAAATTGCCGAACTAATTAATTTACCCCTGCGCACTTTTAACCGGTTATTTAAAACGCATTTGGGTGTATCGCCCGCTACCCACCGGCAAATTGCCCGCTTCCGCCACTCGTTAGAGAATAAGCTGTTTAACGAGCAGCTGCAAAAGCTAACCACCATCGGTTACCAAAGCAACTTTTACGATCAATCCTACTTCAATAAAATCTACCGGCAGCTATCGGGCTCAAACCCAGGCAAATTCTTTAAATCGGTAAAGCAGGTTGGCGATAGTAACCTGGTTTTTCAGTTTGTGGGATAATTTTCTATCTGGCCAAAAAATACAATTTTGGGTTTAGGTAACGGGCGTTATTTGTTGGTATGAAAATCATACTAACCTTAATTATTGTTTGTTTACTGAGCATACCAGGTTATGCCCAAAACAAACGGACTTTTAACAAAGCGCTGGCCGATAGTATTGAAAGTTTGATAAAAGCTGATCAAATAGTATCATCGCCACCGCAAGGTGAGTATCGTAAATGGGAGAAGAACCGTTGGCGGGCTTTTGTAGACAGCACTTATGATAATCATCAACCTAAACTCGCTGCCATTTACGATAGGTATGGATACCCCGGCGAGGATTTGGTTGGCGTAAAGGGCTCCCATTTGTTTTGGTTATTGGTACAGCACAGTGACAGGCGCCCTGATTTTCAAATAAAAATGCTGGCGGCTTTAAAAATAGAAGTTGATCGGAAAAACGCCTCTGCGATAGATTTCGCTTACCTAACAGACAGGGTTAACCTGCATACCGGTAAAAAACAAGTTTATGGTACCCAGGTAAATCACAGGGCAGATATCTGCCAGGTTTATCCAAAACCTGTAATGGATAGCCTTAACCTGAATGCTCGCCGTAAAGCAATTAATATGCCCCCTATTGAAGAATATCTAAATGAAGCCAGTCAATGGGCTTTCGACATGAATAAGGAAAGTTTCGAAGCCCGGGGAATTAAGGGCCCTACTCTTTACACCGTCCCTAAGCAATAAATCAAATCTCTATCTCATTTAAATTACTGATATGAAAAATATGCTATCTGTTCTTGGCTTATGCTTATCAATTTTGATTAGTCATGCACAAACCAAACCTGTTTATAACAAAACCTTGGCCGATAGCTTAGCGCAAAGGGTAAAAATCGACCAAATGGCCGCTGGTTTGCCACAAGGGAAATTCACAGATTTCAACTCGCCCGGCTGGCAAAATTTTAAAGACAGCGTTTTTGAAACTCATAAACGTTTATTGGATGATATTTATAAAAAGTATGGTTACCCGGGCAAGAACCTTGTAGGTGAGCAAGGCGCGCACTTTTACTGGTTGATGGTACAGCATTGTGATAAGCATCCCGATTTTCAACAAAAGATACTTGTGGCAATGAAAAAGCAGGTTGACAAGGGGAACGCTACCGCTATAGATTATGCTTACCTTACAGACCGTGTGGCGCTTAACACCGGTAAAAAACAACTATACGGTACTCAGTTAACCTATAATACTAAAATTTGCCAGGCTTATCCAAGGCCGGTTGACGATAGCGTTAACTTAAACAGTCGGCGCAAAGCCATTAAACTCCCGCCGATAGAACAATATTTAAACGAGTTAAGCGAAAGCCATTTTGTAATGAATCAAGCATCGTATGAAGCCAAGGGCGTTAAAGGACCGAAATTGTATATCGTACCAAAGTGGTAAATAAGTCCGGAAGACGGGAGGTCGGAAAGTCCGGAAGATAGAATAGTTAGTGGCTCTGTAAATATCCAGCTCCTGAGTCTTGTGACCTTTCGGACTTTTTCCACTTTCGGACTTCCGTCTTTCGGTTTTTCCCGACTTTTCCTACTTCCCAACTAATCCCCTATCTTTGCACATTAAACCAATAATCCTATGCCAACATTTGATATTGTAAGCAAAGTAGACGGGCAAACGCTTGATAACGCGATTAACACCGCCAAAAAAGAGATTTTGAATCGTTATGATTTCAACGGATCTAAAAGCACTATAGACCTGGATAAAAAAACCAACGTAATCACTATCGTTACCGAGGATGATATGCGCCTGAAGGCGATTACGGATGCCATCATCAGCCGGATGATTAAACAACAACTTGACCCTAAGGCTTTAGATCAGGGTAAAGAGCAGTACGCATCGGGCAACATGATCCGTAAAGAGATTGCAATTAAAGAAGGGCTGGATAAAGAAGCTGCCAAAAAGGTAGTAAAAAAGATTAAAGACAGCGGCTTGAAAGTGCAGGCATCTATTATGGATGATCTGGTACGGGTACAAGCTAAAAAGATAGATGATCTTCAGGCTACCATAAGCCTGTGCCGTGGCGAAGACTTTGGTCAGCCCTTGCAGTATGTGAATATGAGGAACTAAGATATTCTCACATTTATAAAAACCACGTCATCGCGAGGAGCTTCTATCAGCGACGTGGCGATCCCCGGTATACAGAGAGGCTCTGTATACCGGGGATTGCCACGCTATCGCTCGCAATGACGTGTTTTTTTTAAGTATACTTCTAATTAGACGGCACCAACACCAATTTTACCGTAAAAGCACCCGGCGGACTGATCACAGTAGAGCCATCAGATGCCTGAATATCAAACGAAAGCGTACCCACGCTGTGAGAATAGCTGTAGGCTATCCCGTTATAAACTTCAGGTATGGCCTCATAAACACCATTGCTGAACGATGCGTAAACCAGCACGCCCCAATTGGCGTTAACATCGCCGGTTATAGCCGGCACGGAATAATTGGCCGAATAAGTTTTACCGCCATCGGTAGTTTTCCAGTCGCCGCTTTTTACAGTAACAAAGTAAGTTTCGTTAGGCACAACCACCTGGTTGTTTGATTTAGTACACGAAGCCGCCAGCAATGCAAAGCAGGCCATAAAGAGGATCATTGTTCTTTTCATAAGTGTTTCAGATTTTCTATTTTAAATGTGAGATGCATTTTTACTTAAAAGGTTTAGTTGCTACTTTTAACAATGCTTAAATGCCTATTCCTTTTTTTAACCTTTATACCGGGTGTATTGTTTGCCCAAAACATCGTATCGGGCAGGGTAACCAGCGCTGTTAATAAAAACGGCGTGCCTGCCGCCAGTGTATTTTTAAGTAATACAAGTGTAGGCAACACCAGCACAACCGATGGCTCATTCACCCTGACTAATGTTAAAAACGGGCAATATGATCTTGTAGTATCGTGCGTAGGATATGAAACCTATCACCATACCCTTACTGTTAATAGCGCTGATATTAAGCTGGATGCCATTGAACTGATTCCAAAAATCACGGCTCTAAGCGAGGTAGTAATTAAGTACGATCCGGAGCGCGATAAGTACGATCTGAATATCAACCGGAAAAACAATCCCGAGCGCGACGCTGCAATCCGCAGGTTTAAATTGGAGTTTTTTGGATATAACAGCAACGGATTGGATTGCAAATTACTGAATCCCGAAATTCTTGATCTTTACCTTAATCGTGCTAATGGGAATCTCAGCGTAAGCTCACCGGATTTTCTACAGATTGAAAATCCCGCCTTGGGTTATCGCATCAAATACCTGTTATCGGGTTTTCTGTACAGCCCGCTAAATCACTCGGTCTATTACACCGGCTCTTTTATTTTTGAACCGATGAGCGGTTCTGAAAGTCAACAAAGAAAATGGACTAAGAACCGTATCGCCGCCTATCGCGGATCAGACATGCATTTCTTACGGGCCTGCATCGCCAACAATGTTACTGAAGAAGGTTTTACGGTGCGCAAACTCGCCAGGAAAATGACACCTGGTCGGCCGGAAGACGGCTATGTAAAAGCCAAACTGGCATTCTTTAACGAGCATAGCGATTATACCAAAGGGTTTCAGGATTCTTTAGACTACTGGACAGCCATAGCACGGAAACCGGCCTACACGCAGAAATTAGAGGATAAACCGTTGGAAAGTAAAGACTATATTATGCTGACGCAGGAAAAAGGAATTTATGCATTCGGCTATGCCGATTGCCTGCAGATCAACTACCGGAAAAGCGAGGCTAAGACAGTTATTACCTTTAAACAACCCTACTCCTATTTCGATAGTAACGGCGTTATTGTTAATCCGCTAAGTAACGTAATGGAAGGTAACTGGGCTATCCACCGCATCGGCGATCTGCTCCCGGTAGACTACGAATTACCGACGACCTTTTAAGTAACTACTTACTACTTACAGATAAAGCCTGTTTCATCCCCTCACTTAAAGTTGAAATAGAAGGGGTACCCGAAAAAGGCGAGAAATTACCGTTGTACTCCCACATAATGCCGGGGATTTTTAAATCTTTAAGTGAAGTTCGCACTGCTTTTATGTAATTGATACGGCTCTGCTCGTCTGCGTACTTATTGTAAGCACCATATTCGCCGCAAATTATAGGGACATAGAACTTATCGCCCCAGGCTTTTACTATTTTTAGTTTATCCTTTACCGATTGTTCGTTACCGTCAATCCTATATTTATCATAGTTCTTTTCTCCTGCCGTTCCCTTAGCGGCAGTATTTATTTGTGGAAATTTTTCTACACTATAAGGAAATGGCACCCCGGTTGTGGCAACCTGCGCCCCAACCCATTCGGCTCCCTGGTGGGTAAATAAAAAAGGTTCGTAAAAATGGAATACATAAATGATATTCTCATCGGCCAGGCGCACAAAGCGACTTAACTCGTAAATACTATTGTAATTTGATGCACCTACCAACAGGGTCCGCTTCTTATCAATCTTTCGTACGGCGGTGGTAATATTATAAATTGCATCCTTCCAACGCTCGGGATTCATGGGGCCAGGCTCGTTGTATAATTCAAAAAAAAGGTCGTCTGGGTTCTCGCCTGCGTACTTATTGGCAATATCAGTCCAGGTATTAATTACGCGGTTGGTTTCGGCATAATAATTCTTATCGTTGATCTCTCCGTAGTGATAATCTATAATTAATTTAAAACCGTACTGTTTACAAAATGCTAAAATTTTATCAACGCGGGCAAAAATCTCGTCGCGGGGTATTTGCTTATCTTCAAAATACCTAAAAGCAACCGGCAATCTTATACTTTTAAAACCAAGTTGCTTAAGTAGTTCAAAATCAGATTGTTTTATACCATTAATATCCGGCAACTCTTTTTCCCAGGTATGATCCAGCCATGAAATACTGATGCCATTATCCAGGCTTTTAGCCCTGTTGAAAGCTATTTCCCGTTCGGTTGGCATTATTGGATTAGTTTTTGCATTTTGCCAATGTATTGCCAGAAGTAAAAACAAAACGATTTTTATGGCTGTTGACTGCATTGAAACAGTGATTTTAAGTAGTTTTTAATTATATTTCATCCGTAAACATATTAACGGAACAATATCCTAATATAAACAAATTAGTGCCGATGCTGGTTCAAATTACTAAAGAAGAATTTTCGAAGGAAATTAATAAGAAAGCCTGGTATCAAACCAATAACATTATCTGGAGCATTATTTTCCTATATCCTATATTCAGCATTATCGATTTTATATACTCGCCCGAGATCTGGATACAGTTTTTAATTGTACGGATGATAACGGTGATGGTGATTTACGCCATGTCTACGTACTTTCTTAACCGAAAGTTTGATTATCGCATCCTGCTCCACATCAGTTTCTTCTTACTGTCGGTTACATCGGCCGTACTTTGTAACATCGTAAACGATCAGCGCTTAACCGTTTATTTTTTAAGTTATTCGGTTATCGTACTATTTTTTAACCTTCAGGTATTTTGGGAGCCTATTAACTCGGTAATTCAGGGCCTGATAGCTTTGATGCTACTGGCTATATTTTTTAACGCCTTCGGCAACTACTCGCTCGACTTAATGGTTAACGATGGCGGGCAGTATTTTGTTGCCATTGTTTTCATTTCGTGCCTTATTCCAAACGCACGGTTTAAAGTGATAGAGCGCGATGTACGTTCAGCTATCCTGATCGAAAAATCGAACGAACAGTTGAAAATTCAAAACCACGATATTGCCGAAAAAAACGCCATTATTGATATGCAGTATGATAGACTGCGTAAGCTTGATGAGCAAAAAAACAGCTTTATTAACATAGCAGGCCACGATTTAAAGAACATGATCGGTTCCATCATTATGAGTAATAACATGGTGAAGGACGAGGATTACCGTTTAAGCACCGATCAGCGGGAGTTCGTGCAATACATTGGTGACTCGGCCGAGAAAATGCAATACATGCTTAATAAACTAATGGATGTGAAGGAGATAGAATCACCTGAGCTGAAGTTTAATTTGGAGATGTTTGATATTAACGCCGAAGTACAAATGGTATTTAAAGGCTTGATTGATACCGCCATGATGAAGAATATTCATCTGGTTGATAACATCTTAAAACTGCCTTTAAATGTCAAATTGGATAAGGTGTTTACCGGGCAAATTTTCCAAAACGTACTCTCTAACAGTATCAAGTTTTCGCAAACTAATAACAACATACGGGTGGTTACCAGTTTACAACGCCAACGCTTTGTTTTTGAGGTTATTGACGAAGGGGTAGCCATTGGCCAGGAAGAACTGGATATGATGTTTAATAAACTAAAAACCCTTAATGATGCTTCGGCACATGTGGAAAGCCGTTTAGGACTTGGCCTGTCTATTGCTAAATTAATGACCAAGGAACTTGGCGGCGATCTTACCTATCGCAGCGACGACAATGGCAACTATTTCAGAGTAGAATTTTACGTTATCAACTAATACTTTTTCGATAAAACCGATGAAAAGATTTTTCACCCTACTTACTTTCTTATTACTGCTAACCAGGCTATCGTCGGCACAGGTCATCACGTCCTTCAAATCGTACGGGCACGATGACGACCCGATTAACGGCATGAGCGGATCGATAACGTATTTTTTCAAGATAGATCCGCTGGTAGAAATGAACGGTAGTAAGATGGTTTTGTATCTCGAGCCATCACGGGCATTGGTCCCTCAAAACTCGTTTGTTAACGTAATTGTTGCCGATAAGCCTGTTTATAGCGGGCGTTTATCGAAAGACTCGATCCAACGGGTTATGATTAACCTGAGCCGGGCCGATGTTTCAAACGATGGAAAATATCTGAAAGTTCAGTTACGAACATTGCTGAATATATCCGACGATAAGTGCCGCGATTTGGATAACCCGGCTATGTGGATCAAAATTAAAGGGTATTCATATCTGGCGCTTAACCGCAGCAGCAAAGGCTTTTTCAATAATATCAATATTGCCAACTGTTTCGATTCTAAACGCGCTATCGTTTACCCGGTTAACCCTACCCTGCACGATTTAAAAGCAGTAGCCTGGGCTTACTCGCGCATGAAGAAGACCGATATTAAAAACATCCTGGTTTTTGAGGCTGATAAAATTCCTGATACCATCCGTAACTACGTAATGGTAGGTAATATGAAAAGCCTGCCGCAACCTATGCGCGACCTGATCAAAGTTACCCCGCAAACCGGTCAGGGTATGTTCTATTTAAGCAAAAGAAGCTTGAATGTTACCGACAGCGTTTTAAAAATGGTTGATGTAAAAGGTCAGTTGGTACCTGTGCGTACGGTTGAAAACATGACCGTACCCGGCGAGGTATTATTTATTACCGGCGGCGATGACGAAGGTTTAGAGAAGAGTATTACCGCATTGGGTAACATGAATATCCTAAACTCAACCTTCGGCGATTATTTGTTGATTGACCATGCCGAGAATACTTTCTTTAAAACTATCGATGAAAATCGTTCGCGTTTAACCTTGAAACAAATTGGTGGTGTAACCAACTTTATGTCGGGGATCGGCTCTTTAAAAAGCGAGTACAACTTTAAGAATAGCGATTTTAGCTTTACACCTAAAGAGGTAGAAATCTCTATATCAGCCGTTTATAGCAGCCTTAACGCTAACGACCGTGGTTTCTTCAATATCTATCTGAACGGATTACTGATCAACAGCGAAAAGCTGGATGCATCGGGTAAGTTAAAAACATCGGTAACTATTAACCGATATCAGCACCATAAATACAATACCCTGGTTGCCGAATTTAGATTTTACCCAAGCAGCGGTAACTGTATGAATAGCTTCACCAATTTCTTTGCTGAGATTGATGTAGATAAATCATACCTCGAATCTAAAAACCCGTTCATTACCAGCGACCTGAGCTTCTACCAATATCCTGAAGCGTTTAACTCAGGCTCAACCCGTATTGTGGTGAGCAAGCCTTATGCTAAATATGCTGCTGCTGCCATGGGCGAGGTTGTATACGAGTTGAATAACAACATTAACGCCAACAACTTCCCGATATTCCAATACTCGGATGATGTTAAAACGGCCGATATTAAAAAATACAACCTGATAGCGCTGCTTACGCGGGATGATAAGCTAATGGGCGAGTTCCCCGATGCGCCGATAACGTTTAATAAAGATTTCAGGCTGTATAACAATGATAATAACCAGGTGGTATACAAGCTCAGCGATTCCGTCTCCAACGGTTTGGCACAGATCTTTTACGGGAGGGCCAACAACGCCACCATGGTTATGACGGCCACGGGTGAGCATTTGGCCGACGCCTTCCTGTCCGTTTCAAAATCTATTACCGAGCAGTTATCAACCCTGTCAAGCAACGTTTGTATCTCCGATGTATCGGGCAATAAATACCTCTTCAACATTAGTAAATCAAGCGATAACCTTGAATATGTGGATACCAAAAGCGCACTGTCACGTTTCTGGGAAAGCTATAATCTTTATATCCTGCTGGCTATCCTGATCTTGATCCTGCTGTCATTCCTGTACGTACGTTCACGCGTTCAAAAATCACAGGATCTATTGTCCGAGTAATTTAAAAAACAAAGAATAATATACATTTCCCGGTTTAGGCCGGGAAATGTTTTTCAATTTTACCAGGTCATACTATCTAAAAACAAATGAGTTTAACTATCCCAGAAATATTGGTTAATGATAAATTCATCACACCGGGTGAAAGGGAGCATATTAGGGAAATCTCAAAAAATGTTGGTCAGTCGTTTATAAAAGTAGCACTCAACTTCGGGTTCATCTCCCGCAAAAACTACGAGCGTTCTATGCTCAACGCGGGGTATCACTACAAACAGATCAGGGAGGAGGAGTTTGATCCTGAAATCCTGAAACAAATTGAACTGAAGTTTGCCGACGAACATTTGGCCCTCCCCCTCCGGATAGAAAACAACCGGGTAGTAACGCTAATGGCCGACCCAACCGATGAGTTGTTTGTAGATTTTATCCGGTTTACTTACGATCTGGAACCGGAAATCATCGCCGCATCCGATTTGGATATTACCTGGATGAGCCATAAGCTACTGGGCGAGAAGTACGTTAAATCTGCCGTGTACGAGTTGCTTAACCGCGACCCATCCAGTTCGGCTATTATTACCTTTAGTCCAAAACAACTGCTTTTTATATTTATAACTATTGCCGTTGTAGTTGTTGCGCTATTTTTCAGCTTTAAAATTGTCTCTATCATTATCAACGTACTGCTCAGTTCGTTCTTCCTGATAGCTATTGTATTTAAGCTTTTCCTGGCGTTGGTAGGTTCACGTTTCGAGCTTTTCCAGGCAGTAACTCGCGAGGAAGCCCGGGTAATTAAAGAGGATGATTTGCCAATTTACACCATTCACCTGCCGGTTTACAAGGAAGATAAACTGATTAAAAAGCTGATCTGGAACCTGCAAAGTTTAGATTATCCTCGCGACAAGCTGGATATTAAGTTGATTATTGAAGAGGACGACGACAAAACACTGAATGCCGTTCGCGATTTGGATTTCCCGGCCATTTTTGAGGTGATTGTGGTACCCTTCCACATGCCTAAAACCAAGCCTAAGGCATGTAATTACGGGCTGCATTTTTCGCGTGGAAAGTACCTGACTATTTACGATGCCGAGGATATCCCCGATACCGATCAGCTTAAAAAAGTAGTAACGCTATTCAATAAGCTGCCAGCTAATTATATCTGCGTACAAAGCGCACTGAACTATTTTAATCGCGGTGAAAATTTCCTTACACGGATGTTTACGCTCGAATACTCGTACTGGTTTGACTATATGCTGCCGGGTTTGGATACGCTGGACATCCCGATTCCACTGGGCGGTACCAGTAACCACTTTAAAATGGCCAACCTGCTGGAGCTTGGCGCCTGGGATCCGTTCAACGTTACCGAAGATGCCGATTTGGGCTTAAGGGCTTATTCGAAAGGATACAAAGTGGCCATCATTAATTCTACCACTTACGAGGAAGCCAATAATGATTTCATGAACTGGATCAGGCAGCGTTCGCGCTGGATTAAGGGCTACATGCAAACCTACCTGGTGCACATGCGCGATCCGGTTAAACTTTGGAAAAAAGTAGGCTGGAGAGGTTTTCTCGGATTCAACTTTTTCATTGGCGCTACCCCGCTTACCTTTTTAATTTACCCTTTACTGTTAATGGGCTTTATTGTTTACGTGGCGTTCGATTTGCGCTTTATCCGCGACCTGTTTCCGGATTGGGTGCTCTTCGTCAGTATTTTTAACTTGATGGTTGGTAACATCCTGATGATCTATGTAAATATGATGGCCGTATTTAAGCGCCGTTATTACGAGTTAATTTTATTTGCCATTGCCAACCCCATTTACTGGTTAATGCACTCGGCAGCGGCTTATAAAGGGCTTTGGCAGTTAATTGTAAACCCTTTTTACTGGGAAAAAACCAATCATGGTTTAAGTAAATTAAACAACCCTACAAACGTTGTTAAATGAGAGTATCGCGTAACGTTTTAGTGCTTATTTTAACGCTGGTACTGGCAGGCTACTACGTGGCTTGTGCTGTGTATCTGCATAACATTGGCTACTTTAATAAAGAATCGTTATTTTATATAGAGAAGGGAAAAATTGTATTTGATGGTGTTGGGCCGCGCTTAAAAGTTATCGGTTTAACCGCACCAATTTTTCCGTTCTATGCCACTTTCGTTTTTTCGGCCTTCAGCGCAAATTTGGCGGCTATACTGGCATCGGCCATTGGTACGGCAATTTTGTTCAATATCATCGCCAACACGGCCATTAAACGCACTAAGGACGATTTTTATATCCTGTTATTGCTGGCCATCTTCCTGATCCATCCCGGGATTATTTACGCCGCCTGTTCGGGGAAATCGATCTACCTGATATTGATCTTCTTCTTCCTGTTCTTCCTTAACTTCTTAAAATTCTACGAGTCTAATACCACCTTTCACGTATCTATTGCCAGCATATGCCTGGTGGTATTGGTGTTTTGCGAGTATAAATTTATCTGGCTTACGCTGTTCTTTATCCCGTTGGTGCTTTCCATTTCGGTACAAAGCTTAAACCTGGGCGAAAAGGAATCAGTGTTCCGGCTTTTCACCAGTTTTAATACGCCATCGTTAAGGCGTAAACTGATCAATAAAACATTTGCGCTATACATCATCATCTTTATCCTTCCGCTGGTATCGATATTGATCTATAAAATGCTGAACCTTACTCACGCGGCCGATTTAAATTACTTTGTAGATAGTCCTTACGCTACGTGGACGGTAATGGCCGAGAAGATCGACTACAATATTTTGCTGGATACTGCTGTACGCCACAAACTACCCGAAGCATCGGTAGTTACTTCGCTGCGGATGATTTTATTTTGCCCGATGATATTTGTGGCCATCTACCTGTATCGCCAGCGCACGCACTACATTTTAACCCTTTTTACTCCATTTGCTTTTGTTGAGTTTTTAAGGATTAAGTACGATAAGGTTTATCTTACGCAACAGTATTACATGATATTTTTGGTGCTGGCATTGCTGTGCGTAGTGTTTAAAGCCGGGGCGGTGAAAAACCAAAAAACAATGCGGATTATTTTGGTGGTGCTTGCCGTGGTACAAATTTACAGTGGCTATCTGTTCCTCGATAAATCGTACGTGGCCGAAGAGCAAACTTTTATTAATGTGTTGTTAAAACGCCAGGCGCCAGATGGACAAGCCGAAAACCGGGATATGGCAGATTATATAAACGCTCTGCCAGGTAATCCTCAGTTATTAATTGACGATGCGGTAGCCTACCCCGTAGCCGCTTTTATTGATAACATAAAAGGCACTATTATGCCTTATGAGGATAAGTTTTTAAGCGCTGTTGAACTACCGGGGCAATATGCATCGTACATTTTGGTGGCGAGCGATAAAAATCCGGCCAACGGCTATACCCAGCTCACGCCTAAATACCTGCAGATTTTGCAGAACAGCAACAATAAGCTTTACCTGGAAAAAAGGTTTGAATCGGATAACTGGATCTTGTACAAAATAGACCAGCATTGATTTTAAAGGTTGGAGATTAGAATTCAGTTACTAAGCCTAATCTCTGATTAACTATTCTCCAATCTTTAAATCTAACCTTCCAACTTATCCGTCAGGAAAGTTTTGATTTCATCATACCTGGCAGGGCCTATTTCATCTACCCATAGAACGAGATAGATCTGCTCATCCTCTTTTAATTTTAAAACGAGAGATTCTTTTACGATGGATACAGAATCAAAAACTTGCCAACTTAAGTTTGCAGTGCTGAAGGGATCTTCGTATTCGATACCCTCGTCAGTAAATCGAAACATCTGCGTAGTTTGACTTGCTTCGAATTTAGCAGCCACTTCTTCCGCTTTGGTAAAAAATGCTTTTCGTGCACGATACATCGCCCAAAGTTTCAATAAAACGGCAATCAGCATAATAATCCCTGCCAAACTGACGATAGGCGGACCACCTTTGCTATCGGTACTTACACCAACAATCAATACCAATGCGGTTACTATGCCGTAAATAATATATCCGGTTGAAACCGCACCTACCGTAAGCGACCAGGCCAGCTTTTGGTTGCGCCAATAAAAGTATGGGTTAAACGGAATGGTTAAAACGATCTCGTGCATGGAAAGCAAGAATAGAAATTTTTTAGCTAAATGAAAACATCTCATTTGCTGAAATAATGCAATTTCCTGCTGACTTTATCGTCCTGAAAACCAACAATTCAGTGCCAAAAAACTTACTTAAACGGCCTTTTTCGCAGCTTATTATAGTTTTTAATTTATAATTTAATTATCGTTGCGCCGGTAAAATATCGCATCACAAGCTGCGTTCATTCTCCAAAAAACAACTAAAACCACAACATGAAAAAACAACTTCTTGCCGTAGCGGCGCTTGCACTAACCCTTCAACTGGCAAACGCCCAAACAGAACAAGGCAAACAAAACATTGGTCTAAACCTTGGCTTCACAACTTTTAGCAACAACAACAACGCTGTCCCTACCCCCCCTACTGGCGGTGTACAAAATTCGACTAACAAATACACTAATCTTAACATCGGGCCTGATTACAGCTATTTCATTGCTAATAATCTTGATTTAGGCGTAGCGCTAAGCTATAGTCATCAAAAACAGGATGACACTAATCTTGGTTACGGCAGCAGTCAAACTAACGATGGTTACGGCGCGAATATTTATCTGCGTAAATACGTGCTGTACAATAACAAATTTGGCTTCCGCACGGGTGGCCGTTTTGGATATACTCATAACAACAGCAAGTATAATTATAACAGCGGCGGGAGCGTGTTAACTAATACAGAAACAAAAACCAATCAATATTATGGCGGCTTATTGTTCGACTTGGTTTACTACCCTACCACCAAACTGGGTTTTGCTGCCACTTTAGCTAACGCCACCTATAACCACAGTAACTCAGACAGTGGCACAAATGGCACAGGCAGCAGCAACGCTTTTAACTTTAATTTTATTAATAGCGGCCTTGGGCTTTCTGTCTTCTACGCTTTTGGCGGGAAGTAACATTTAGTTAATAGATAAAAATCTATAATCCATGGCAGGAGTTTAAGTCTCCGGTCATGGATTTTTTATTTTACGATAGCTAATAGCTCAATGGGTTTTTAGTTACCTTAGAGCATCAAACCAATTTCATGAAACGGTATCTTATCATCCTAAGCCTTTGTTTAGCAACTCAAATTACTTTCGCCCAAAATAAAAATATTGTCCGCACCGGCGAAAAAACCTACTCAGTAGGCGCTTATGGTCATCCATTCGGTTTCGAGCGTATTATTCCTGGTGTTAGTCAAAATTTATTGTTTTGGGATTGGGCATCATGCATTGCTATGTGTTTGAATTATGGCGGACTCAACGTATCGCAGGAGCAGGTAATGAGTTTGGTAAACGGCACACCCGAAGAACCACAAGGCAGTCCGCAGGATCTGATGTTCGCTATTAACAAAACTACGCCCACCGCCTGGGGCAAGTCCTCTAAAGTTTATTGCAACACCGCATCGGTTGATGCGGATGTATTGTTTGATGAACTATCAGCTGACCGCCCTTTAATTGTGGGTACAGGTTCGGTCGGTGTCGAAGGCCGTGCTTACATTGTAACTGCAATGACTTATAATATTAAGTTTAATGCCGATGGCCGGCAAACGGGTATAAATCCCACCACCGTTACGCTGCGCGATCCTTGGCCAAGCGCGTTGGCTAACCGAACTATCCTTTGGTCGGATTTTGTGATTCTCACCGCTTCTCTTTATACTATTAAGGTTGAGTTGAAGAAGTAGTGAGTAGTGAGTAGTGAGTAGTGAGTAGTGAGTAGTGAGTAGTGAGTAGTGAGTAGTGAGTAGTGAGTAGTGAAAAATTTGATATGGCAATTGTTGTTTTAAAAATCACGCGTTTCTGCTATGGTCTATGGGCCATCGACCATGGACTCCCGTCAACTAAAAAAAGCTTATCTTTGCACCCGATATGATGTTAACAGATTCGCCGGCGATGCAATGGGAAAAGGGCTACAATAACTATGGCCCCTGGTTAAAGCGTAAGTATAACGGCGAACGCGTTTTCAAAGTAATTGTTGATGGTGGCTTTACCTGTCCCAACCGCGATGGCAGCAAAGGCTACGGCGGCTGCACTTATTGCAATGTCGATTCGTTTACGCCCTCGGTAGCACGACAAGCCCCTTCCCTGCGCCAACAGGTAATACAAGGCATGGAACGTGCCCGCAGAGGCAACAAAGCCGATAAATTTATTATCTATTTTCAACCCAACACTAATACCTACGCACCTACACATTATTTAAAAATGATGTATGATGAGGCGCTGAGTATCGAGCCCGAAAACATTGTAGGCCTATCAATTGGTACCCGCCCGGATTGTATCGATGCCGAAAAAATAGCTTTGTTAGAAAGCTATACCGACCGGTTTGATGTGGATTTGGAGATGGGAATGGAAAGCATCTATAACGAAACACTCGGCCAGATTAACCGTGGCTGTACGCATGATGATCTGATTAAAGCGCTCGATCTGGTTAAGAACAGTAAACTGGATATTTGCGTACATACCATCTTCGGCTTACCCGGCGAAACTAAAGAGATGATGCTGAAGTACGCCGATGAGATCAACCGCTTCCCGCAAATTAAATTTGTGAAGTTTCACCACCTGCACATTGTGGAGGGATCGGTAATGGGTGTGAAATATAAACGCGATCCTTTCAAATTATTTACCCTGCCCGAATACGCCGATTTCCTTTGCGACTTGCTTCCGCTGGTAAGCCCTGACGTGGTGATCCAACGTTTGTTTGGCATATCAGACTGGGATTTACTGATAGCGCCGAACTGGGGCATGAAGAAATCTGAGATTCAATATTTTATCGATCAGCGGATATTAGAGCGTGGTATTGTACAAGGCAGCGCTTTAGTTTAAACACATCTCCAATCAAGAATAAATCTGCATTTTAAGCGGTTAATTCTTGATTTAGCTATTCCTTAAATTCTCTTCGTTCGCACATTCATACAACCTCTGGTTTTACCAATCGCGAGAATTTTTATTACTTCAATAAAAAACTTAACGGTTGCACCACTTCCATTTGCTTAATATTTTATTAGCGTTAACCGATAGGTAATTGCAAAAAAATGGCGCTCAGATTACTTTAAACCTGTATCTTGTCGTCCGAAACCGACATTATACGTTGATCACAATATTTTTGTTCGCTTATTTATAACTTTTTTTTATTTTTTTTAAACCCATTATAGTTGTTACAACAACTGTTATCATAAAAAACTAACCCAATTTTACCCCATGTTGCTATCACAGACTTTTTCGAGCCTAATTGAGAACAATAATACAAACCTAAACAACACAGCTGCCGACCTGCTGAACGGATTGAAGGTTTTCCACAACAACCAATGGTATATATGCGGTAACCTCGCATTAACCGAAGGCCAGGCGCCGCACAAATTGATCAACTCGTCGCCAAATGATATGGACTATCAATTACTTGTAAAAGCTGCAATGCTTTTGGTAGCCGATAGTGTTGAACAACCCGTTACCGTTACAACCGGTTTCCCTTATTCTACTTACCGCATTTATAAAGATCTGGCGGTAGAGCAGTTAAAAAAGACCCACGTTATTGAATACGACTCATCAACCTTTGGCAGCGGCGGTAAAAAAACCAAAATGCTGGATGTTGCTACAGTAGATATCATCCCCGAAATTGTTGGCTGCTCGATAGCCTTGCGCAAAGGCGAAGAAAAAGCAAGCGGCAGTTTCTTTATTTTAAGCTGTGGCTTTGGGACGTTCGAATCGATCCTAAGTATGGATTCTGGCGTGGTTGAACAAAGTATGATCAGTACACATGGCCTGCGCTATGCTATTAATTATATGATTAACGAGCTGGCTAAAACTCACTACCTGGGTTTCCGTACGGCACATACGCTTGACGAAGCTTTTCAAAGAGGTTCGTTATTTATAGACAGGAAACATATTGATGTGCGCGAGATCCGTAAAAACGCTTTACGTTCTTATTATGCAGAGGTGGTATCGCCAGCTTTGCGCAACATCATCACCGATAAAAACTTAACAAAAACCACCAAAATGTATTTATGCGGTGGCGGTATGTACTACCAGGACCTGGTAGATTGCTTCGCTTCTGAATTTGGCGAAATACTGCAAATTGAAGTAGTGAGCGACCCAGCTTCGTTAGCCAGCAAAGGTTATGCGTTAAATTCTCAACGCCTTACTAATAACCCTAAAGCGTCGGTAGGTATAGATATTGGTAACTCAACAACTGTAGTAACAAATTTTCAAGACCAGTAATTTGTAGCGGATGCTAAAGTTTTTTAAAAGGGGGCCTAAAAAGCCCCCTGTTGAATCAAACATCAAAACCTTAACACGCAATGGCGCAGATTATTTTGCGCAGGACCTGATACTGCTGAATGAGCAGCTGACCGGCAATTTTTATTGTGCGGAAGATATTGTGTTGGAAGATTTGGCACAGCTTACCGGCACCATCACCGGTAAAAAATGCATCATCAGTGGTAAAACTACGGGCAACGTAGTGGCTACCGAGCATCTTATTATTAAAGAAACAGCCGTTATTAACGGCAATATCAATGCCCCTTCTATAGATATTGAACTTGGCGCCATTATTAACGGGTCTATTAAAATAGCGACTGATATATACGCAATGGTGGCCCTTACCGATAAATTAAAGCGACACCTGGTTACCGAAGAATTACCGGCCAAGCTTAACATCGCCGCCGATTTAGTGGCTTTACCATGGCGTGCGGAAGAACCAGGAAAAATTTCGGCACCTAAAACAAATAACACAAAACCGGCCCCCGCTGCGCCAAAACCAGTCACGGCCGAAACTCAAGTCTTACCAAGGCCAACAGGGTCAAAATTGGCGGCGGCGGCGTTAGATGAGTCGATAGATATCCCAACCCAACCAGTATCAAAGGCGATAGCAGCAAAACCGACTGCGGCAGCGCCAAGCCAGCAAGTTAAACATGCAACGGCCGATGCAGACAACGGTAAGTGGTGGTAAATAATAAAACTTTTTTTGCCGGTCAGCGGTTTATTTAAAAGCTAAAATGAAAGGGTTTTCCTTTAAATTAGCTTATATTAGTACATATATTAATTAAAATTAGTATAGGCACATTGCAAACAAACCAGCCCAATTACTTTCCGGCCCTAACAGGCGTACGCGCATTGGCGGCCTACCTGGTTTTTATTTCGCATTACGATTATGTTGCCGAGGCAATATTTCCCCAGTACATCAACCGTTTCTTTCATGAGTTTCATATCGGGGTGACTGTTTTCTTTGTCCTTTCGGGATTTTTGATCACCTATCGTTATTATAATAGTTTTCATTTAACCGGTGCCTGGTTCAGGCAATATCTTAAAAACAGGGTGGCCCGCATCTACCCTATGTATTTTTTGCTCACTACCGGGGCGTTTGTTTATTATTACTTTACGCACGATCCGGTTATCACCCAAAACTTCCATAACCCGCTCCTGCTTTACGGCATGAATATCTTTTTTGTGCGCGGCTTTTTTGCCCAGCTATGGAATACCGGCATAGCCCAGGGTTGGAGCCTGACGGTGGAGGAATGCTTTTACTTCTCTGCCCCTTTTATATTCTATATCGCTGTAAAGTATAAAAAGTTTTATGTGCAGCCGATAGCCCTAACCGCTTTAGGATTTCTGTTAGTACTGATTTTCAGGAATGTAGACTGGTATGGCTTTTTCGGCAACTTTACTTTTATGATGCTGTATACATTTTTAGGTCGCTGCTTTGAGTTTTTTGTGGGGATTCAGCTGGCACTGTTAATGCTAAACAAAGGCTTTGGGCGGGCCAATAGAATCAAATACACTTACATTGGTTTTCTGCTGATCTTCGTGTTTGTGGCTATCATGTCGCGCCTGCCTATTCCAAATGGTGCAGTTGCCGGTCTGCAACACCCGATAGGTATTATATTGAATAACTATTTTATTGCTGCCGCCATTGCGCTCTTCTTCTACGGCTTGCTAACCGAACAAACTGTGATGAAGCGCGTACTGGCTAACCCTTTTGTAGAGCTCTTGGGCAAGGCTTCTTATATCTTTTACCTCATCCATTTAGGGTATATTTATAATTATTTTCACTCGTGGTTTGATACACTAAACGATTGGGCATTTAATTTGTATGATAAATGGGGAGTAGACTGGCGGTCGCCCTTTGAGTTTGGTTTATTGAATTTGTTTTATGCTTTCATCCTGCTTAACGTAATTTCAATAATATTATTTAAGTTTATAGAAGAACCGTTGAATCACTATATCCGCAAATCGGGATTTTTAATAAAACCCAAAGCATCAGCATAGCTATTTGTATTAATGAGACTATTGATATTTTTTTTCTTCCTGCTACCATTTTGCGCAACGGCCCAAAAAGAAAGCGCCCTTGTTGAAAGCGGCAATCAAAAAGCCGGCAAAGGCGATTACAATGGTGCCATTGCCGATTTTAACAAAGCCATACAGGCCACGCCAAATAGCGCTATATCCTACTTTTATAGAGCTAATGCCTACAGCAATTTAAAGCAATTTCCAGAAGCAATAGCCGACTTTAATAAATCAATAGTTATTAACCCTTATTACGCGCAAAGCTGGCTATATCGCGGTAACGCTTACCTGGCCAATAATCAATATGATAACGCCATAGCCGATTTTACGCACCGCCTAACCATGGGCGATGTGATACCGGAGGTTTACCAGTACCGCGCCAATGCCAAATCAGATAAAGGCGATTATAAAGGCGCTGTTGAAGATTTTACGTTAGCTATTAAATTGGCTCCGAAAAATCCAGCGCTTTACCAATACCGCGGCGTAGCTAAAGTTAATTTAGATGATAACAAAGGCGCAATTGCCGATTATGATATTGCCGTAGTTTTAGATCCCAATAACGCCGACCTGATCTTTTATCGCGCCAACGCCAAAGGCAATCTTGGTGATTATTTAGGCGCGATAGCCGACCATAAAAGAGCAATGGGCTTAAACCCTAAAAACTTTGAAGCAGCGTTTTATTGCGCCAATGCCGAAGCCAACGCCAAGCTGTATGATGCGGCTATAGAGGATTATAAAAAAGCGATTCAGCTTAATCCAAAAATCCCGAACGTTTACAAGTACCTGGCTAATGCTCTGGGGCATGCATCGAACCAACAAATAGCTACATCCTTTTTTGGCGATGCCATTAAACGCGACCCGACAAACCCGGAGATTTACCTGTACGATGGATTGGTAAAAAACAATCTTGGCGATAAAGCTGGCGCCCTGGCCGATTATAATAAAGCCTTGAAATTGAACCCAAAATACGGCGATGCTTTCCAGGTCCGTGCCGATTTTAAATTAGGCAGTAAAGATTTGGCAGGCGCTAAAGCTGACATAGATTCGGCCATTTTGGTTGATGCCAAAAATGGCTATGCCTACGTAACCCGTGCCCGGATTGAACTGGCATCGGATAGCGTGGCAAAAGCATTTAACGATGTAAATACCGCTATTAACTTGATACCGACTAACGACTATGGTTATGTAATTCGCGGTGATGTGCAAACGGCCAAAGGGAATTACGATGCAGCTTTGAAAGATTATGAAAAAGCGGCATCTATAAACGGCGGCAATCCCGAAACTTACTTTAAACGGGCCACTGCCCGCATTAAGGTTGGCAACAGAGATGTCGCACTGGGCGATTTTAAAAAAGTAATGGCCCTATTACCTGCTGACACCAACATGCTGGAACGCGTAGCAACCGAAATGCTCGACGCCAGGTTTTATGCCGAAGCTATCCCGGTATATGATGTATTGATATCCAAAGCGCCAAAAAAAGCCGACCATTACGTAAATCAAGGCGTAGCTTACCAAAATATCGGCCGGTTTGCGGGTGCTATGGCCAATTATGAAAAGGCAATAAAAGTTGACCCAAAATCCGGCAAGGCTTATTATGAACGGGCAAAGGCTTACATCGCACTAAATGACTTAACCAACGCTACCTGGAACGTAAATAAAGCTTTGTTGATTAACGAGAATGATGACGAGGCTTATTTTGTACGCGCGGGCATAAAAATGCTGCAAAAGGATTATTTAGGTGCGGTGTTGGATTACAACATGGCATCGTTCATTAATGTTAAAAATTTAAAGGTGTTATCGTACCGGGGATATGCAGAAAGTTTCCTGCCGCAATTCGCTACACGCATGCAGGCCGATTTTGCCGAAGCGGTTAAAAAAGGACCAAAAAATCCGTTAGTGTATGATATGCAGGCTCAGGCTAAAAGCGCAAAAGAACCGCAGAACGCGCTAAAGCTTTATAACAAAGCAATTGAAATAGATGCGAAGTATGCACCGGCTTACTTGCACAGGGGCTTGTTAAAAGTATCTACAAACGACAAAACCGGTGCTTGCGCAGATTTAAACACTGCGGCAACTTTAGGCTCGGCCGATGCAACTGAGGCTATTAAAAAATATTGCAGATAGTGAAAAATCCGCCGGTAAGGCCATGGGGTTTATAATAAATTTGTTTTTAAATGTTGAAGAAATACATATCGGTAATATCAAATAAAGGCGCGTTGGTGGCAGTAATAGCAATTACGATATTGTTGTTTAGCCACACTGTTGCCTTTGCACAGATAGACGCAAAGAAAACCCCGAAGGAAGCAAGAGCCGAAAAAGAAGCAGCGAAGAAAGCAGCCGACGATGCCGAGAAAAAAGCCGAAGCCGAAGAGACTGTGAGCATTGAAGTTGACCCAAGTCGTAAGAGCGCAATTTATACCGACGATGGCAGCGTGAACTATAAAGTCAAAGTACACAGCACCATTAAAAACGAGCAGAACGGTAAAATTAGCTACAAGCTAACAACCGACGATTATAAACCGGTACTTACCGACTCGTTTAAAGTCAATTTAAAATACAAATCAAAAAACGATTATAACATCACCATCCCTAAACAGTCATCTGGTTTTTACAGGCTGAGCGTAATGATTAATACCGATGAATACGATGATACCATCCGCAGGGTGTTCGGTGTTAGTCCGGAGAAGATTAGCAGCGAATTGCATCGTCCGGATGATTTTGATCAGTTTTGGGCGGGAACCCTGGCCAAATTAAAACAAGTCCCTCCCCGCTTCAATGTGATGGAGGATACCGAAAAATCGACCAAGGACAAAAAGGTCTACCTGGTGGAGATGCGATCATACGATAATTACCTGATTCGCGGCTGGATGGTGATCCCTACCTTCGGGCGTAAATTTGCGGTGCATTACCGGGTGCCGGGCTACGGTGTTGAGCTCCATCCTAATATGGATGCGGATGACTTTATCGCTTTTGATATCAATGTACGCGGCACCGGTAACAGCCAGGATAACATCAAGCTAAATACGGACATTTACTCCACCACCAAAATAGAAGACCGCGACAGCTATATTTACCGTGGCGCTTATATGGATTGCATCCGCGGGCTGGATTTCCTGTTCTCAGAAGCTAAAATGGGGGTTGACACCAATCGCATCTACGTAGAAGGCGGTAGCCAGGGCGGTTGCTTAGGCATTGTTACCGCGGCATTGGATAAACGGGTTAGAGCGCTCACGGTTCAGGTGCCTTTGTATTCAGATATCCGCGACACCTATGCAGTGTCTTCTACTTATGAGACGGAGGTGTTTCCGTTTAAAATGTTTAACCGGTACAAAAACACACACCCAGGTTATACACTGGATGACCTTTATAAAGTATTTGATTATTACGACCCACAAAACTTTGCACCGCTGGTAAAATGCCCGGTGTTGTTAGGCATCGGTTTACTGGATCTGTACTGTCCACCAAGATCGAGTCTTTCTATGTATAACCATTTGGGGACTAATAAAAAGGAATTTGTAACCGTACCTAACGCAACACACGAGGTAGATTTTAACTACTTTATGTTCCAGAATAACTGGCTGCGCGAGCAGTTGAGGGTACCATAGGGAAGTCGGAAAGTCCGGAAGACTGTGAAGTCCGAAAGATTGGAGTTGTAATTTTATAATCGTGAGGAGTGATTGGTGGGTCAGATTTTTATTAAGCTATAAAAGCTAAGAGGTTAAAAAAATGCGAATGAAAAAGACCTGTCTGTTTATTTTAATGCTATTAAGTGGTGGTATGGTTGACCGCGCTTTTGCCGGCTGGCCTATTGGCAAGTATCGCAACGTGGTAATACCGTCGTTCAACTTTTACCAATCGCACGATACCTGGAACGCAAGCGGTCAAAAAATAAAGGGACAACCCGGTGCGGGCTTTACATCATACGCCATGGGGCTTTACGTTGGCTATGGACTGACCCGTAAGTTAGACTTATTGGTGAACGTGATAGCGCCTAACCAAAACAGCGCCTTTGTAGATTCAAAAGGTGTTTTAAACAAAGACAGCAGCACCGGCGTAGGTGATATGCAGGTAGGTGTTAGTTATAATCTATTTAATTTTGGCTATAAAAGCTTCCTGTCAATTGGCGGTTCGGCAATTATTCCTTTGTATGACACTACTAAAGCGGTTGCTTTAGGCTACGGAACTTACGGTGCCGAATTTAAAGTGATGTACGCCGGAGGTATCGATAACGGCTTTTTAAAACACACCTATTATAACCTGGAAGCCGGCTACCGCCGTTATTTTGATACCCAGGGACCAAATGTGTTATTGCTTACCGCATCGTTAGGCGTACCATTGGGGAAACGTAATCAGGTGGGTTTTGAAGTAAGCGGACAATATTCTAACTCCAGCAATAAATCATTTAACCCCAACCTGGCCGTTAACCGCGATTTTGGTTTTGCTAAGGGATCTATTGATTTGGGACATACGTTTACCCGGCGCTTCTCGGTATTTGTAGTAGGATTTTATTCGTTAGCCGGATATAACACAGGTGTAGGCTATGGAGGTTCGGTGCAGACGATATTTAAACTATAGTGAGTTTGAGTAGTGAGAAGTAAAAAATGCGTTCTTTGTCGACTTTGATCTAAAGACTTGCGACTTGATACTTGCGACTTAAAACTTACTTATACTTCCCAAACAAATCCACAATAGCTTTTTCCCGGTAGGCGAAGATCTTTTTGATTTGCTTTTCTACGATGATTTTATTGGCCATGGTGCCGAAAGGGCCGTATGGGATAGCGTAGTTTAAGATATCTGTCATGTGTACCCCGCCTTTTATCTTTTTAAAATGATGTTCGTGATGCCACATGGCGTAGGGACCAAAGCGTTGCTCATCTACAAAGTATTCACCGTCTTTAACGTGGGTAATCTCCGTCATCCAGTTCATTTTCACGCCGAATAGCGGAGTGATCTTGTAAGTAATGATCATCCCCTCATACATCTTAGTATCCGCAGTAAAAGGAGAAGTGATATTAAAACCCATTTCCTTAGGCGTTATCCGCGCCAAATTTAACGGCGACGAGAAAAAATTCCAGGCATCTTCCAGCGGTATCGGTATCGATTGCTCGTACGTTAGTAAATAGGTTTTCATATATAAAGGCAACCAGCGGTAACAGGTAATGTTTCAACAAATTATTAATCGCTGAAATCAAAACCATATAACTTACGCATCCCGTCTGACTACAACTCCTCTCCCGCAATCGGCAAGTCCCTGCGCGACCACTCGCTCCATGACCCCACATACAATTTCGGATCATCCATACCGGCATAAGCCATGCCCAGCAGCGTATGGCAGGCAGTAACGCCTGAGCCGCAGTGTACAATAACATCATCGGTATCGCCAATAGTTGCTGCGTAAATTACAGCCAATTCCTCGGCCGTTTTATAACGACCATCGGCACCCAAATTATTACCATAAAACAGGTTTACGGCTCCCGGAATGTGTCCGGCTATCAAATCTAATGGTTCGGTATGGCCAAGGTAACGGGCATTTTCTCGCACATCTATTACCACACTATCCTTGCTTTGGGCGGCAGCTCCGGCATCTTCAATTGCAACCGTACCTTCGTATTTATCAGGCGCAGGATATGCTTGCGTAGATAGTTCGGGTTTAACGTCTTCCGTGCTTAATGTTATTCCGGCGTTTATGGCAGCTTGCAAGCCGCCGTTTAATACCTGTACTTTCGGGTGACCTATGGCCCTCAGCATCCACCAAAGCCTTGCGCCACCCATAGCGGCTGCTTTATCATCGTAAACAACAATATGGCTTTCGGGCGTAATCCCCCATCTGGTTAACGTCGCAGCAAAATCAGCTGTTGAAGGCAAGGGATGGCGGCCGCCAAAGACCGGATCATTGGGATGCGCAGCCAAATCATCATCTAAACTGGCAAAAATTGCTCCCGGCAAATGCCCAGCTAAATAACGCTGACGGGCGTCGGCACCACCGCGTGCATCTATAATTATGGGTGCTACAGGTAATTGCAGCAAATCATTAATTTCAATTAATGGAGACATGGTATAATTACTAAGCCGGGAAAGTAACGGCTGTTTCAGGTTATTTAAATTGGTGGTTATTTGCCTTTCAGCTTCGCATCAAGCAGGGCCAGCAGTTGAGCAAAATCCTGTTCGCTGTAGCCTATCGATTGGTAAATGATTTTCCCCTCCTCATCCAGCACTATACTGCGCGGGATTGATTGTGTGGCAAATAATTTAAAAATTGCCCGCTTCTCATCAGGTAGCATGGCGAAAGTATATTTATTGGTCGCTTTAAATGGCAGCACTTTATCCCAGCCTTCTTCTCGCGCAAAAGCCAGCAGGGCAAACTTTGGATTATCTTTGTACTTGTCGCAAATCTCGGCCTGTACCCGTGGAAATTCGGCTCGGCAGGGCGGGCACCAGGTAGCCCAGAAATTCAGCATCACTATTTTGCCGCGGTAATCGCTTAACTGGGCCGTTTTATCTTTACTGATGCTAAAATAAAATGCAGGGGCCTGATCGCCGGTTTTGACAAGTGTGGTGGTATCTTTTACCTGCGCTTTCGCGCCGATTGCTAAAATGCTTAACGCGATAATGAAGAGTTGTTTTTTCATGAGATAGGATTTAACAGCAAGTTAAGGCAATTGGATGGAAAATGCAATCAGATAATCGCACAAAATCGCCTGGTCAACCCTTCACTAAACGTTTCTCCAAAAACCTACTGCACCATCTTATTAGCGCAGCACGAGCTGGCAAATGCTTCCGGTTTAGCTTTGAAAACGAAGCCCATGCTCAGGATATAGCCCATAGCCTCGTGTAAAGCCTGGTTGCTTTTAAAAGCGGGATTAGTGTTAATGTCAGCATGCACCTCAAGGTCAACATCATACAGGTCTAACAAATCGCAAAGTTTGTAGGAGATGTCGATAGACTTTTGCACTTCTGATAACATACGCTCCTTAATGCTCATTTTTTGCGAAGTACGCTCTTGATGGATATACATAAAACCGCCGCGCTGCTCGCGCAGGAAGACAATCACGGTCGCAAAGTCAGTTACACTGCCTTTCACTTGCGAATCGGTACCAATACATACTTTTAGTTTGTTGCCGAGGGCGGTTTCACGCTCAATGGCGCGTTCAACTTCCTCCATAATGGGCGATTGGATAATCTCGCCGCTGAATTTTTTCCAGGCCATATAAAAATCGGGTTAAGTGACATTATACAAACCTTCGCTACAGGTTTATAAAAATAAGCGATTATAAACCGGATTCACGTTAACTAAGGGTGATTTATTTGTTAACATTTTACTGATTATTAACAGGTTATGGTTACGCCAGTTATTTGGAGATTGGTTGATTAGAGATTAGGTTGGATGGTGGCGAGGGAAAACTACTTTATGGTTTTTACATCGTAACCGCAAAGCATCTTTTTAGGATAAGCTGCAAAATAAACTACTGCCGGGCAGGGTTTTGCCGGCTTGCAGCTAACAATACCGTTGTTTTCCATCAGGCGAAAACTAATGTGGATCCCTACACTATCCGGGCAATTATAAATGCCTATTACGTTTTTATTTACTTTACCGTTATTGTTCCAATCATCGCCAATATTGCCGTTACTTACCTGAATGAAGGCTGTGTTAGGACAGTCGTGCCCCAGGATAGTGCCCGTGTAGGTTTTATTTTCGTCGATGGCTTCAACTGGTGTGTCTTTCTTTTTGCAACCCCAAATTGTTAAGGTTGCAAATACTAATAAAGTCAAATATCTCATTTATAAAATTTTAGATATTTATTTTACGCAGCGCATTGACTAAACGCTACAATAATGTAATAGATAATTTCATCCGATGTTTGCGATTTTATATTGGTTTGATTAAAATAAAAATCTATTACTATGAAAATACGAAAAACCTTAATTTGCAGGCTATCATCAAGGAATCTAACTGATATAACAACATTCAATGAAGTTTCTAAATAAAATATTCAAACGTAGTATCAAAATTCATTCTATAAATAAAGAACTAATTGAGCAATCTGTAGATATTTTTCTTGGTGATTATAATGAAGAGGAAAAGTTTAATGAAATCCAAAAACTCACTTCATCTCGTGATGATGCCCTGATATTATATTTATTTATCCCTTATGTTTTCTGCCAATTTTTTTTACCTGAGGTTAGTTATACCGATCACTATTTCACAACAGATAAAAGTGATAATGAGATAAAACACAAGTTTGCCGATTCTAAATTATATATGGAAATGCGCGAGGTAATATCTCAAAATTGGGAGAATTATAAGTTGGAACGAAATTTCATGAACGTACTTTGGTTTAGTGCAGAATTCAAGGCCATCAATAAATTAGTTAAACAGAAATCTGATTTAAAAAACATCATAAGCGCTGCTCCAAGGGTTATTAATGATTGAAAATATTCATAAATAAAAACGGCCCGAATTACCGGGCCGTTATATTACTTGCTATCATTTCGAAATTGACATTCCGAATTTCGCATTCAAAATTATCCCAATTTCTTATACCTAATCCGCTTAGGTGCAACATCACCCAAACGTTTTTTCCGGTTCTCTTCGTAGTCGCTGTAGTTACCTTCAAAGAAGTACACCTGCGAGTTACCCTCAAAGGCCAGAATGTGCGTACAAATCCTATCCAAAAACCACCTGTCGTGACTGATGATTACCGCGCAGCCTGCAAAGTTTTCTAAAGCTTCTTCCAGCGAACGCAGTGTGTTTACGTCGATATCGTTGGTAGGCTCATCCAGCAATAGCACGTTCGATCCTTTTTTAAGTGTGATGGCCAAATGCACCCGGTTACGTTCACCGCCCGATAGTACACCAATCTTTTTCTGCTGATCAGCACCGTTGAAGTTAAACCGCGATACATACGCCCGTGAGTTTAAAGGGCGATTTCCCAAAAGGATAGTTTCGTTACCGCCGGTAATGTTCTCCCAAACAGATTTATCGGCTTCCAAATCGTCATGGTTTTGATCCACATAACCTAAGGCCACGGTATCACCCACGCGGAATGTACCCGCATCGGGTTGATCCTGACCGGTGATCAAACGGAATAGCGTGGTTTTACCGGCACCATTGGGACCGATAATACCTACGATACCTGCAGGAGGTAAAGAGAAGCTCAGATCCTCAAACAGTACCTTATCGCCAAAGGCCTTGGTTACGTTGGTAGCTTCTATCACCACATTACCCAAACGCGGGCCGGGCGGAATGAATAGCTCCAATTTTTCCTCGCGCTCCTTCCCTTCCTCGCTGGCCAGTTTCTCGTAATTGGCTAAACGGGCTTTACCTTTGGCATGACGGGCTTTAGGGGCCATACGGCTCCACTCTAACTCGCGCTCTAAAGTCTTCTGGCGTTTGCTTTCGGTTTTCTCTTCCTGGGCCAAACGTTTAGCTTTCTGATCTAACCACGATGAATAATTACCCTTCCATGGGATTCCCTCGCCACGGTCAAGCTCTAAGATCCAGCCGGCAACGTTATCAAGGAAGTACCTATCGTGCGTTACCGCGATGACCGTACCTGCATATTGTTTCAGATGCTGCTCTAACCAGTCGATAGACTCCGCATCTAAGTGGTTGGTAGGCTCATCTAACAATAACACATCTGGTTGCTGTAATAACAAGCGGCACAAAGCCACACGGCGGCGCTCACCTCCCGATAATACCCCAATTTTGGTATCCGGTTCAGGGCAACGCAGGGCATCCATAGCACGTTCCAGTTTGGTGTCCAGTTCCCAGGCGTTAACGGCATCTATTTTATCCTGCAGTTCGCCCTGGCGCGCCATTAGCTTATCCATTTTATCGGCATCGCTGTAAACTTCTTCCAGGCCAAATTGCTCGTTAATGTTTTCGTACTCTTCTAAAATGGCGGTGATCTCGGATACGCCTTCCTTTACTACCTCTAACACCGTTTTTTCGGGATCGAGAATAGGTTCCTGCGCTAAATAGCCAACCGTATAGCCCGGCGAGAAAACAACCTCGCCCTGGTAGCTTTTATCAAGCCCGGCAATAATTTTTAATACAGATGATTTACCCGAGGCGTTTAAACCGATGACGCCAATTTTAGCGCCATAGAAAAACGACAGGTAGATATTTTTTAATACTTGCTTTTGCGGCGGGTAAATTTTATTGACACCCGCCATTGAAAATATGATCTTTTCGTCGGCCACGTTAGTTTAATTATTGAATGTTCGATTTATTGAATGACTGATTTAGGTTCAACCATTATATGGCAAATATAGTTTTTTACAGTTTAGTTAGCGGGTGTTTAAAGATTGGTTTAGCATATTTGGGCGTATTACAAAAATCGACCATCAATACTTTTTTAGTTATAATTACGTCTGATAAAAACTTTGCACGCCAAAATGAAAAAACTAATCTATCTGATCATCTTTTTGCTGTTTATCCCCTTTGCCTTAAAAGCGCAGGAAATTAAATGGTCGGCCGATAGGCCTTTAACTTGGGATGATTTTAAAGCGCGACCTGATAATAACAACCCGTTTATGGCTTACACTGATGTGGAGGTGGGTTACAGCTATACTACCAGTCTGAATAATGGTATTTACACGCTGAGCTTTAAGGTAGAGAACAACTTCGTTAAAAATAAATCGTGGGTGAAAAAGGATAACCAGACGCCTACCCTGCTTAAACACGAGCAGTTACATTTTGACCTAAATGAGTTTTTTGCCCGCAGTTTGTATCGCGAGCTCACCAACAAAACCTATACCGCCAATTATCAGCAGGAAGTAAGAGATATCTTTGCATCATCAAACAAAAGGATGGTGGCCGAACAAATTAAATACGATGCCGAAACTCAACATTCCATCAACAAAGAGAAACAAGCCGATTGGGAAGCCGTAGTGAAACAGCAATTAATGGAAACCCCGCCTTACCAATAAGATGAAAAAAATATTAATCGGATTACTATTACTTATAGCTGCAACTACTTATGGGCAGGATAACCGCTCCATCTGCGTACAACTGAACGCCTTAAACGATAAGATATTAGAAGGAAAAATCAAGAAGCAGGATGCCATACACCGTTTAAGGCCTTAATGACCCAACTGAAACAAAATTTAACCTTTGCAAAAACTGCTCGATGGACATTTCCGCTGCAAGGTTATAAAGCCAATGCCATAGGCGGTGTAAAAGGCAATGGCTATAGCGATATAGGCTACAACTTTTTTGATGGCAATAAACACCTTGCCCACCCCGCCCATGATATTTTTGTGCGCGATAAAAACCAGGATGGGATAGATGACAAAACGCTGCAAGTAATTAACGTTTTGGCTGTGGCCGATGGCATAGTGCTGGCCTGTAGCAACCAATGGGAAAACACCAGCAACTTGCGCGGCGGGCGTTACATCTGGTTATACCATCCGCAACTGAACATGATCAGCTATTATGCCCATAACCGCAAGCTATTTGTAAAGCCGGGCGATGAGATTAAACAGGGTGACAAAATAGCCGAAGTTGGCCGCACAGGTTTTAACGCTTTTAAAAACCGATCGCCAACGCACCTGCACTTTGGGGCTTACAAATTAGATACGGATTTGCCTGTTGCTTTTAATTGCTACAATGAATTACTTAAAGCTATCGGCCAATAATAGCTATCGTTTTGTTAAATATTTGTTCAGATTCAAAAATTAACCACAAATATTTCCGAAAATTGGGAACCAAGGGATAGGCGTTCCCGTTATAGTGATATGAAGTTATTGATAGGGATTGTTGTGGGTATTATTGTTTTAGGTATTATCATCCTAATCAATTATGTTGCCGGGAAAAAAGACTTTATAGATAAAACCCGCGACCGGCATAATTATTAGAAAGCAAACAGCTGAATGCTAAAAGCATAAAGCTTGATCGATTCCACCTCTTGCTTTTAGCTTTATTCTTTTCGCTTTCAGCTCCTTTTCTCTACCCTATCGTAAAACCCGCCGAAAGAATTAACCCTCACCGCATCTTCTTTGAAAAAATCACCAGGAAAACCTAATGGGATTGCGCTGACTTCGTCCAGTCTTTTCAATTGGTCGGCATTTAAAATTACGTCAACGGTTTTCAGATTATCTTTCAGTTGATCTACTTTCGTAGCGCCGACTATCGGTATGCAAGAAAATCCTTGCTGTCTTGTCCATTGCAGAGCCACGTTGCCGGGCGATACGCCTAATTCGTCGGCTATGGCCATTACCTCTCTTGTAATTTTTTCTGAGTTTTCGTTACGGCGGTTACTCTCAGCTTTAACGCGACCGGTATCTCCTTTCAGATATTTCCCGGTTAATGCGCCACCAGCCAAAGGCGCCCATGGCGTTACCGTCATCCCGAAATGTTTAGCCATGGGGATCAATTCCCGTTCGGGTGTACGCTGGATCAGGCTGTACTCTACCTGTAAGGCTATAAACTGGCTCCAGCCCATCAGTTCGGCCAGCGTGTTACCTTTGGCTACCATCCAGGCGGGGGTATCGCTAATGGCCGCGTAATTCACCTTTCCCTGGCGAATCAGATCATCCAATCCTCGCAGCACCTCATCTATTGGTGTAATATCATCCCAAATATGCAGGTAAAGCACGTCTAAAAAATCAGTCTTCAGGCGTTTCAGGCTTTCCTCTACGCTGCGCATCATATTTTTACGGTTGTTACCCGATGCATTTGGATTAGTCTGGTTATCCTTTAAGGTATATTTAGTAGCCAACACAAAGTAATCACGATCGTGATCAGCGATATATTCACCGATGATTTTTTCGCTCGTGCCTTTTTGATACACATTAGCCGTATCCAAAAAATTACCGCCGGCATTGGCAAATTCATCCATAATGGCAAAGCTGGTCGCTTTATCCGCGCCCCAACCATTATCGGTGCCGAAGCCCATGGTACCCAAACAAAGTTCTGAAACCTTCAGGCCCGAGCGGCCAAGTAATTTGTAATTCATAGTATTTTTTATTTCGGATATCGGATGTTCGATTTCGGATTTATCATAAAACTAACAGCATAAATAACTGATAGTTTGCCCTGCGAAAGATAGCATTTTGAAACAATAACTGGGGATTGCTTGTAGTTTGAGAGTTATACATTTTTGTCATTGCGAGGTACGAAGCAATCGCGAACTTGAAGAGCAGCCCTGCTTGTCCGCGATTGCTTCGTACCTCGTAATGACAAGTTTTATGAAAATCAATTTTATGAAAATCATCACCGCATCATCCAACTGGAATACCGACCAAATCTATAACGTGCTAAAATCTAACCTGAACGCCAAATTCAAGGAGGCCAGGCACATGGATATCGATTTCAATATCATCAAAGATGGCGACACGGTTGAGATCAATCAACCCGAATATTACGAGGGATACCTTTTTCGCCTAACGCCGCAGGGAAAAGAACTGCATGTGGCCAAGTCTGAGCATTATGTAGATGACGTTAACCAGCTTACCCTACAAAGTATTATCGAAACCTTGCAAATGGCTGAAGAGGAAGGCGCAGATATTGTGAGTATTAGCGGGGAATAAGTCGGCAGTTAAAAGTAAAAAGTCTTAAGTTCGAACTGCATTTGGCTATTCTAACTTAAGACTTTCGACTAAAGACTTCTGACTTCAATCTATCCTGATATCCAGCTAAATTTATATTCAAGGTTTGGATTTTTCATACGGTCGGCAACGCGTAATAGACGGTCGGGCAATGCGGTGATATAATCACGGGCTTTCTCGCCGGCTTCGTTTAACTCGCCAATGCTTTCTACGTTCCACTCTTTAATCAGGTCTTTCAAAATATCCACGTAATCAACCGCGGTATAGATACCTAAGCGTTGGGCAGCATCGGTAAAGTGACCAAATGTTTGACCAATCTTCAAGCCAACTTCGCGCAGGAAGTGGGCCGGCATCACAATCTTTTTACGCATCATATCTTCAAAGGCAATCATCGCTTCGCTTGGGTCAACCTCAAAGGCTTTACCTATAAAAGCCATATAAGCTTTAGCATGACGGGCTTCATCTGACGCGATAACACCGCACATTTTGGATAACAAAGTATCACCTGCCTTTTTAGCCTGACTGGCCACGCGACGGTGAGATACGTTGGTAGCTAACTCCTGAAAGCTGGTGTAAATAAAGTTGCGGTAAGGGTCGGTACCGGTGCCTATGTCAAAACCATCAGCAATTAAATACTGGGTAGATGTTTCCATAGCGCGCATGTTAACACGACCGCTCAGGTACAAATATTTGTTCAGCAGATCGCCGTGGCGGTTTTCTTCTGCAGTCCAATGGCGGGTCCATTTCATCCAGCCACCTTCTTCGGCCATGTTAACTCCTTCAACCATGGTTAACCATGATTCGTAAGTTGGCAGGGCTTCCTCGGTGATGGTATCGCCAATCAGCACGGCAACTAAATCGTATGATAAGCCTTTGGCGCTTTCCTGTAACTCTCTGATCTCATCGAAAAAAGTACTGCGGGTAGAATCAGGCAAAAAGTCTGACGGCTGCCAGTTAGTATCGATCGGTTTCAGATACTCATGCATCTTCTCAAGCATATATTTTTCTATATGCTTCATTACCTCACGTCTTTTTTCTTCAAAAAATTTCATTATAGTGTATTTGGGTCAAAGGTAATCAATAATATTTATAAATAATTTGAAAACTCCCCTACTATGTAACGAATTTATTAGGTAATTGTGACGATACTGTGAACAATAATTTTCCTTCCGGATAGCCCGTTAAAGTTTCTCGCCATGTTGGGAAAGATCCAAACCTAAGGTCTCCTCTTCAGGCGTTACCCTGAGGGGTTGGATCAGATCGGTAATTTTCAGCAGCAACAACGAACCAAAAAATGCGAAGATAGATACCCCCACCAAAGCCACCAACTGCACCAAAAACAAGTGCGTTTCGCCAAAAAACAGGCCGTTACCGGTAACGTTTGCCGCGTTGATATTTTTGTGTGCAAAAACGCCAGTCAGCAGCATCCCGGTTAAACCGCCTACGCCGTGGCATGGAAAAACATCTAAGGTATCATCAATAGTGGTGCGCGTGCGCCATTCAACCACCAGATTACTTACAATGGCCGATATAATACCGATAGCCAGCGAATGCGGCACCGATACAAAACCCGCAGCCGGCGTAATGGCTACCAAACCAACCACCGCACCAATACAGGTACCCATGGCCGACGGTTTGCGACCGCGTACGGTATCAAAAAAGATCCAGGTGATACCTGCCGCAGCCGAGGCGGCCATACTGGTAGCCAGCGCGGTTACCGCCAACGAATTAGCCCCGAAGGCAGAGCCCGCATTAAAGCCGAACCAGCCAAACCACAGCAACCCGGTACCAATCATTACATAGGTGATCCGTGCCGGCGAGTGGGTATTTTCATTACGTTTTTTAAGATATAAAGCCGATGCCAGCGCCGCCCAACCGGCCGACATGTGTACTACCGTACCACCGGCAAAATCAAGAACGCCTAATTTGGCCAGTAAGCCATCCGGATGCCAGGTGCAATGCGCCAGCGGCGAGAAGATAAATATGGAGAACAGGCAAAGGAAGATCACGTACGATTTAAAGTTGATGCGCTCGGCAAATGCACCGGTAATCAGCGCCGGGGTAATAATGGCAAACTTTAACTGGTACATGGCAAACAATAAAATAGGGATAGTTGGAGCCATGCGCCATACGTTGTTACCCAGCATCCCCCTTAGCATAAAATAGGTTGAAGGGTTGCCGATGATACCGCCAATACTATCGCCGAAGGCTAAACTAAAACCAAATACTACCCACATTACGGTTACAATTACCATACAGATAATGCTCTGCAGCATGGTTGAGATTACGTTTTTCTTATTCACCATACCGCCGTAAAAAAAGGCCAGGCCGGGTGTCATAATCAGCACCAGTGCGGTGGCGGTCAACATCCAGGCGGTATCGGCAGCACTGATATTTGATTTGGCTGTATTATCCACAGCTATCCCGGGGAAAATAAATGATAGCACAAGGATAACCAGTATCAGTCCGATGGGGATAAAACGCTTCATAGTATATAGGTTTAATAGGATATTTTTGAGGGGCGCAAAATAGTAAAATTTTAAAAAAAGCGATAGCTTGTTGCGCTTTTTTTAAAATAATTTAATAGTCCTTCAAAAAGTCAAAATCAGATAATTAATCCCCCCCTACTCTTCATCAATTGAAGAAGAAAGATATTACTCCATGTTAAACATAAATATTTTTTCGTACGAAATATTTATTACCTTTGAAAAACCATGAGATACTTATGATAACCAACACCGATAATTATGAATACATTAAAAAAAAATTTAGCGTCCCTGATACTTTTCTGGTTTAGCGCGACCGCCTTTGCTCAAACAGACCAGCACATTGCAACTGATGTAAAAAATGCCATCGTAGCGAAGTATAACAGTAATGATTTTAGCGGCATTTATCAATTAATGGATACGGCCTTCTCTAATCACATTAGCGAAAAACAACTGACGGCCTTTCTGAGGAACAACAGAAATTCGGGTAATATTTTAAGTGACTCGCTGCTGAAAGTTGAAAACGGCAAATACACTTACCTGTTAACAGCCGAAGCGCGAAACATCAGGATGAATTTAGAGATAAGCCCGGCGAAGAAGATCAGCGGCTTCGGTTTCTCTAATCCGCCTGTTGTGTTATCCAATCAGCCAAAATCTTTTAAAAGTACTAACCCATTAAAAACTAAACTTGACCTGGCGGTAGATAGCGCCGCGCGCGAATATTACCGCAACCCTTATGCGCATTCGGCTGCTATCGGGATCATTCAAAATGGAAAGCGATATACATATTATTATGGCGATGTAAAACCCGATAATTTGTTTGAGATTGGTTCCATCACCAAAACGTTTACTGCTACCCTGCTGGCACAGGCTGTGCTCGATCATAAAGTGGCGCTCGATGACGATATCCGCAAATATCTGCCCGGCGAGTATCCCAACCTGACTTACAAAAATCATCCCATCACCTTAACGGATTTAGCCAATCATACCTCGCGCTTACCCGAAATGCCTGATGATATTGGTACGCAAACCGGCTTTGATCCACTACGCCCCGAGAAAGGTTACGACTCATTGATGTTTTACGCTACGTTGCATCGTGTTAAACTGGATACGCTACCCGGCTTCAAATTCAATTATTCAAACTATGGTTTAGCACTCCTGGGACATATTTTAGAACGGGTATATCAGCTCCCCTATCAAGATTTAATGAAAAAATATATCACCGACTCATTTGGCATGAAGCATACCTATTACGAACTGCCTGCCGATAAGGAAAAGATGATGGCCTGGCCACATGGCGACAATGGTCGCGAAGTTCCTTTACAGCGTGAGGGTATATTTGGCCCCGCTGGTGAGATCCACTCTAACCTGAATGATATGCTCAGCTATCTCGATGAGCAAATTAAAGAAACCAATCCACTTGTAAAACTCACTCATCAGCCAACGGCAAATAATAATGGCCTTGCCTGGGGCGTCAGGAATACTGGTACTTATCGCGATGTTCAGCACAATGGCAGTACAGTTGGTTCCACTTCGCATATCTCCGCTTTTCCTGAATTAAACAGCGGTTGTGTAATCCTCACCAATAGCAAAGCCAATTTTGGGAAACTGGTTTATGCCATTCAGCAGATTGCCCGTCGTAAAAACTAATTCAACAAAAAAAGTCCCGCTTTGCAGCGGGACTTTCTCCTATCATCTACCCAAGGTATTAACCTTGTGCTTCTTCTTCTTTTTTGTTTTCGCCTGATGATTTGATGTGGACTTTAATTTCGTCGGCTTCCTTATCGTAGTCAACTTCCATGGTGTCACCATCAACCAATTCGCCTTTCAAAATTTCTTCGGCAATCGGCTCTTCCAGGTATTTCTGGATAGCACGTTTTAACGGACGTGCACCGAATTGCGAATCGAAACCTTTCTCGGCAACAAACTCTTTAGCTCCATCGGTCAGCTCAATTTTGTATCCTAAAGTGCTGATACGGCCAAACAAGGCAGCAAGTTCAATATCGATAATTTTGAAGATCTCGTCTTTACCTAATGAGTTAAACACAATCACATCATCAATACGGTTCAGGAACTCCGGAGCGAAAGCACGTTTCAAAGCGTTTTCAATCACACCGCGCGAGTGGTTATCAACTTGTTTGCTCATGGCGCTGGTTCCAAAACCTACACCCTGACCAAAATCTTTCAGTTGACGTGCACCAATGTTTGATGTCATGATGATGATCGCATTCCTGAAATCAACCTTGCGGCCTAACGAGTCGGTCAACTGGCCTTCATCCAATACCTGCAACAGGATATTGAATACATCCGGGTGAGCTTTTTCAATCTCATCCAGCAATACAACTGCGTATGGTTTACGGCGTACTTTTTCAGTTAATTGTCCGCCTTCTTCATAACCTACGTAGCCCGGAGGCGCGCCCACTAAGCGTGATACCGCAAATTTTTCCATGTACTCGCTCATGTCAATCTGGATCAAAGCATCCTCAGTATCGAACATAAAGCGTGCAAGCTCTTTAGCTAACTCAGTTTTACCAACACCTGTAGGGCCTAAGAAAATGAACGAACCAATTGGCTTTTTAGGATCTTTCAATCCGGCACGGGTACGCTGAATGGCTTTGGTCAATTTCTTAATCGCATCATCCTGACCGATGATCTTGCCGCTCATTTTTTCACTCATGTGCAGCAATTTCTGGCTGTCGGCCTGGCCAACTTTTTGTACCGGGATGCCAGTCATCATGGCTACTACCTCGGCAACGTTATCTTCGGTTACGGTGTAACGTTTAGATTTTGTTTCCGCTTCCCAGGCGCTCTTAGCCTGATCCAATTCTTCCAGCAAGTGTTTCTCGGTATCGCGCAATTTTGCGGCTTCCTCGTATTTCTGGCTGCGAACAACTTTGTTTTTCTCGATCTTAATCTGCTCTATCTTCTGCTCGATATCCAAAATTTCCTGCGGAACGTGGATATTGGTCAAATGCACACGCGATCCTGATTCGTCCAGCGCGTCAATTGCCTTGTCAGGTAAAAACCTGTCGGTAATGTAGCGGGTGGTCAGGGTAACGCAAGCCTGTATAGCTTCGTCGGTATAAGTTACACCGTGGTGTTCTTCGTATTTATCTTTAATACGGGTCAAAATCTCTACAGTTTCATCAGGTGTGGCAGGTTCCACCATTACCTTTTGGAAACGACGATCTAAAGCGCCGTCTTTCTCAATAAACTGGCGATACTCATCTAAAGTAGTTGCGCCAATGCATTGAATTTCGCCCCTGGCCAAAGCCGGTTTAAACATGTTCGATGCATCTAAGGAACCTGAAGCGCCGCCGGCACCTACAATGGTGTGGATCTCATCGATGAACAGAATCACATCCGGAGATTTTTCCAGCTCGTTCATTACGGCTTTCATCCGTTCTTCAAACTGGCCGCGGTATTTGGTCCCTGCCACTAACGATGCTAAGTCTAAAGTCACCACGCGTTTATTAAACAATACGCGGCTAACTTTACGCTGAACGATACGCAACGCCAAACCTTCGGCAATGGCCGATTTACCTACGCCCGGTTCACCTATTAAAATAGGGTTGTTCTTTTTACGGCGGGATAAGATCTGCGATACACGCTCAATCTCTTTTTCGCGGCCAACAATTGGGTCTAACCTGCCTTCTTCGGCAGCCTTAGTTAAATCGCGACCAAAATTATCTAAAACCGGAGTTTTAGATTTAATATCTGAAACTTTTTTGGGTTGGCTGAATGAGTCGTCTTCTTTGAAGTCGTCATCGCCCCCGGTTGATGATCCTGGCATTTCGTCTGTTACGTTGTTTTTATGCGAGTCTACTTCGTGTTTAAAAATCTCATAGTTCACGTTAAACTGCAGCAATAATTGCGATGCAATGTTATCCTCATCCCGCAGGATAGATAACAGCAAATGCTCGGTGCCGATAACATCGCTTTTAAATATTTTAGCTTCCAGATAAGTGATTTTTAATACTTTTTCGGCTTGTTTGGTCAGCGGGATACTACCAATGTGTACGTTAGTGCCGGTCGTGCCCTTTACGGCATCTTCAACCGCGCGGCGCAGTTTGGCAGTATCAACGTTCAAACCTTTTAATAACTTGATGGCAACGCCGTCGCCATCTCTGATAAGGCCAAGCAGCAAGTGTTCGGTACCTATATAGTCATGCCCAAGGCGTAAGGCCTCCTCTCTGCTATATGATATAACGTCTTTTACCCGTGGCGAAAATTTAGCTTCCATATAAATACCTTTCAATAAATTATGAACGTCCTAATCTATAAATTAGTTTCCTTCGATATTGACATTCCTGAGCAATAATTATCAACAATGTTGCCAATAATAGGCGTGGCGGAAAATCAGACAAAGAAATGATGTTTATCGTGCATCACATTGCTAAATAAAGCTTTTTACAGCTTGTTTCAGCATCAATTGTTATAAAATTAACAATTAATTGGCAACGATGGCTTAACGGTTTGATAATAATTACCTTAAATAGTTTAACAAGGTTGCTTTGGCATATCATTAAATCAAATCGCATAGACAGAATGGCGCGATTCGGACAATTCGTCTGAACCGCTGATTCTGACCGCTGATTCAAATGATTTTTTTGATTAGGATGATTATCCCCAAATAATGAATCGCCACAATTATCCCCTAATATGTGTCGTCACAATCAGCGAAATCATTCTAATCATTTAAATCAGCGGTCAAGACGACAAATAATGGCGATGCCTCCGGCCCGGGCTTTACGCTGCAACTCCTCGCCTTGCCATCTCACTGTCCCTACTCGCGCTGTGGGGTTTCCGCTGCATTCCCTATCGCAGGTTGTCTGAACCGCTGATTTGAATGATTTTTTTGATTAGGGTGGTTGCTACATCTTGATAGCACAAATTCTGATGCTATCACGTGAAATTACTTTACCAATGATCTTTACGTATCTGATTTTAGGATTAAGTCCTATGGTAATTTGAGTCTTTCGCGTGGAAAAGGGGTTGAAAACTGTGGTGGTTTTAGCAAACACCTCTAAAGTATCCTTTAATTGGACTGTATTACAACCAGATAAATATTTTGCTGATTCGCGTGTTTCAAGTTCAAGGGTATCTCCTGTCGAACAGATTCCAATAAGATTAAAATTTTTTATCGGACGGCTTTTAATTAGTGTTTGATAGTACCAAGATAAAAAAATAATCAGCGCAGACACTAACACTATTAATCCTGTTCTTAGAAATCGTTTTGAATTTTTTTTGTTAAAGGCTTCCGGTTTCATCAACACTAATCTCACCAAAATAATTTTAATTGTTCTTTTTTTCAAAATTATTTGGTTGTTATTGTTTTTCTATTTACAATTGCAGTGTACTATTTAAGTAGTACACTAAATCACCTCATTATAATGATCAACTTAAACCAACTCACATTTGGGTATCGTGCCAAACAAACGGTGCTCGAAGATCTTTCACTCCAACTTGAGCCGGGCTATATATATGGTTTATTAGGCCGCAATGGCGCCGGTAAATCGAGCTTGTTGCATAATATCAGCGGTTTGCTTTTCCCCAAAAGCGGCAGTTGTGTGGTAACAGGGTTTGAACCGATGAAACGCAATCCTAAATTTCTGCAACAAATTTATTTATTGCCCGAGGAAGTTTCTTTACCCAAAATTACCATCAAAAGCTACCTGGAAATCAATGCCCCTTTTTATCCCGATTTCAGTACCGATCTGTTTTACGAGATGTTGAAAGAGTTTGACATGCAGGCCGATGAAAAGCTGAACAACATGAGTATGGGCCAGCGTAAAAAAGTGGCTATTTGCTTTGCACTGGCCACACGCGTAAAAGTGCTGCTGATGGATGAGCCAACCAACGGATTGGACATCCCATCAAAAAAACATTTCAGGCGGGTGGTTGCGGGTGCGGTTCAGCCCGATCAGGTGATCATCATCAGCACCCATCAGGTACGTGATCTGGACAGTTTGATAGATTATATCCTGATCTTAGAAGATAAAAAGATCATCCTCAATCAATCTATAGAAGCCATTACCGACAAACTGGCTTTTAAACAGGTGATGAACCTGGACAGCGTTCCCGAACTTATTTACAGCGAAGGCGGACTGAAAGGTTATGCAGTGATAGCTGCCAATACCTTAAACGAGCCATCGAAATTTGATATGGAGATGTTTTTCAACGCCGTCCTGTCCGAAAAGCCGGCCATCCTTTCACAATTTAACTAATCAATCAATGGAATTTTCAATACAACGTGTATGGCTGCTTTGCATCAAACAATGGGCCGAAAACCGGCAAGTATATTTATGGGTCTTACTGATTGTCCTTGCGCTGATTTTAGGCTTGCTGATTAATTTAAGTGCATCTGCTTATGGCATTAACAGCGGCGTTCAGGCCGAAACTATTAACGGAGCATTAAACATTACAGGGGCTTTGCTAACGGTTACCGTACTTAGCGGTTTTGATGATAAGGCTAAAAGTATTTCAAAGTTATTGCTGCCTGTTTCAGCATTAGAGAAGCTTGTCGCCACCCTGATTTTTTGCCTGGTGCTTTTTCCGCTGGTCTTTCTCTCATTAGCCTATATCATTATTACATTAATGCATTGGGTAGATACCGGTGCAATGGGGCATATAAATGATCTATATAAAATGGAAGGCTTCTTTACCGGGCCGGCGGCTACTTTTTTAATTGTACAGGCCGCGGTAATGATGTTGTCGGTAATATTTAAACGTTTTGCAGCTATTAAAACGGTAGTTACGGTACTTGCTTTCTTTTTTGCACTGCAGTTCACCAACAACTTTATAGCGCAAAGGATGCTGAAAATACCCGCCGGTCCGCCTTTTATTAACACTGCCGATCAGCTACCTATAGATAAATGGGATGCTAAAACTTACCTGATGGTTAATAAACACCAGGTTTATTATGATGAAAACCATAAGGTGTTGGTAGATAGAAAAATGTATGGCTACCTGGGTGGTAAAATAGTCTCCACACCATTTTATGATAAAGCACGGGTTAATGACGTGATCCCTAACTTCAACGACCGCGTAGTATTTCAAAAGAAAGATCAGGAAGTTCCTTCAAATACGCCATTTACGGTAAACAACTACCTAACGGTGAGCGATAGTACTGACAACATTTTTAAAATACTGATGTATTTATCCGTTCCGTTAATGTGGCTAATCACTTTTTTAAGATTGAAGGAAATAGAGCTATAAACGGGCAAAAAAAATTAAACCATGGAATTTAACAACGCACAGGCCATATACCTGCAAATTGCCGATTACGTGTGCGACCAGATACAACAGGCCAAGTGGAAGGACGACGAAAAAATACCGTCGGTACGCGAGCTGGCCGTTACGCTGGAAGTGAACCCGAATACGGTAATGCGATCATACGAGTATCTTCAAAATCAGGAAATTATTTACACTAAACGTGGTATGGGATATTTTACACAACCTAACGCTGCCCAAAAAATCCTGGCAGACCGTCGCGAACAATTTGTAAAGGACGAACTCCCCCAACTCTTCAAAAAAATGGAGCTGCTGGGTTTGGATCTCGCCCAGTTACAAAACATTTATCAGCAATTTATTCAAACCAACAAACCCTAAACCTTATACAATGAAAACAAGTATTAAATTATTCATCGCAGGGCTGCTATGCGTACCTCTATCCTTATTTGCATATAACCTGCTGCTAAAACGCCAGCTCGACGCCAGAAATATCCTGGTAGAAATGGTAAAAGACCCCAAATATGCAACCATCATTAACAAGTTGCCGCCCTTTAAACATATAAAGGTTAATGGCACGCTTTACACCGGCGCCGATGGCAAACAGGGCGTAAATAATGTAAGCTGGATAGCCCGGGTTAAAGTTGATAACATGGAAGCATCGGGCCCGGTTATGAAAATGCCCGTGCGATACAAGGATGTAGTAAGTTATCACGTACAAAATGATACGCTCTACTTATCCTACTACAAAAAAAACAACCCGGAAGAGTTGGAAAATCAGTACGACGGTATGATGCGTGTAACGATAGATGGCGGCGGTAAATTACGTTCTGTAACCGGCTTAAACACAACGTTTGAAACGACCGGCAACTTCCGTAACAATGATTCGCTTAGCATTACTGTGGCCGGCATCAGCAATTACGAAATTCAAAGCCTGTACCTGGATAAACTTAACATTACCATTAAAGGCGATGCTAAAATGAATGTACACGATATGGTGCTGAAAGAGTTCGCTTACAACCTGCACGACAAAGGAAAACTAACCATTGCACCGCTAAACATCAAGCATTTTACGGCAGGGCAAATTGATGGCGGGGCCGAAATAAATATCAACGGCAATGCTAACAGCCTTAAAACCCTGCTTAAATAGCAATTTAACATTTTTTAACCTAAACCTTATCGCAATAAGTTGGTCTAACACGCCGTTAACACATCTGATAATTAAAATTTTAGTTATCATTGCGCTATAACCAAAAAACACAATCTATCACAACCAATGCACCTAAAACCGTCTTTCAGCCAGATCAGTTTACTGTTCTGCGCCCTGCTTTTTGCAACCTTAACATCGTCGGCCCAAAAAGTGATCGATGCTGATACCAGCCATTTTGCAACACTGCGTATCGATCCGATGAACGCCATGGGTGGCACCGTATCCGATTTTTTTGATGAAGTTCGATACGTCCCGCTGGAAACCACTAACGAAAGTATCTTCGGCAGTATTAATCAGTTAGAGGTTACCGACGATTATTACATCATTAACGATTATAACACTAAAAGCATTTTGATATTTACCAAAAACGGTAAGTTTCATGCCAAAATAAAAAACAAGGGAAAGTACGGTATCTATAGTTTCTCTATCAACCGCTTTACCAAGCAAATCATTTACTACAACAGCGAGAACAACGCCATTACCTATTGCGATTTTGACGGCAAGATGCTTCAAAACATTAAATGGGATGAGTTGAAGAAGAACGAAACGGCTGCCAGCAACTTATTCTTTTTCTCGCCTGATAAAGCCATCACTAACGGATATTTTAATAAGTTAGATACAACCGATAAATACTATAAAACCTTTGCTAACTCGCTGATTCAATATGTAGTAGATTCAAAAACGGTTTATGCCAAAGGCTTGCTTTTTAGTAAAGAAGAAGGCCACATCCAAATGATCAGTCAGGGTAAAGGCCCGCTAACCGCCTTTGGGAATGATACTACCTTTTTTTACTCTAAACCATATGCCTACAGTCTTTATACAATTACACCCAATACCATCAAACTGGCTTATAAATTTGTATTCCCGGCGTCGGTTTCGCTTCCGCGCGATTTTTATACCAATCCGGAATACAATGCTAATCGTATAGGTTACTTTCAAAAAAATACCAATCAGTATTTCTCACTAAATAACTGCTATCTATCAGGATATAACCTATTGTTTGAGGTCAACGCCTGGAACTCGTACAATAGTAAAGAGAACAGCCTCATCTATAATCTTAAATCGGGAACTTTAATAGCCTACAAGCACATCCAGCTTGACGAGAAATCTTATTACCTACCTATTATTGACGAGGCGGGCTACTCATCCGATAATAAAAAAATCATCGCTTGTACCGGTAAATATTTGTACACCAGCATCTCATCCCTGGCCATGTTTAAGGCTAACGAAAACAGCGCCGATAAAAACGTAAAATACACACCCGAGCTAACCGAGTACTTCAAAAAAAGCAGTCGCCGGGATAATCCGGTCATCATCGAAATGAAATTAAAAAACGAATTATAACAAAGCCGGCCTAAACCTTATCATCACCATATCAAACCTATCTATACATCTTTACCACAATTACAGTGAACAACAACCTAAAACTGTTTATGGCTATGCTTGCACTTAGCCTGACCGCTAATGCCCTGTTTGCCCAGCAACAGCCGCAGCAGTATCCCAAAAAAGACACCATACATGTGGGTACCATTACCGGCGCCCTGCGCGATAGCGCGCATAACTACGTAATGCAATCGGCCACGCTGGCTCTCTATAAAGTAGCCGGCGACTCGCTGATCAGCTACCAGCTTTCTAACAACTTCGGTAAGTATGAGTTTAAAAATATGCCGGTTGGGGTTCTGCTGCGCATTATCGCTACCAATATTGGTTACAGCGCATCTAAAAAAGAGTTTACCATCCCAGCCAAACTAAAAAAGATCGACCTGCAAACTATGAATATGAACCGGCAGGCCGATTATTTAAAAGAAGTGAACATTTCAGCAACCCCGCCCCCTATGCAAATGAAAGGCGATACGCTGGAGTTTAACGCCGCCGCTTTTAAGTTAGACCCTAACGCAGTTGTGGAAGACATGCTGCGCAAGCTACCAGGCGTAACCGTTTGGGGCGATGGCGTAATTACCGTAAACGGAAAAGCCATAAAGCAGTTACTGGTTGATGGTAAAGACTTTTTTGGTGGCAACAATAAAATCGCGCTACAAAACATTCCCAAATCGTCTATACAAAAAGTACAGGTATATAAGGATAAGGAAGATCCCGACCCTATTAACCCTGCTACCAATATGAACATCGTACTTAAAAAAGATAAGAAAGATGGCCTTTTTGGTAAGTTGGGCTTTGGTTATGGCACAGATAAACGCTACGCCGGCGATGGGATGATCAGTTATTTTTCGCCTAAAACACAGCTGAATTTTGTGGGGACTGCCAACAACGTAAACAAGTCAGCTTATGATGCCAACGCGTTGGTGGGCTATAACTCCTTTAAAGGCGAAGGTATTAATAACGATTATCACAGCGATTTTACCCGCCAGGGCCTGAATGTATTTAAAGCAGTGGGCGCAAGCTACTCGCACGATTTTAGCCGCGATAACGATACCCGCCAGGCCTATTACAAAACCAATACCCTAAAAGCCGACTATTTTTTAAGCGACGCAACCGGCGAGGTGATCGGCAAAAATCAAACCTTAGTATCATTGGGTACCGGCGGGCAGTTACAACAATCGGCTGATAATACAGGCAAAAGCACCAATACCAATCATCGCAGCAATGCCAACTATAATAAGAGGTTTGAGCATGGCAGTATTTACGCAGCTGTTACTTATAACAATAGCGAAAGCACTTCAAATAACACCCAAAACAATACATCCATTAATACGCTAACATCTGCCCAGACCCAAAGCTTTGGACAGCAAATGAGTAGCAGCAATCAAAAAAGTATTAACGGTAATATTCGGACAACCACAGAGCGTTATTACGATTTTGGCAAGAACAAACAAAAATCCATCAGTACCGAAATCAATTATAACTTTAACGTTAATAACGGCGATCGCGAAAGCACCAATATCACCGACTTTAAAGCTACCGATGCCAGTCAGAACAAGTACTTTAACCGGAGATATTTAACCGATTTTGATAATAACTCGCATTCCATCACCACCAATTTCCGTGGCATTACCGGCTTGTTCCAGCGCAACAGTCCATTTATTACTACTGATTTGAGAAACACAGTTAGCTTTAATACCAATAACGAAACCGTTAACGTGGGCGATTTACCCAGTGGCAGTAGCGCCTATGCCAACAATGCCAACCTGAGTAACAAAACAAGTTATCGTACTATAGACGAGCGTCCGGGTATCGCTTTTTCCAAATACTTTTACAAAGGGTTGGATAACCGCTTCTCTAAAAATTGGAATATCAGCGTATTTGCTGAAAGCCAGTTTTACTCGCTGCGCAATACATCGCAAAAAGCCTTTCAAAATTTAGACAGGTCTTATTACTATTTCATCCCATCGGCAAGTTTATCGTACAGCAATAACCAAATCGGCGATTCGTACGAGAACTTTACCTTAAGCTACAATACATCGGTAACCTATCCAAATATATCGCAACTGGCGCCACTAATTGATGATGCTAACGTTTACAGCATCACCGTAGGTAATCTGAATCTGAAACCCGCCTACAAGCACGAAATTCAGTACCGGTACGACAGGTATGGCCAAACCAAAAACACTTTTAGCGCCAATTTCTCTATATCGGCAGGTGTGGTTAACCACAACATTACCGATAGTACCAATTACGATGCTTTGGGCCGTAACGTGCGTTATATCATCAACGGATCGGGCAATAAGTATGTTAACCTTAACAATGGTGTACGGAAGATTTACAAATGGAAAGATCACCAGTTTGAAATTAACGGCAACGTAGGTGGCGGCTACCAGCGCTACCCGTCGAGCGTAAACGGACAAAACTATGAAACCGAGGTTAATACCCTCAACGGATCTTCAGCCTTAACCTACAGCTACAAAGGCTTGCTGGTAACAAGCGTTGGCGAAAAGTTTAACGGCGCCAAAACGATACAAGGCAGCCTGAGCCGGTCGACAGTTTATAACTGGGGGACTGATTTTGGTTTAGCTTTTGCCCTTCCGCGAAGCATATTTTTTAACACCCGCGTAAACTTTAACAATAACAAATCATCATTCACCAACAACATTTACTACACCATTTGGAACGCTGATTTAGGCTACCGTTTCTTAAAAGGCAACAATGCCGAAATTAAGTTTTCAGCGCTCGATTTGTTGCATCAAAACAAAAGTGTAATCAATAATATCAGTAACAACTCCATCACAACAGGTACGGTGAACACCCTGCAACAATATTTTATGCTGACAGTAGCTTACTACCCGCGCAAATTTGGTTTTGGCGGTAAAAAATAAAATCCGATCCCTGCAACTACCCCGGTAACCCTGTTATTTTACAATTGATCTTTAAGCTTCAGTTGTAAAATAACCGGGTTATCTTTTTTAGTTGATTTTTTAAAGTAGTCGGCTAAAACATCGTTGTACTTTATTTTCTGTTCGGCATTTTCATCATGACTCTTGAACATACATAACGATGACAGGTCCGTATAGATATATTTGCCATCGCAAGCCGCTATGCCATTATTCATAAAAGCATTGGCCAAATCATCAAAAACCGGCAGCATATATGAAAAGGCATCAGGCAAAATATGTTTGTAGCCAATCAGCGTGCCCGATTTTAAATTGTATATCATGTGGTCCTCCTTGCTTTGTCCACGGCTATGTGCCCAAAAAAGTAAATTCTGATTAACCTGGTAAATATTATTCACAATGTGAATTAGTTCGGGATGTTTATTGGTATACTCTACCCTATTTTCATAAGCCGGATCCGTTCCCAAAAAATCCTTAGGCAGCGTGTTACCTAACGGGAAAATCAATCTGTAGTTTAGTTTTATAGCGTTAGGCGTAATAGTGTAAATATCGTAATCAAAAGGCTTGGCGAAAAAAATGGTAGCGTCATCGCCCGAACTGCTCAGCTGACTAACATTACTATAAAAAGTAGATTTAATTTTACCCTGAGCTCTTGTAAATGGCATAGCCACAGCATATAAGCTATCAGCACGACCAAATTGCAACATCGACCACAACGCCGGCGTGTAAGTCTTTTTTGTGGTATCAGGCTCGTGATGCGGGAAATACCCCACCACCTGATTAGGCCCTATAAACCTTGAAAAGAAATAAGCCAGTCCATCAATTTTTGCCTTATCAAGGTCAATCTTCCGGACAAGCTTACCATCAAAATTGCAAAAATTTAGCGTCTTCCACGAGTTAGTGCAGTACACAATTTGTTTATTCCATTTGTCTACCGTAAAGCGCCAGAAATATTCACCCGATGCACCCTTGATACGGTTATGGAACTTTCCTTTTTTATCGAATAGTAAAATACTATTGGTGTTATTGTCAAGGATGATATAATAATCGTCGGTAATTTCTAACTGAGCAATGCTGCCAAATAAACTTTCAGGCGTAGTCTCCAAAGGGATATAATTAATCTGCTCGAAAATATCAGAAGCGTTGCCCCCCATGGCGTTAGCCGGATCAATTCGCAAATTGACAATGTGCGAAGTATCCGGAACTATAGTTGTTTGAGCGGACGAATTATAGCCTACGGCCAGTACTAAACAAGCAGACAGGATTAATATTTTGGAATACATAAGGCTTGATCGGTTTCGATTGGGTTTATTTCTTTCAATAATAGCGAGAAAAAAATTGAGAGGCAATCTTCTTAACGGAATTTAACAACATAGATTAAACTATTCTTCCTTAAGCGTTAATTCATTTTTCGCGAAGGTTGCAGTTTTCGAAAGCTTATAAACGTAGAGAAATATTAAAAGTGAACTCAGAAACGGCACCTGATACAGCGGGTCGATGTCAATCAACAACCACGAAAAGCTGTAACGATTGTAAATCATCGGAGCCACGAAATTGATAATGGTAAGCATAATACAACTCAATCCAAAAAATCGATAATAGTTGCGAATGTTGGCGGCCTTAACATTTGTTAAAACAAAAAACACGTACAACATCGAACAGTTGAGCAGCACATGAGTAATCTGGAAAGTTTGCTGCAGATGGTCTTGCACTATGGGTATAAAGACCAAAACCATAGGTGAAAGAATAGCAAATATTTTATTAGCGATAAAAACAATCAAGCCTGAGCGAAGCCACTTTGCCTCTCCAAAAGCTTTGATAACCCAAAACAAACCGGCATAAACAATTATGATTAGCATGCCTTGTATCATATTCAGCAATGTAAATTGCCACTGCATCACCCGTTCAGGCGTAATACTTGCCAGGCTCCACTCTTTATAGTAAGTAAAACGCAAAATCCCGATCACCAGGAGCAGCGCATTAGCACAAAGCATCAATAAAGCTTTGCGTTGAGATATAATCATGAAATTAAGATACAAATAATTCCAGTAAACGAACGGTCCGTAGTTCATAGGTACTTTCGCCCCGCTATCCGCTGCAAGTTTTGCCCCATTGGGTAGACCCGGCCCGCAGCAAAAGCTTTCCGCTGCTATCGGGTTTAGGGTGATGGGGTTAGTGTAGGGGAATTGGATTTTGGAAAGTTTGTTGCACAAAAAAAGCCCCTCTACTTTCGTAAAGGGGCTTAAGTTTAACGTCTGATAGACGATAAAGGTTGGCACCGACCTACTCTCCCACATTTTACTGCAGTACCATC